>Ga0075163_10004640_pt1 | contig 18407 bp, 18 predicted proteins | sample JI1023141ADNA_FD_71478 | JGI IMG/M metagenome (GOLD analysis project Ga0075163, IMG submission 71478) | Wastewater effluent complex algal communities from Wisconsin, to seasonally profile nutrient transformation and Carbon sequestration -... | ecosystem: Engineered > WWTP > Effluent > Algae...
GGCGCCGATCGGGTAGATCGCGTCGCCGGCGATGACGACGTCACGGGGTCCGTCGAGCAGCGTGAGCTCCGCGTCGCCACCGGCCGGCACGGCCATGGGCGCCCAGCCTCGCCGCGGGCCGCGCCAGACGCACAGCTCGCGCTCGCCGTCGTCGCCATCGTCGCCGGGCGCGGCGCAATCGTACGACCGGGCGATGACCGCCCCGCCGGCCAGCGCGAGGTCGGAGGCGTACTCGCGGAGCTCGTCGGTGCGCGTGGCCCGGGGCGAGATGGTGACCAGGTTGATGCCCTCGACCGAGCAGTCGGTCCACGGCACCGCGACCCGCAGCGTGTCGCCGGTCCACGCCGCCGGCAGCCGCTTGCCCTCGTACCAGCCGAGGTCGGTCGACCGCCAGCTCACGCCGACGTCGTCGGTGATCACGACCCGCTGGCCGCGGTCGCCCTCGTCGCTCGCCGCTGCGCCGACGATCGCGATCGCGCGGCCACCGCCGACCAGCCGCGGCCGGTACGCGGTGTCGTCGACCTCGGCGACGGCGGCGGCCGCGGCCGCGTCGGCGTCGCCGTCGGGCTCGGGCAAGGTGAGCGCCAGCCCGGGGACGGCCCGCCACACCTCGCGCCCGTCGTCGACGACCCCGAGGCCGCCGCCGGCGCGGAGCGCGAGCGGCCGGCCGTGGCAGTCGAAGGCGACGTCGAGCACGCGGCCGTCGCCGGCGAGGACGCCGCGCCAGGTGTGGCCGGCGTCCGCGCTGACGAACACCTGGTCGCGGGTCCAGGCGGCGACCCGCCGGCTGTCGGTCGGCGAGGTCGCGACGCCGCGCAACGGCTCGAACGTCGGCTGAGTCAGCTCCCCGGTCGGGGCCCGGGGGTGCGGCGCCGGGCACGGACCGAGATCGGCGAACGGCGCCGGCGGCCCGGCGACCACCGGCACGATCGCGGTCGGCGCGGCCTGCGCCTGCACGATCACCACCGGCACCGGCGGCGGCGCCGCCGGCGCGGCGGCCTCGACGTGGATCGCGATCGCCAGGCCGCCAGTCGACGACCGGGCGCCGAGCCCGAGCGTCAGCGCGGCGTTGGCGGCGGCGGTACCGGCCAGCGCCCACCACCAGCGCCGCCGATGGCGGACCGGCTCGACGTGGCGCGACAGCGCGAGCGACGGATCGGGCGGAGCGGATGGCGCGACCATCCGCGCTCGCGCTGCAAGCGTCGTTCCCCCGCCCAAGCCCGGACGATGACGCGCGGCGTGTCGACGGCGACACGCGCCACCGCGGTCCGCGAGACACGGCGGTGGATCAGACGAAACCGCGGGCCGGGGTCGCGCGCTGCAGCCAGTTCGACGACGGGTAGGCGCTGGCGCCGGACACGACGTGGAGGGTGTAGGCGTGGCGCGAGGCCGGCGAGCGGTTGGCCCGGCTGCCGTGCGGCAGGTGGCCGTCGAGGACGACCAGCGTGCCCTTGCCGACCTCGAGCGGGACCAGGCCGGCGTCGTCCCACGGCGTCGGATCGAGGACGTCCATGCGGGTGGCGCGGCCGGTGCGGACGAAGCGCGCGCGCAGGCCGCCGCGGTGACCGCCGGGCAACGCCCACAGGCAGCCGTTGTCCTGGCCGGCGTCCTCGAGCGCGAACCACAGGCCGATCAGCCGATCGGGCTCGGTGTGGAGGAAGGTCGCGTCCTGGTGGCAGCGGACCTCGCCGCCGATGAACGGCTGCTTGAAGATGTACATCGACTGGATCAGCCGCGGATCGTCGACGTCGAGGGCGGCGACCAGCCCGGCCAGGGCCGGCGTGCGCGAGAAGGCGTCGAACACCGGGTCGCGATCGTGGAGCGCGTGGCCGATCTTGTTGATCGAGCCCGCGACCGGGCCGCGCAGCGCGCCGGCGGCGTCGAACGCCTCCTCCTCGAAGAAGAAGCCGACCCGATCGGCCGAGTCGAGGAAATAGTCGTCGGTGCGGCGGGCCTGCTCGTCGGTGGTGAAGATCGAGCGCGTCGACCCGGGGTCGAAGCCGGCGACCAGCGCGTCGGCGCGGGCGCGCAGCGCGTCGCACGCCGCCGGGTCGACGAAGCCGGGCAGGACGAGGAAGCCGTCGGCGGCGAAGGCGGCCCGCTGCGCGGCGGTCAACGCGGCCCGGGCGTCCGGCTCCGTCATCACCCGCTCGTCAGAACAGGAGCTGGAGCTGCGCGCCGACCACGAAGGTCAGGACCGAGTCGGTGTGGTAGCGGTGGCCGACGAGGTCGATGCGCGGCACGTGCAGCGGGTTGACCTCGACGGTGCCGGGGCTGACGAGGTCGTTGTCGGCCGACTCGCAGTCGCCGCTGGTCGCCGACTGACAGGTCGGCAGGTCGATGCCGGCGTCGGTGGCGGTGATGACGTGCTCGGTCTCGGTGCCGAGCTCGACCAGCGCGGTGACCCGCAGCCGCTGCCCGACCTCGATCCGGCCGTGCAGCTTGGCGCCGAGCTCGAGGTAGTTCTCGATGTTGGTGATGCCGGGGTGATCGAGCGGCTGCATCCCGCTGGCGGTCGGGTCGGCGTCGAGGACCAAGGGGCCGGTGCCGGTCGACTCGCCGGCGAGGGAGAAGACCTCCCACATCTCGGTGTAGGACCGGCCCTCGAAGTGCGAGATCACCCGGCCGCCGAGGCCGAGGCTGAGCCGGGCGCCCTCGTCGCCCTGATCGACGGCGTAGGCGTCGAAGCCGAAGCGGACGCCAGCCTCCTGGCTGGCGGCGGTGTTGCGCGCGCCGAAGCCGGGCGAGGCGAACAGCGAGTCGCTGGTGGTGGCGAACGGCGCCATCCACCAGGCCTCGAACGCCGGCTCGGCCCAGCCGAGCCGCCGGCTCATCGACGTCCACAGCTTGACCTCGTGCAGACCGCGGCCGACGCCGGTCGAACCGTCGAGGTCGGCGCGGGTGATGCGGGCGACCTTGCCGATCGCGAACCGACCCTCGATGCCGAGCTTCCAGGTCGGCTTGGTGTCGTCGCGGCGCTGGTTCATCGGCGCGAACACCAGCCCGACGTGGACCTGGTCGAGGCCGTGCCGGGTCGGGGCCCGGAACACCATCGGATCGTCGGCGGCGAAGCCGGCGCCGCCGTTGCGGCCATCGAAGCCGTCGGCGGGCAGGATGCCGTCGGCCAGGGTCGACGAGCTGGCGCGATCGACGCAGGTGCCGCCCGGGCCGAACACGCACGGGGTGTCGCGCTGGTCGAGCTCGAGATCGCGGTCGTCGGCCAGCACGTAGGGCAGCGCGACCGCGACCGACAGATCGCGGAACAGGCCCAGCTCGAGCCGGGGGATCACGGTGTGGCGCTGACCGGCGAACACCAGATCGGCGCCGACCGGCTCGGGATCGGTCGGCAGGGTGCCGGGCCGCCCGGCCATCTCGCGCCGGATCGCCGACCGCCGGATGTCGAGGCGGTAGTCGATGGTCAGGTGGAGGTCGAGGGCGTCACCCTCGTCGAACCCGCTGGCGACGTCGGAGTCGGGGCCAGCGGACGCGACGCGGGCCGCGACGCCACTGTGGATCGCGGTCGCGGCCAGGACAAAGCAGAGGCGCCGCACGTCGGACGCACGTTACCGCGCGCGTCGAGCCGACCGCAAGCCGTCGGGGGCGGCGCCGGTGCGGCGGGTCACGGCGGGGAATCGAGGCCGAGCACGACCTCGACGACGATCCGGGCGACCGCGGCGACCGTGGCCGGGTCGACCTTGTCGGCGGTGTCGGTCGGGGCGTGGTAGTCGTCGTGCATGCTGGTCGACAGCCACAGGTAGCGGACCCCGACGGCGGCGAAGCTGGCCTGGTCGCCCCGGGTCTCGATCGCCGGCCGCACCACCCGCTCGAGCGGGCCGAAGTCGCTGGCCGAGACCACCGGCCGGCCGACGGTGCGGGCGGCGGCCCGGGCCCGGGTCACCAGGTCGGCGGCGTCGGGCGAGGTGAGCACGCCGATGGCGTCGGTCGCGACCACGGCGTGGGCCAGGGCGTAGGCCTGGCCGGACAGGAAGCGGGCCCGGCCGATCATGTCGAGGTTGATCATCAGGCGGGCTTGATCGAGCGGCAGCGCCGGGGCGGCGACGTAGGCGGCGGAGCCGAGCAGCCCGATCTCCTCGGCGCCGAAGGCGACCACGACCACGGTCGGGCCCGGCCGCTGGCCGGCGTGGGCCAGCGCCGCGGCGATCGCGCACAGCCCGGCGACCCCCGACGCGTTGTCGTCGGCGCCGGGGTGGACGACGCCGTCGACCATGCCGAGGTGATCGAGGTGGGCGCCGATGACGATGTGGCCGGCGGCGGGATCGCGGCCGCGGATGATCCCGACCACGTTCTGCGACGCCAGCCCGGCGGCGGTGAACGGCGCCAGGTAGCCGCCGGCGGCGCCGGCCGGCTCGACGCCGGCGGCGCGGAACCAGCCGGCGATCGTGTCGGCGGCCGCCGCCTCGTCGGCGGTGCCGCTGCCCCGGCCGCGCAGCGCCGGATCGGCGAGCAACGCGACCCGCGCGCCGATCTCGGCCGGATCGGGGAACCAGGTGATCCGGCCGCCGACCGGCGGGGCCGCCACCACCGACGGCGGCGGCGGCGGCGAGGACGGCACCGGCGGTCTCGGCGCGACCGGCGCCGACCGCGGCGCCGGCGACGCGTCGCGGCACCCTGCCCCGGCCCCCCAGCCCAGCGCGGCCAGCGCGACGATCGCGGCCGCGCCGACCCGCATCAGCGCATCCCCAGCACGTCCAGCATGTCGTAGCGGCCCGGCGGGCGCCCCACCGCCCAGCGGGCCGCGCGCAGCGCGCCGTGGGCGAAGATCGCCCGATCGGTCGCCCGGTGGGTCAGCTCGATCCGCTCGCCGGCGCCGAAGAAGTAGGCGGTGTGCTCGCCGACCACGTCGCCGCCGCGGACCGCGACCGCGCCGATCTCGCCGGTCGGCCGGGCGCCGACGTCGCCCTGGCGGGCGAACCGGCCGACCTCCGCCAGGTCCTGGCCGCGCGCGGCCGCGATCGCCCGGGCCAGGCCGAGCGCGGTGCCCGACGGCGCGTCGCGCTTGTTGCGGTGATGGAGCTCGACGATCTCGGCGTCCCAGCTGGTGTCGAGGGCGCGGGCGGCGGCGCCGACCAGGCCGAGCAGCAGGTTGACCCCGACCGAGAAGTTGGGCGCGCCGACCACCGGCGCGACCTCGGCCAGGGCCGCCAGCGCCGCCTCGGCCTCGGCGTCGAGGCCGGTGGTGCCGACCACCGCCGCGATCCGACGATCGCGCGCCGCCCGGGCGACCGCGGTGGTCGCCGCCGGCGCGGTGAAGTCGATGTAGACCGGCGCCGCCGCCAGCGCGGCGTCGATGAGCGTGGTCGAGCGGACCCCGGGCGCGACCTCCTCGCCGACCCCGACCGCGTTGGTGCGATCGAGCGCCGCGGCGATCCGGATGTCGTCGCGCCCGTTGCCGGCGGCCAGCAGCGCGCGGCCCATGCGCCCGCTCGGCCCCAGGATGGTGACGGCGACCGGCCCGCCGCTCAAGCGAGCAGCTCCAGCCGGGTCAGCTCGGCCCGGAGCTGCTCGTACAACCCCGGCGTCACCGGCACCATCGGCAGCCGCAGCTCCTGCTCGATCCGGCCCTGGAGGTGCAGCGCGGCCTTGCACGGCCCCGGGCTGGCCTCGACGAACAAGAGGGTGTTGAGCACCCGCAGCGCGTGGTGGAGGTCGCGGGCGGTGCGCCACTGGCCGGCGACCGCCGCGTCCCACATCTGCGCCATCATCGCCGGCGCGACGTTGGACACCACCGAGATCACGCCGCGGGCGCCGACCGCGTACAGCGGCATCGTGGTCGCGTCGTCGCCGGAGATGACGACGAAGCGGCCGCCGCAGCGGGCGATCAGCTCGGTGGCGCGGGGCAGGCTGCCGGTCGCCTCCTTGATGCCGACGATGTTGTCGATCGCGGCCAGGCGGACGACGGTGTCGGGCAGCAGATCGCAGCCGGTCCGGGTCGGCACGTTGTAGAGCAGGACCGGCAGCGTGGTCGCGGCCGCGACCGCGGCGAAGTGGCGGTACAGCCCCTCCTGGGTCGGCCGGTTGTAGTAGGGCGTGACCTGCAACAGGGCGTCGGCGCCGACGTCGGCGGCGCGCTTCGACAGGTCGACGGCCTCGGCGGTGGCGTTGCCGCCGGTGCCGGCGATGACCGGGACCCGGCCGGCGGCGACCGCGACCACCCGGGCGACGACCGCGATGTGCTCCTCGACGTCGAGGGTGGCGGACTCGCCGGTGGTGCCGACCGCGACCAGGCCGTCGATGCCAGCGGCGATCTGCGCCTCGACCAGCCGGGTGAGGGCGTCGTGATCGACGGCGCCGTGCTTGAACGGGGTGACCAGCGCGGTCATCGCGCCTTCGAGGGTGGGTCGGGTCATGGCCTGAGGATCCTGGCGAGAGGTGGCGGCGTCAGCATCGGCGTCGCCTGTGACATTGTCGATCGCGGCGGCGGGTCGCGCGGGGCCGCGGGCGCGGGCATTCCATCACGATAACGCCGCGGCCGGCGCCGTGATTTCACCCCGTCGGCCCGGCCAAGCCAACCGGGGCCGGCGTGGCAGAATGCAGCATGGCGAGACGCTCGGAGGGCTCGGCGCTGACCGCGGCGGTGGCGGCGTTCGACGACCAGCTGGCGAGCTACGAGCGGCTGGCCGAGCTGCTGCTACGGACGCCGCTGGCGACCGAGAAGCAGCTCCAGCGCGCCAACCAGACCCTCGAGGAGATCGCCGCCGCCGAGCGCGGGCTCGAGACGTCGGGCCGGGCGCTGGCCGCCGCCCTCGGCGAGGCCCGCGACCGGCAGCAGCGGCTGGCCGAGCAGATCGTCGCCCACCTGCCGGCGCTGCAGGCGCGCAACCAGGGCCTCGCCGACCTGATCGGCGAGCTGCAGCAACTCGGCGGCGCGCTGCGCGCCGTCAACGCCGCGGCCGCCGGCGGCGCCGCGGTCCGCGACGTCGAGGATCAGGTCAGCGCGCTGGCGGCGCGGGCCGAGGGGCTGGCCGAGCGGGCGCGCGGCGACGGCTTCGACGAGTCGGCGACCCAGGCCCACGCGATGCAGCAGCAGATGCTCGCCGTGGTCCGCAAGCTGCGCGCCGTCACGTCACGGCAGAGCTGAGGCAGCGCCGGGCGTCGGCGATGTCGGTGGCGATCTGGGCCAGCAGCGCGTCGACCGTGGTGTAGCGGGCCTCGTCGCGCAGCCGGGCGACCAGCTCGACCCGGACCCGGCGATCGTACAGGTCGCGATCGAAGTCGAGGACGTGGACCTCGAACGACAGCGGCCCGCGGTCGACGAAGGTCGGGTTGGTGCCGAGGCTGGCGACCGCTGGCCACGGCCCGCCGTCGGCGCCGTCGGCGCCGCCCTGCAGGCGGAGGGTGCAGGCGTAGATGCCGGGGCCGAGGACGAGATCGCCGTCGGCGGCGACGTTGGCGGTCGGCACGCCCAGCCCGCGGCCGCGGCCGGCGCCGCGGACCACGACGCCGTCGACGTCGTGGCGGCGACCGAGCAGGGCCCGGGCCCGATCGAGATCGCCGCCGCGCAGGTAGCCCCGGATCCGCGTCGACGACACGACCTCGCCCGCGACCGTGACCGGCGGCACCAGCTCGACCGCGGCGCCGAGCCGGCCGGCGTCGCTGACCAGGATGCTGGCGGTGCCGGTCCGGCCGCGGCCGTAGGCGAAGTCGGCGCCGACGACGATGGTGCGCGCCGACAGCGCGCCGACCAGCAGGTCGGAGACGAAGGCCGGCGCGGTCATCGCCGCCAGCTCGGCCGAGAACGGCTCGACCACCACGGCGTCGACGCCGGCGGCGGCGAGGAGCTCGAGCTTGCGCGCCGGGGTGGTCAGGCGCAGCGGCGCCAGCTCGGGCACCAGCACCTGCGCCGGGTGGGGCTCGAAGGTGAGCACGACCGCCTCGCCCCCGCTGGCGTCGGCGGCGGCCCGGACCCGGGCGATCAGCGCGGCGTGACCGCGGTGGACGCCATCGAAGTTGCCGATCGCGATCGCCGGCGCGCGCAGCGGCCGGGTCAGCGCCCGGTGGCCGGCGAAGACTTCCATGGCGCGGCAGCATACGAGGAAACCCGCGCGCGGTCGCGGTCGCCAGCCGATCGAAGGGCGTCGACCCGCGACCACAGCGGCGGGACGAGGATCACCGCGGCCAGCGCGATCGCCACCGCCCACGGCCCGGCGGCCGGCCCGGGTGCGACCGAGGGTCGCGCCGCGAGCCCGACCGGCCCGCCGACCCCGCCCATCCCGTCGACGAGCAGGCGCTCGGCGGCGCGGGCCGCCGCCGCCACCGCGTGGCCGACGCCGATCGCGAGCGCGACCAGCGCGATCGGCGCCATCGGCCGGGCCGGCGGCATCGCCGCGAGCAGCCCGGCGACGAGCGCCCCGGCCAGCCAGCGGTCGCCGCGAGCCCGCAGCGCCAGCCCGACGCCCAGCCCGCCGGTGACCAGCGCGACCGGGCCGAGATCGTCGACCATCGCGTCGAGCCAGGGCTCGAGGCCGCCGATGATCGGCGCCGGCGGCCAGCGCAGCCCGCCGGTCAGGGCCGCGGCCGCGATCAAGGCCAGCGCGACCACCGCGCCGTGCACCGGCGCCAGCGCGATCCAGCGGGCGCCGCGTCGCGCCCGGTAGGTGAGGAGCGCGGCGGCCACGGTCACCGCCATCGCGCTGCGGCCGTCGGCCAGCAGCGCGAGCGCGGCGGCGACGCCGAGCAAGGCCGCGGTCGGCGGCCCACCGCCGCGGGCCAGCCGGTCGTGCGCCACCAGCAGCGCCGCGGCGGCGGCCAGCCCGACCACCTCGGGGCCGAGGCCGGCGGCCAGCGCCCAGCCCGACGGGGCCATCGCCAGCCAGAGGCCGGCGACCGCGCCGCCCAGGGCCGCCCCGCGATCGCCGCGCGCGCTGGCCACCAGGTGCGCGACCAGCGCCGCCGCCAGGGCGACCAGCAGCGCGGCGACCAGCTGCTCGCGCCCGGCGATGTCGGCGATCGGCAGCAGCCGGGCCAGCAGCGCGGGCGCGATGACCGCCGGCTGGCCCGGGCCGGCCACCGCCGACGCCGCGGTCGGCGCGGCGCCGACGTGGACCGCGAGCACGACCGCGCCGACCACCAGCGGGGTCAGCGCCGCGAATCGCGCCGCGCGCGCGGCCGGGTCGCGCTCTCTCACCGGCCGACGCTACGGCCGGGGCCGGGGGCGGGCAAGAATCGGGCGCGATCGCCGCCGCCGCCCCCGGCCCGCGGTATAGAGCGCACGTGCGAGCCGACGGCAGCGACGATGTCCCCGATCCGAGGCTGACCCGCGCGGTGCTGGCCGGGGGCCGGGTCCGGGCGCTCTTGCTCGAGCTGTGGCAGCGCACCCGCCTCGACTGGGGCTTCGTCAGCGATCGGCTGTCGCAGACCTTCCGCAAGGAGTCGTGGCTGGGCTCGAGCGAGCGCCGGTTCGTCGCCGAGACCCTGTACGGCCTGGTCCGGCACCTGCGCCGCATCGACGCCGCCATCGCCGCCGGCGCCCGGCGGGGCGCGACCCCACGCGACGATCAGCGGCTGGTCGCCTACATGTTGCTCGACGGCGCGATCACCGCCGCCGACGCCGCCCGCGCCCTGCCCGGCCTCGACTGGGTGGCGGTGGCCGGGATCGACGCCCGCCTGGCCCGCGAGCGCGATCCGGTCCAGCGCCTCGCCATCGCCGGCTCGCTGCCCGACTGGCTCGCCGCCCGGCTGCACGCCGACTGGGGCCCGCGCGCGCCGGCGCTGGTCGCGGCGCTCAACCAGCGGGCGCCGATGACGATCCGGGCCAACCGGCTGCGCACCAGCCGCGACGCGCTGATCGCCGCCCTCGCCGCCCGCGGCCTCGCCGCCCACGCCGGCGCGCTGGCGGCCGACGCGATCATCGTCGACACCCGGACCAACCTGTTCGGGCTGCCCGAGCTGACGGCCGGCTTGTTCGAGGCCCAGGACGAGGGCAGCCAGCTGCTGGTCGATCTGCTCGGCGACGGCCCGGCGACCGGCGACATCGTGGTCGACCTGTGCGCTGGCGCCGGCGGCAAGACGCTGGCCCTGGCGGCGCGGATGGGCAACCACGGCCGGGTCATCGCCACCGATCCCGACGCCGGCAAGCTCGACGAGCTCCGCCGCCGCGGCCGGCGGGCCGGCGTCACCACGGTCGAGACCCACGTCCTGCCCGACGGCGACTGGCCCGACGCCCTCGAGCGGCGGCGCGGCACGGTGCCGCGCGTGCTGGTCGACGCGCCCTGCTCCGGCATCGGCGCGCTGCGCCGCAACCCGGAGGCGCGCTGGCGGCTGCGCGAGGCCGACGTGGTCGACTTCGGCCGCCGGCAGCGCGCGATCGCGACCCGGGCCGCGACCCTGCTCGCGCCCGGCGGTCGCCTGGTGTACGCCACCTGCACGCTGCTCTCGAGCGAGAACCAGGCGGTCGTCGACGACGTCGCGGCGGCGACCGGCCTCGTGCGGGTCCCGCTCGCCACCGTGCTCGGCGACCGCGCGGCCACGTTCGCGTCGGTCGACGGCCGCGACTTCACCACCACGCCCGACCGCCACGACACCGACGGGTTCTACGCCGCGGTGCTCGCGCGCCCCACCTGATCGACCGTCGCCGACGACGCGCCGGCGGCGTCGGCGGTCACTTCCGGCGCGCGGGCTTCTTGGCCGGCTTGGCCGCCGCCTTCTTCGCCGGCTTCGCCGCCTTCTTGGCCGGCTTCGCGGCCGCCTTCTTCGCCGGCTTCGCCGCCGCCTTCTTGGCCGGCTTCGCCGCCGCCTTCTTGGCCGGCTTCGCCGCCGCCTTCTTGGCCGGCTTCGCCGCCGCCTTCTTGGCCGCCGGCGCGGGCTTCGCCGCCGCGGGCTTCGCCGGCGCGGGCTTCGCCGCCGCGGGCTTCGCCGCCGGCGCGGGCTTCTTCGCGGTCGGCGCCGGGGCCGGGGCCGGCGTCGGGGCTGGGGCCGGGGCCGCCGGTGCGCTCGCCGTGGTCAGGTCGTGGACCTTGGCCTTCGCGCTGGCCTTCACCAGCTCGATGCCACGCTCGGCGTCGGCGCGGTCGACGTAGCCCTCGCCGCCGGTGGCGATGATCTCGCCGTTGGCGGCCTTGAGCCGCCAGCGGTACTGCACGGCGTCGTCCTGGTAGACGTCGAAGCCGTCGCGCGCCTTGGTCACCGCCCGCAGCCCCTTCTGGGCGTTGGCCTTGGAGGTGTAGCTCTCGCCCGACACGGCGATGATGCGGCCATTGCCGGCTTGCAGCCGCCAGGCGAACTGGCCGTCGCTGTTCTTGTAGATCTCGAACTCGTGGTCCATGACCTGCGTCCTTTCGTCGAGACGAACCGCACCCGCCGCGACCCGTTTTCGACACTGCAACGGGTCGGGGCCGGGATCAAGGCACGTGGCGCGTCTTCGACGAGGGCGCGATCGGCCTGGACGACCGTTCACGCGCTCGGCACGGCGATCGACCGGACCCCGGCAGCGCCCGGGTTTGCTAAGGTCACCGCGAGTGGCGTGGTCCCGGGCGATCGTCACCTCCTCCTCCCCGGGTACCCCAAGAGCAAGATGTCCGTCGATTTCACGGTGATCCGCGACCTGGCTGGCCTGCGCGACCTCGAGAAGGCCTGGCACGATCTCGCCCTCCTCGGCGGCTCCGGCGCGCTGTTCCGCGGCCCCGAGTGGCTGCTGCCGTGGTGGCACGCCTACCACCAGGTGCTCGGGGCCGAGCTCCACGTCGTCGCCGGCCGCGTCGACGGCGAGCTGGTGTGCCTGGCCCCGCTGTACCTGCGGACGGTCAAGCTGCCGCTGGTCGACGTCCGCGAGCTGCGGATGATGGGCGACGCCGGGCCGCGCCCGCCGGCGCTCGATCTGCTGGTCAAGCCCGGCCTCGAGGACCGGGCCGGCGCCCAGCTCGCCAAGGTCATCGTCGATCTCGGCAAGGCCTGGGACGTGATCGACCTCGAGCCGCTGGCCGATCCGTCGCGCATCCGCGCCAACCTGGTCTCGCGCATGGGCTCGGCCGGCTTCGTCGTCGAGTCGGCGCCGGCCGGCGGCGGCGCCCGCCGGATCGCGCTGGCGCTGGCCGGCCCCGAGCTCGACTCGTCGATCGACGGTCTCGCCACCACCTACACCGCCGACCCGGCGGCGATCCGCAAGGCGATGAGCGCGCTGCGCCGGCTGTCGCGGCTCGAGTGGGCCGATCGTGACGAGCAGAGCCCGCTCGCCGACCCCGAGGCCCAGGGCCTGCTCGAGGAGATCGCGCTGACCCTGGCCGCCACCGGCCGGGCCCGGCTGACCGTGCAGGACGACGCCACCGGCCAGGCGGTCGCCGCCGCCCTGGTCGTCGACGACGGCGATCGCGCGGTGCTGCTGGCGGCCGCGGTCGATCCCGAGCACGCCCGCGCCACCGTCGGCCGCTCGGCCGCCGAGCGGCTGATCGCCCACGAGGCGGCGGCCGCCGCCGGCCGCGGCCGGGTCGCGCTCGACGTCGTCACCGGCGCCGCCGAGTACGCGCTGCCGCTCTTGCCGATGTCGCGCCAGACCGCGATGTCGGTGCGGATCTGGAACGCGACCCGCACCGCGTCGGTGAGCCGGACCTACGAGGGCGTGCGTCGGCGGGCCCGCGCGGTCCGCGAGACGCCGGGCGTGGCCGCGGCCCAGGCCCGGGCGGCGTGGGCCCGCATCCGCTCGGCGGCCGGCGGCGTCGCCCAGTACCAGCGGCTGCACCTGTACCGCGGCCAGCTCTGGACCCGCGGCATCGCTCCGACCGCCGGCCTGACCCTGGCCCTGTTCGGCGAGCCCGACTTCGACGCGCTGCCGCCCATGGCCCGGGCCGATCTGCTCGAGGCCCTGCTGCTCGACGAGACCGTGGTCCGCGCCGCCTGGCAGCGCGGCGATCTGTCGCTGCTCGCGCGCCTCCACGATCGCCCGGCCGGCGTGGCGTGGGCGGCGCGCGGTCCGGTCGCGGTGCCCGAGCTCGATCGCACGCTGTCGCTGTCGAAGTACGAGGCCTACATCCACGACGTCTACGTCGCGCCGTCGGCCCGCGGCCGGGCGGTGGCGCCGGTCATGCTCGAGGCCCTGGCCCGCGAGCTGCGCGAGCGCGACGTCTACCGGTCGTGGGCGCTGATCGATCAGGGCAACCAGCCGTCGCGGCGCGCGTTCGAGAAGGCCAGCTACACCCCGGTGTGCGACGTCATCCACGCCCGCATCACCGGCGTCGATCGGATCATGGTCCGCCCGCCCGATCCCGAGGCCAAGGCGCTGCTCGGCCTGCCGTGATCCGCGCGGCGTCGGCCGCCGGCGCGACGTCTGCTACAACCGTGATCGCATGACCGCCACCGAGCGCATCACCATGGTGGTCCTCAACGAGGACGGGACCCGCGACAAGTTCATGCTGTCGTCGTGGGTCGGCATCCCGCGCAAGCACGAGCTGATGTGGCTGGGCGACGATCCCTACATGGTGATCGAGGTCGAGTACGCGGTGGCCGAAGGCTTCTTCGGCGCCCGGTCGATCGACGCCGCCGGCATCTACGTCCGCCGCCTCACCAAGGACGAGCAGGAGGCGGTCGCCCGTCGCCTGGCCAGCCCGGCCCGCGGCAAGGACGAGCAGCCCTTCCGGCCGTAGCGCTCGGGGTCCTCAGATGCCGCCGGTCGGCGGGTGCAGGACCTTCACCCGGCCGACCAGGCCGGGCGACATCGTCACCTGGTTGTCGGCGCTGACGAACACGGCCTGGAAGTCGGGCATCCGGGCGGCCAGCGCCAGCCCGTCCTTGGGCCCCATGATGAACAGCACCTTCGACCAGGCGTCGGCGGTGAAGGCGTCCTTGGCCATGATCGTCACCGACCGGGTCAGGCGCGCCGGCTGGCCGGTGCGCGGGTCGAGGATGTGGTGGTAGCGGACACCCTCCTTGACGAAGCCGCGCTCGTAGTCGCCCGAGGTCGAGAACGAGTGATCGCGGACCGGCGCGACCGCGAAGCTGTCCTCGCGCGGGCCGCGCGGATCGCGGATGCCGACCACCCACGGCGTCGCGTCCTTGGCCCCCGAGACGTACATGTCGCCGCCGGCCTGGACGATGAAGTCGCTGAACCCGGCCGCGACCAGCACCGCCGCCGCCCGGTCGACGGCGTAGCCCTTGGCGATGCCGCCGAGGGTGATCTTCATGCCCTTGCGCCGCAGCTTGATCGTCTTGTGCTTGCGATCGACCAGGACGTCGCGCCAGCCGAGCAGCTTGACCCGGCGCTTGACCTCGGCCGGATCGGGCAGCGTGCCGTCCATGTCCTCGTCGAACTTCCACAGCCCGCCGAACGCGCCGACGGTGATGTCGAAGATGCCGCGGCTGGCCTTGCTGACCTCGAGGGCGCGGACGATCACCGCCAGGGTCTCGTCCGACACCGCGATCGCCGACCGGCCGGCGGCGGCGTTGATCCGCGAGATCTCGCTGTCGGGCAGCCAGGTGGTCATCATCCGGTCGAGGCGCCGGATCTCGTCGAACGCGGCCTCGGCCGCGGCGGCGACCGCGGCCTCGTCGTCGGACCACACCGTCACCATCACCGCCGTCCCCATCGCCGTCGTGGTGTGCACCCACTTCGACGGCGCGCCCGCGGCCGGGCCGGTCGGGCCCGGCGCCGGCTGGGCCACCACTGGCGGCGCGACCGGCGGCGCGACCAGCGCGACCGCCAGGCCGATCGCGATCAGCAGCGCCCGGCCTCGCACGGCTAGCGGGCGTAGTCGACGAGGCGGAGGATGATGAGCAGGCCGCCGACGCCGAGCGAGACCAGGACCGCGACCACCGACAGGCCGAGGGTGGTCTGGTTCTCCTGCTGGACGCCCTTCCACAGGCCGACCATCGCGGGCAACACGCCCAGGCCGGCGATGAGGCCGCCGGGCCACGAGCCGTGGGTGAACCCACCGATCAGGCCGATGATCAACCCGACCGCGACCAGGCCGAGCGAGACCGCGACGGGTAGCTTGGAATCAGGAACTGGCTCAGCCATGGCAAGACCTCCGCGGGCAGCCTAGCACGGCGCCGCCCGCGCGCGCCGGGCGGTGCCCACAGCGTCGGCCAGAATGAATCGGCGGCGGCGCGGCCCGCCTTCACGAGGCGCAAGCAGCACTCCTCGTTCCTTCGGACCCTCGCTGACGCTCGGGGTCCTCAGGCTTCGACGTAGGCGCGCAGCTGCTCGCGCATCACCTCGTCGGTGAGCGCGGCCTGCACCACCTCGAGCAAGCAGTCGGCCAGCGCGACCATCATGTCGTTGCTGCCGCCGTCCCGGGTCACGCGCGCCAGCAGGTTCTTGGCGTCGCGGCTGTCGTCGCCGGCGAGCAACTCGCGCAGCTTCTCGACGGTGAGCTCACCCTGGAAATCGACGAACACATGATCACGCAGGTACGCGACGAGGCGATTCACGCGGCCGATGTACCCCACCACCATCGCGATTACAAGCCACCGCCCGGGCGACGAACGGACGCGGTGTGACGCTTGCAGCGGGCCCCCGCGCGCGCCGGTTGCGTGCGACGGCCCTTGCCCCGCTGCTCGCGGTTGGCGAGCATGAGGGCGGTGGCCCGGATCCTCATCGCTGGGTTCTGCGCGGTGCCGGGCCCGACCCGGTCCGGCGTCCAGCTCCGCCAGGTGGTGCGCGCGCTGTCGGGCCGCCACACCGTCGACCTGCTCGCGGTCCGCGACGGCGATCAGGCCTACGTCGAGCGCCAGGGCACCGGCCGGCTGCTGCGGGTGCCGACCCACGACGCCGACCTCGCCACCCAGGTCCAGGCCTTCCAGCGGGCGCTGCGCCGCCAGCTCGAGGGCGCCGACTACGACGTCGTCCACTGCCGCGACGGCTGGAGCGCGCGCCCGGTGCTCGAGGGCCGCGATCGGTTCGGCTACGCGGTGGTCTACGACCTGACCCGGGCGCCGATGACCGAGCGCGACGGCCTCGGGCCCGAGCTGGCCGCCGCCCACGATCGCGACGAGGAGGCGCTGCTGGTCGGCGCCGATCTGGTGCTGGTGCCGACCGAGCCGGCCCGCCGCTACGCCATCGGTCGGGGCGCGCCCGACCGGGTGATGCTGGCCCCGCCCGGCGTCGACGTCGATCGCTTCGACTGGGACGTCACCCTGCCCGACGATCCGCCGGCGGTGCTGTACGCCGGCGCGATCGCGCCCGGCCGGGGCGTCCGCCTGCTGCTGCAGGCGATGGCCGAGGTGGTCCGCACCCTCGCCGCCCGGCTGGTGCTGGTCGGGCCGATGGCGCCTGGCTTCGACGGGCCGCTGCGGGCCGCGATCCACGAGCTGGGCCTGACCGGCCGGGTCGAGATCAAGGCGCCGATCGATCACGAGCTGATGCCGGCGATGATCGGCCGGGCGACGGTGTGCGTGGCGCCGACCGCGATCGATCTGCCGCGCCGGCCCTACGCGCTCTACCCGACCAAGCTGCTGGAGTACCTGGCCTGCCGCCGCGCGGTGGTCGCGCCCCGCCGCGGGGCGGTCACCGCGCTGGTCGATCACGGCCGCGAGGGCCTGCTGTTCCAGCCCGGCGACGCCGCCGACCTGGCCCGCAAGCTGGTCCGCCTGCTCGAGGATCGGGGCCTGCGCGAGCGGCTGGCCGCCACCGGCTACGAGCGGGTGCGGCGCGACTTCACCGCCAGCGCCGCCCGCCGCGCGATCACCGCCGCCTACCTGCGGCTGGCCGGGCGCGCCGAGTGGGCCCCGCGCTTCGTCGAGGCCCGGACCGGCGAGAGCGCGGTCACGCCGCCGCCGGCCCCGGTCGGCGGCGACGACGACTTCGAGGCCACGGTGTTCGAGACCGCGCCGCCCTCGGCCGGCGCCGGCGGCGGCACCGGCCCGCTCGAGCTGGCCGACGGCGACGTCGGGCTGATCGGCGAGACGTCGTCGCCGTCGCTCGAGGCGGCGCTGGCCGGCCTGGCCGGCGAGGCGGCGGCCGACGCCAGCGACGACGACGGCGCCGCGACCCCGCGGCCCGAGAGCGACCGCGCCGCCAGCCGCGGCCGCGGCCGCGGCGACGGCGACGGCGACGGCGGCGGCGACGAGACCCAGGAGCGCCGCCTCTCGCCCGGCCCGCCGTCGCCGCCGGGCGCCCGACCGACCCCGCCGCCGCGCCGCGCCGCCAGCCGCGGCCCGCGCGACACCTGGACCGGCCAGCACGCCGCCCGCGCCGACCGCGACATCGACGAGGGCACGCCGGTCGACCTGCCGGTGGCACCGGCCGGCCCCAGCCACGGCCTCGAGGCCGGCGGCTTCGTCGCCGGCGAGATCGACGTCCCGACCCCGGCCCCCGAGCTCGACGACGACGGCGCCTTCACCGCCCACCGCGTGCTCGGCGGCGAGGTGCCATGATCCCGCTGCCGCTGGCGGCGCTGTTCCACGTCGGGCTCGGCCTCGCGTTCGCGCTCGCCGCCCGCGGCCGGATCCGCGCCGACGGCGCCTACGCCAGCCCGGCGTTCGCGGTCGCCCTCGCCCAGGTCGGCCTGGTGGTCGCGCCGCTCGGCTTCTACTTCTACCTGGTCCAGCCGGCGTGGACCTGGATGTACTGGATCGATCCCGACCGGGTGCCGATGCTGGCGGCGGTGCCGCTGGTCGCCGCCCACGCCGGGCTGGTGCTGGGCGGCTGGCACCTCGGCGCGCAACTGGTGCGCCGCGATCGCCAGCGCCTGGCGGTCTGGATCCTCACCGGCCTGGGGGTCGCGATCATCGTCGGCGCCGCGATCGCCCTGCCCCGCCTGGTCACCGCCGCCACCTACGCCGGCTACCACCGCGGCCAGCGCCGCGGCCTGATGTCGGTCGAGCTCGGCTGGGCGGTGCTGGTGTCGTGGCTCGCGGTCGCGGTGACCGCCGGCTACACCGCGTTCGAGCTGGCCCGCGACAGCCGACGCGCGCGCACCCGATGACCACGGCGACGTCAGACGTGATACCAACGAGAGCGATGGCCGTCTCCGCTCGCGCCGCCCGCCCGTGGCTGGCCGCCGTCGTCGTCGCCGCGCTGGCGACCGGCTGCGGCCCGGTCGGTTACGTCAGCCAGGTCACCCGCACCGCCTCGACCGCGGTCGAGGAGGCGCGGGCGGTCAACGCCGCCCGCTACGCGCCGTACTGGTGGACCCGCGCGGTCGAGTACCTGCACCAGGCCCGGATCGAGGCCGCCGCCGCCGACTTCGAGGCCGCCAACCGGTTCGGCCGGCTGTCGGCCCAGGCCGCCGAGCAGGCCCGCGCCGACTCGATCCGCCGCGCCGCCGATCCCCGGACGATGGACGAGATCACCCCGCCGCCGCTCGGGCCGTCGCGCGGCGAGGGCGGGGTCGCGCCCGCGCTCGACGACGAGGCGCCGCCGACCCTGGCCCCGGCCACCGGCGACGAAGGAGCCGCGCCGTGACCGCCCGCCGCTCGCCCACCCGCGCCGCGCCGCCCCTGGTCGTGGTCGCCCTCGGCGC
>Ga0075163_10004642_pt1 | contig 18405 bp, 19 predicted proteins | sample JI1023141ADNA_FD_71478 | JGI IMG/M metagenome (GOLD analysis project Ga0075163, IMG submission 71478) | Wastewater effluent complex algal communities from Wisconsin, to seasonally profile nutrient transformation and Carbon sequestration -... | ecosystem: Engineered > WWTP > Effluent > Algae...
CGCATCGGACCGTCGACCTGCTTGCCGGTCCAGGCGTTTTCGCTGGCGTTGCCAGCGATCTGCATCGGGAAGCCGGGAGTGGATCGCCATGAACCGTCGAGATTCACGCCGCGCTGACTCACCTGGGGCCGGACCCCGTTCACAGCAGTGGTGCCGGGGGGGAGGTAGGTGGTGAGCGAGTCGTCGAAGGTCTCGAGGATCTGCTGTGCGCGAGCAGACGCGGCGAGCGCGAGGATGGCCACAACGGGGAGGACCGAACGACCGAACGCGTGGGAAGAACGCATGGATGCTCCGAAAAGAAGGGCTGCGGAAAAGCAAGAACCCGAGAGAGCAAGCTCGCCACGCGGCGTGGACCGGGGCGAGAGACGGAGGCTATCACCCACGCCGGAACTGGGTAACGGGGCAAATTGCGAAAAACCGTGACGGGTCCCTCCCTCGGGATGCGCTTTGAACGGACGATGTCCCGGTGAGGATCGATCAGCATCCAAGCGGATGAGCCACAGTCGCTGCGGCGTTCTTGGAGCAGCCGCTCAGCGCGGGTGCATTGACGCGCGTAGCGTGCTCGAACCCAGACGTCGCGTTCAACGTTCGCGTGGTCCGGCAGGCCGGCGCAGGCTCATCGGCGTTTGGTGATCCACCTGATTGTGAGGAACGGCCGCTCGACCCGTTTAAATCTACGCGGTGCGGTCAGCCTCCGCTTCCAGGGCGCAGGGAATGGGCGCAGCACGGCTCAAACTGCCGAATCTCGCTTGCGAGTACTCCGATTCCGCGCCCTGTTGGGAGCCTTGGCGCCGTTCCTGGCGGCGACGTTTGAGTCCCCTTTTCCGAGGCTCCCATGCTCCTTCTCGATGCGCTTGATGCGTACTTGGTCCAACTCGCAGCCGATGGCCGCTCCCCGCTCACGATCGCGCAGGCCCGGCGCCACGTGCGACTTCTGGCGTCGTTCCTGGGTCCTGTGGAACTCACCGACCTACGCTATGAGGATCTGGCTCGGTTTCTTGCGAGCGACGTGGTTCGGAAGCGCTCTGACGGTAGAGCGCGGAAGGCGTCGAGTGCGAATTCGCTCCGATCGAGCCTGCGTGCGTTCCTGGCGTACGCGCACGGGGCGGGGCTCGCCCCAACGAACGCTGCCCGGCTCGTGCGTCGTGCCCGGTGCGGCCCGTCGAGGCCCCGCGCCCTCTCCGACGGCGAGGTCGCCAAGCTGCTCGCGGCGCTCGCGTTGGCGCGAACCGATGCGGAGCAGCGCGACGCGGCGATGTTCATGACCATGCTGCGGACCGGCATCCGGGTCGGCTCTGCGATCGGGCTCGATGTCGGGGACGTTGATCTCGACGCGTGTGAGTTGCGGCTGCGACGCCTCAAGAACGGCGGCGAGGATGTCATCTACCTCGCAGACGACACGGTCGCGTTGCTGCGTGCATGGATCGGCGGTCGGCGAACCGGTCCCCTCTTTCGTGCTCGCCACGGCGGACGACTGTGCGCTCGAATGGTCGGTCGGCGGTTGGAGAGGGTCGCGGTCGAGGCAAAGATCGAGCGTCAGGTCCACCCGCACATGCTGAGGCACACGTTCGGCATGGGCGTGTACGCGCGCACTGGCGACGTGCTCGTGACGGCGCGCGCCTTGTGCCACCGGTCGGTTGCCAGCACGGCAGTCTACGCGCGCCCCAACGCGGCGCAGGTCAGGGCAGCGGTTTCGGGGTAGGCAGCGCGAGCGCACACGCGCGGAGCTTTCAAGATTCCTACCGGCTGCCCGCGGAGCACACGCTCGCCCGGAACCTCATCGGGGACGCGATTGACACAAGCTGGCGGTATGCGTCGTCGCCCAGGTGCTCGCCGCGCAAACTCCATCTCATGTGTGAGCGCGGCCTAGGCTGTGTAGGATTCGCGCCACGATGGCGGTTTCCCCCGACTGCAAGAGCCTCTCGCTTGAGGCGGCTAGGATAGCTCGGCGGATCCGGCATGCGACCGAGGCGCACGTGACTACCCCATCGGAGCTGCTGGGAACAAGCCAGGCCTTCGTGATCCGGATGAAGAGTTCGGTCGACTCGCTGATTTGCCTTGGCGAAAACGTTCCAGAGGCCTTCGACCTGCGCCTCGACATGATGACCGTCCTGCGTTCGCTGTACGAGGCGCACATTCAGTACCTCTACATCTTCGCTGTCCGCAGTGAGGCGGAGACACGTGCGAAGCTCTTTACTGACTATGACGCGATTGAGAAGTGGAACCTTCTCAAGATGATGCGCGAACTGAAGTCGCCGTTCGCTCAGGGGGTAGCCGCACGAGCAGCTTCTTCGGGATCCGCGGCCTTCGTGGAGGAGCGAGTTCGTTCAGTGCGGGCGCATTTCGAGTACACGGATCACCAAGGCAAGAAGCAGCTTAGAAAGTCATGGTATCCGTCTGGAGGCTTGCCTGCGCTTGCGCAAAGCCCGGGAGTCGGCCTCTACGAGGAGTGCCAATTGCCGCAAAAGATCCTCAGCGGCGCCGTCCACTCGAATCCATCTACACTGTACTTCACCCAAGACTTCAATCCGGAGCGCTGCATCATGGTCAGTTGGACGCTCATGCACAGAGTGCTCCTCAAGCGTGCGCTCCACTTCCAGGTTCCGTTGGAGCCTGACCTTGTCGCCTTCGTCGGTGTGGTCATGAAGCAAATCCTCTGGGATGCTCCGGCCGTACAGGGCACGTCGACGCCGTGAACGAGCGCGTCAAAGAATGCGAGGTGCTCGAGATGTGCATCGACAGCGTGCGTGCCGCGATCGACCTCGCGTAGGGCCCAATTCCGCAAGGGAGTCGACGGTGAGACTCGCGACAGCCTATAGATGCACTCTTTTCCCACTCGCCGGAGCAGGGGCGCTCATTCCGTTTCGACGACGGCCAAGCTTAGGCTCTGCCGCTGCGCTCGGGTGAATGGACCCTCGAACGCCCCGTGATGAACGCGAGGTCGTTCAGTACAGGAGATCGGCACGGGTGCCTCACTCAGGCCGGGGGCAGTGGCGCACCTTCTTGCTCGCGAAGTAGCGGCTTATGGTGATCGGGGTATCATCCCTCGTATTCCGATGCGCTCTCCCAAGAAGGCCACGCACGTCCCCCTCACAGTTGATCGGGAGTGCTCGACTCGCCCCGATGCGCTGCACTCCGCATCGCTCGCCGAACTCGTCGCGGACTACATCGCGACGTATCGCCCAGCATGCCTTGCCGAGGAAATGTGGTACGCAGGAGCGGGCTCCATCGAACAAGCCATTCGTCGCGCTGCATCCTGCGAGATGTCCGGAGGCAAACGACACGGGCACCAACGCCGCATCCCCAGGGCTGCGCTTGCGCAGATTACCGAGGCAATCCTCCAGCAGCCTATCGCTCGCGCCCGGGACTTCGAGGACATCTATTGCTACGTGCGCAAGGCGTCCCGCGAGGTCGATGGGATCGGAGACCTGACCTGTTACGACATCGCCCAGCGCATCGGTGTCTTCCTTCGACTCTCCCCCACACGCGCGTACCTGCACGCTGGAACACGCGATGGAGCACGGGCCCTCGGGCTCGACGCTGGGGCGGAGACGATCGCGGTGACCCAGTTTCCAGCCGAGATGCAGCGGCTCTCGGCATCGGAGATCGAGGACTTCCTGTGCATCTACAAGGAGCACCTCCACCGACATGCGCCGCGACCAGGTGTTCGATGACGAATCACGTGCCCAGTGTTCAGGAGGTCGTTGACCTCGTCGCGAAGCGACTGCTAGGTAGTCGCATCATCCAGAACAGCATGCGTGGGGACGTGCTTGAGACCATCGTCGATGCTGGCCTGGGCCCCCCCTGGCGACACTGCTCGGGGGATTGGGCAGCCTGGGACTTCCGCCGCGACGACGGGGTACGTATCCAGGTGAAACAGTCGGCCGCCGCCCAGTCATGGGATCCGGATCCCAGCTCAGGGGTGCAGCCCCCCACGCGCAAGCCCAGCGCTGTCCGCTACTCGATTGACTACAGGAGTGGCTTCTTCGAGGGTGCAAAGTGGATCAGGCACCAGGGACGCCACGCCGAGGTGTTCATCTTCGCATGGCATGGTGAGACGAGTGCGTTTGCCGACCAGCGCGACGCTGAGCAATGGGCCTTCTTCGTCATCGCCGAGCACAGCCTGCCTGCGCTGCAGAAGAGCGTGACGCTCACTTGGTTGCTGCAACGTGTACTACCCGTCGGAATCAGGGACCTCCGGCGCGCCGTCGACGAGTGTGCCCTCGCTGCGAAGGCGCACGATGGTGCCAGCGCTTAGGGTCAGGTTGGCGACTGCCGCCCATGAATACCCCGGCAGCAGTTATGTAGTGTCCGTAGAAGTCCGCCCCGAAATGAGCTGACTGGACAGCATGGCGATCTTCGACGACTTCACCTTCATCGACAAGGGCTGGGACCTTGGCATCAACCTCATCGGTACCTTTGTGGGGGTCCTGTTCGGATATTCGTTGGCTGTGCGCTTCGACCGGAAGAAGCAGAAGCAGGAACGTACCGACCGGGTCGAGGGAAAGCGCAAGCTCGTAGTCCAGGTGCTCACGGGAATTTGGGATAGATTGCACTTCGTAGCGATGAATCCGGGCTATCTGAGCATTGCGCCTTCTGTTGATGTCCCCCATTTGCTCAACACTCATCTCTTCACCGAGGCCCTTGAGCTCTTCAGTAATGATCACGAGCGATATGGGAAACTAGTTGAGCTGTCGCGTCAGCTTGCCATCCTCCAGGCCCAGATCAGTCTTGCCGCTGCGAAACAAGAGCAACTGGAGCAGGAGACCGCTGCGGGGCTACAGGAAGTGGCGATTGCAATGGATGGCGTTCGGCGTGCAAAGGGTTGCGCGGCGGAGATTGCGGTGGCCCTCGACCCCCGGACGAAGGAGCGTTTCGATGGACTTGAGGTGATGCGCAGAGACGTCCTGAGTCGCCAGCGCTAACCCTTGACTTGCTGCGGCTGAGCTGCGCGATTGCACGTCTCTAACCAGCGCCCGTGAAGCCGATGACCGAACGCGCCGTAATGAGATGTACCTCGTAGACAGCGTAGGGGCTATGGTCGAGCGCGTGCGGGCGGATCGCGAAACACGGGCGTTAAGGCCTTGCATTCTACGCAGTCGTAGAATTGAAGGAAGTCGTCTGTGTAGCTGGGGTCTGGGGCATTATCTAGAGCCATCAGGTACACAGCGGGCTCCTTGGTTCCATACAGGCGTCTGTACATCAATCGACCGATGTTGGCCCATGCACGACGTTCTACCCTGCCGTTGGCACCACGAGTCATTATACTTCCAAGGGAGTCGACGAGTTGAAGGCCCAAGTGTTCCTCTGACGCTTGGAACTTCAGGTCCTCAAACACTGCTTTGATGTCGAGGGGATGCCCGGGCTCGTTCATGAAGCAGTACCGCTCCAGGGGTCGGTAGTCACACTCCTTGATCATCACCGTCGGCCGGAGTTTGGTGGATTGTTCAATGTAAGGCAGAACCACCGTTCTCCACAGATGCTCAAACTCCGTTACCCGGTCCCGTTGCTTTGCGTCCACAACCCAACGAATGTTGCCGAGCTCCTCCGGCCACCGCTGAGCAACCACCAACAGCATCGACCTCAGCATAGAGTCGACCAGTTCGAACTGGCACTGAAGCTGCACGAATTGTTGACCAGACAAACGGCCCATACGCTCGGCTAGGTTCTCGACCTCCTTCCTAAAGAGTGGTTGGCATTCCGATGAATTACCTAGGAACATCCGGACGAAACGGTGCTGGTAGTCTGCTACTACTTGTCTTGAATGTGCAGACATGTCGATGAGGACGCTGGTGAAGATAACGTCGTGTCCCAGCGCTATCGTGACCATTCTCGCAAGCTGATGGTCAGCCAGCTCCCGCCCCTTGATTTCCTGGATCCGCCAGGACTCTCGCTGTGAATCTAGCACACGAAGAACTGCGTCATGCTTATGGTCCAGGATGATGATGGCACTTACAGCACACCACCGCGACGGTTGTTGTTGCGAAGGGTCGCTGGGCTGGAATCCTCCCGACTCGTCGATGTAGATCTGCATGGGCAATGAGTAGTGTAACGGCCGGCCCTGAGCAGGAGCACTGAGCCTCCCACGAGCGTGGGAACCGCTTCTATTCTGCCGGAACGCAGAGTGCGTGGACGTGTTTCAAACCACGTCCACTCCTCGCCAAGTTTGGATCCCATTTCCTCAAGAATCGGAGCCTGGCCCCCCTCGAACACGGGCGGGGCCGCCACCCGTGATCCCTGACCGGTCCGAGCGGGGCGCCACCGCTACGTCACCGCACCGTCACCGCGAATCGACGTTCTTCGCGACGGCGACCTCCAAGACCTCGTTCCCAGCCGCCCAGGCCCGTTGATCGCCGTTCGTGCCTGGTTCGCGACTTGGAACTCGGGCCCGCACTGTGACGATTGTCACATGACTGGCACCGCACTGGTCGGTCGACCATGCGATCGCACGCGCGCGGCGATTGACGGTGGAGGGCTGCGTTGTGACCGCGCCATTGTGCGCCTCGCACCCGTACGCTAGAAAGCTCCCGCAACCCCACATCTCGGAGCGGCCCCTCCAAGTATCCAATCCAAGTCAGGCCGCACATTCGGTCCCCGTGACCGAGGAGCCTGACTTTGGAATCGACCTCGACCGTTCCCCTCGCGCCCGCCATCCCCGGCGGTCTCCTGATTCGCCGGGTCGCCCTGGCCGAACTGCACCCCGACCCGGCGAACGCACGTTCCCACGGCGAGCGCAACCTCGAAGCGATCCGCGCCTCGCTCGCGCGCTTCCAACAGGTCGAGCCGCTCGTCGTCCAGCGATCCACGGGCCGGGTGATCGGTGGCAACGGCCGCCTCGCGGCCATGAAGGCCCTGGGTTGGACCGAGGCGGACGTGGTCGAAGTGGACCTCGACGACACCCAGGCCACGGCCCTTGGCATCGCTCTCAACCGCACGGCCGAGTTGGCCGAGTGGGACCTCCCCTCACTCGGCCGGATCCTCCAAGCGCTCGACGCTGACGGCGCGCTCGACGGTGTCGGCTTCGATGAGAAGGAACTCCAAGGCGTGCTCGACGACCTCATCGCCCAGCAGGCCGTTGAGGTCGACGAGGACGACGTACCCGCCCCGCCGGACGCGGCGACGTCGCGAAGGGGTGACGTCTGGCTCCTGGGCCCTCACCGGCTGATGTGTGGAGACAGCTCCGACGCGGCCAACGTGGCGACGCTCCTGTCGGGCGCTTCGATCCACCTGGTCAACATGGACCCGCCGTACAACGTGAAGGTCGAGCCGCGCTCGAACAACGCGATCGCCGCGGGGCTGTCGTCGTTCGCGCCCGAGAAGTCGACCCATCACCAGAAGCTCGACCTCGCGCGCCATCCCGAGAAGGCCAAGGGCACGACGGCCAAGTTGCGCCCGAAGGATCGCCCGCTCGCCAACGACTTCATCGACGAGGCCGAGTTCGATCGACTCCTGCGCGCGTGGTTCCAGAACGCGTCGAACGCGCTCCTTCCGGGACGTGGGTTCTACATTTGGGGTGGGTACGCCAACCTCGCGAACTACCCCTCGGCGTTGAAGGAGGCGGGTCTCTACTTCAGCCAGGGCATCGTCTGGAACAAGCTCCACCCCGTCCTGACGCGCAAGGACTTCATGGGCGCGTTCGAGCTGGCGTTCTACGGCTGGAAGGAGGGCGCCGCCCACGAGTACTTCGGGCCCAACAACGCGACCGACCTGTGGGAGGTGAAGAAGCTCAACCACACCTCCATGGTCCACTTGACCGAGAAGCCGGTCGAACTCGCGGCTCGGGCCATCCAGTACTCGTCGCGCCCCGACGAGCATGTGCTCGACTTCTTCGGAGGATCAGGTTCGACGTTGATCGCGTGCCAGCAGACCGGCCGCGTCAACTTCTCGATGGAGCTCGACGAGCTGTACTGCGACGTGATCGTGGACCGTTGGCAGAAGCTCACGGGTCAGGTCGCCAAGCTGGCAGGCACCGACAAGGCCTTCGCCGACGTGCGCGCGGAACGAGGTGTCGCATGAAGCGCCAAGTCCCCGACGAGGCCTTCGCGTACTACGTCGCGCTGGGCCCCGGCCGCAGCTACGCGATGGTGGCCGAGAAGTACAGCGTCAGCCGGCGCACGATCCTCCGCGCGGCCGACCGCGATCAGTGGTCGGAGCGGCTGCAGGCGATCGAGAAGGAGGCGCGGGCCGCGACCGACAAGCAGCTCGCTCGCGACCTGCAGGACATGTCGATGCGGCATCGCAAGCTGCTGCTCGCCATGGCCAGTCGCGCCGCGAAGGCGATCCAGGACTATCCCCTCACGTCGGGGATGGACGGCCTGCGTGCGGCTTCGATGGTCATCAAGCTCGAACGCCTCGTGAACGGCGAGGCCACCGAACGGACCAGCGTCGACATCGAGCAGGTCGTGCGACGGGAGTACCAGGAGCTGTTGGAAGTGACCGACGAGCCCGACGAGGAAGCGCTGGAGATCGACGACGAAGGCGACGACGGACAGGAGGACGACTCCGATGGGTAAGAAGGCACGTCTCAACAAGGATGCGCTCTTCAAGCTCCTCAAGTACGAGCCCCACGCGGGCCAGATGCTGGTGCACCGCTCGCGTGCGCGGAAGCGCGTGTTGGCCTGCGGCGTGCGTTGGGGCAAGTCCACGCTGGCAGCGATGGAGGCGATCGCGGCCGCGATGGAGCCGCGCGAGTCGTCGATCGGGTGGGTGGCAGCACCCACGTACGATCTGTCGAAACGGATCTTCGACATCATCGTGTCGACGGTGACGGCCCGCTTGTCCCACCGCATCATCGCGCTCAAGGAGCACGAGCACCGCCTCATTCTCCTGAACCTCGGCGGTGGCAAGTCGGAGATCCGCTGCAAGTCGGCCGACAGCCCGGTGTCGTTGCTCGGCGAGGGTCTCGATTGGCTCATCATCGACGAGGCGAGCCGCATCAAGTCGACGATCTGGGAGGGGCACCTCAGCCAGCGTCTGATCGACAAGAAGGGCTGGGCGCTGATCATCTCGACCCCGCGGGGGAAGGGTTGGTTCTACGACGCGTGGCGACGCGGGCAGGGGCGTGACAGCGAGTACGAGAGCTGGAATGCACCGTCGTGGTCGAACCCGCTCCTCGACGCATCGGTGATCGAGGCCGAGCGCGGTCGACTGCCCGAGCGCGTGTTTCAGCAGGAGTACGCGGCGCAGTTCCTGGAGGGATCGGGCAGTGTGTTCCGGTACGTGCGCGAGAGCGCGAGGGGTGTTTTCCAAGAACCGCTCCCGAACAAGTCGTACTTCGCTGGCCTCGACCTGGCGAAGACCGAGGACTACACCGTGCTCGTGATCATGAATCGCGCGTGCGAGGTAGTGTTCGTCGATCGGTTCCAGCGACTCGATTGGGGCCTACAGCTCGAGCGAGTGCGCGCCAGCCTGAAGAAGTACAACAACGCGTCGGTGCTGGTCGATTCGACCGGCAAGGGCGAGCCGGTGTACGAAGCGTTGTGCCGGCAGTACGGGCGTGCAGAGGCCTACCCGTTCACGAATCGCTCGAAGAACGACCTCATCACGCAGCTCTGCATGCTGCTGGAGCAGCGCAAGATCACGCTTCCCAAGCCGGAGCTGTGGCCCGACGGCATCGACGAGTTGGAGAACTTCGAGTACAGCGTGACCGAACAGGGCACGATGCGCACGGGCGCGGCGGGGTCCGGTCACGACGATTGCGTGATCGCGCTCGCGCTCGCAGCTTGGCACGCGCGGCGTGCGCCAGGACCGTCGCGAATCATCTTCTGCGATTCGTGGGAAGACGTGCAGCGTGCCATCAACCAGCCACCGGACGACTAACGGCTAGCACCACACCATGCAGTGGCATTGGCCGCCTCCCAAAGGTCTTCGGGCTCACTGCCCTCCGCCACGCGGGTGGGCCTTGCAGGAGCATCCGCTGCAGCGATCGGGTGCGGCCGTGTTCTGCATTGGTTGGAGCGCATCCCGCCTGCCCCACGGGGATAGATCGGTGTTCGCGGTGATGCCTCCAGACCATGGGGGCCGTGGCTCCGAGGCTCTGTCGTGGAACACTCCTGAAGCCACGGCTCAGGACGCGGCCCCCCCCTTGCGGGAGAACATGTTCTGCGACGGTCCACACCGTCGCGGGCAGATCGTTCACCGAACGGACTGAGCCTGAACCGGGGCGTGGGGGGAGGGAACGGCATGGGGCGCGCTCAGGCCCCTTGCTCGCAGCCCCGCATCCAAGTTGGGACTAGGCCTCATCTTGAAGCGCCCTCGTCCTTGAACCGTTGATGCGCAGGTCGTGCTCGGTCTAGCGTGGCAACGCTCGCTACGGACCCAGCGCGACAAGGGCCGCAGCGAAGGAGGTTGCACATTCAGATGAAGGCAAAACCCGCAGCGTTGGGCAAAAAGTCGACGGTCCTGGAGTCCTTCCTCAAGGAGGAGGCCGCACGCAATGCTCGTCTGGAATTCCTGGGCCGAGTCCAGAGAGCGCTGGGCAGTGCGGGAAGATTGCTCGGCACACAGCAACATCGCTTCGAGTTCGAGCGCGTGTACGGTCCCCCGCCGCCCATCACGGCCGGATTCATGGAGCAGTGGATCACGGAGGAGTGGATTCCAGTGCTGCATGCACTGGAAGACATTCGGCCGCTGATCGGCCAGAGCGCGAGAGTTGTGGTCGAGAGACCACTCGAACCGCACATCCACGCACAGGTGCGCCGCGGTGTGGACGTCATCCATGACATTCTCGGCAAGCTCAACCTGAGCAAGCCCACGAGAGAGGATGTTCGTTCTGTTGCGGGCGATCTCGTCGCCTTTCTTGGTACACACACCAGCGCGGCTTTCTACTTCGATCGCATGATCGACTGGGCCATACACTTGCTGTGCAAGCTCGCGGAGGAAGTCGAGCGGAGGGCTAACACGCTTCAAGCGGACGAGCTCAAGACCCTCGCGCGGTCGATTTGGGTCGCACCCGCCAAACCTCTCGCGGCTTCTCGTCCGCAACGAGGTCGCCCGATGGTCGGCGACCCCGCAGTGGACGAGAGTCTACGCATCCGAAAAGATGAAGGAGCGACGTATGAAGATCTTGCCGCAAGTCAAGCGATGCCTGAGGAACAGGTGCGCGGAGCTGTAGCGCGAGCGAGAACCAGGAAGATCCGCGAGCGGACCGTGAACAAAACCCCGTCAAGCGTGAACAAACGAAAATCAATTCCTGTGAAGCCTCGCGGGCGAGGTCCCAGCGAGCCCCCCGCACGCACAAAAGCACGCACAAACGCGAACAAAATCGGGCCTATCTGAACCCCGCTGAGACTGTCCCCGTCGATCGACGGGATTGAAGTGCGTGCCGCGTAGTGCGGCCGTCAAGCCTCCCGCTCGCATCGACGAGCATGGAGCACACCTACTCGACCGGCAGGGTCGCCGCACTACTCGGTACGACTGAGCCCAAGGTCGCCGAACTTGTTCGCCGGGGTCGGATCTCCCCCGCCCCCCGCGTGACCTCAGGTCGGCGGTTGTGGGAGCGGGCGCATGTGCTGCAGGCAGCAGCGTGTTTGGCCATCGACGAACGCGCCGTTGCTCGTCTGCTGGATGCGGAGGCTCGTGATGAGACCTGATGCGCGTCCGCCCGATGCGCTGAGTCCCCCCGCCAGCATGTCGGCTAAGCCCGAGTTCGGCAGGTTGGAGGTTTCGAAGCAGCACGCCGAGCTACTCGAAGCCTCAGGGATCGATCCTGAAGTCGCACAAGAGCGCGGGTACCGCACCGTCCTGCGCAAGTCTGAGCTAAGGGCGCTAGGGTTCAGCGCGGATCAAGCGCGTGTCCCGGCACTCCTCGTGCCCATCCACGATGTGCACGGCGAGATCGTGACCTACCAAAGCCGCCCCAACGAGCCCCGGATCATCGATGGCAAGGCCGTCAAGTACGAAACACCAAGAGGGACAGGCATGGCTCTGGATGTCCCATTGCGATGCCGACGAAACGGCTGGCTAGGGAATCCCTCGGTGCCCCTCATCATCACGGAGGGATCGAGGAAGGCTGACTCGGGAGTCTCCAGGGACCTGTTCGTACTCGCCCTGCTGGGCGTGTGGAATTTCCGCGGCACCAATGAGCACGGCGGCAAGCTCGCGCTTCCTGACTGGGACAACATCGCGCTCAACAGTCGCGACGTCTACATCTGCTTCGACTCGGACGTCATCACGAAGACGAGTGTCCGACAGGCACTCCGCCGACTGGCTGCACTCCTCGAACACCGCGGTGCGCACGTTCGGTTGATCGTTCTCCCCCCCGGACCGGGAGGCACGAAGGTAGGACTCGATGACTTCCTCGCCTCAGGCAAGACGATCGTCGATCTCTTCCTCCTGACGCGTGACCTCGCCGACGCTCTGGGCGAAGCGGAGCCCAAATTCGAACAGTACTACGAGCGTGACGGTCAGGTGTTCATGACGAGCCCGGGCCAGAACGGCACGGACATCCGACTGGCCAACTTCACAGCCAGAGTCACCGGCGAGACGGTCATGGACGACGGGGTTGTCCAGTCGCGCGAGTATCGGATCCGTGTCGAGGTAGACGGCGACATCGTGACGACATCGGTGCCGAGCCGCGAGTTCATGGCCATGTCATGGGTCGCGAACCTTGGCGTCAAGGCCATCCCAGCACCGGGCCGCGGGCTGCTCGATCATCTGCGAGCCGCGATCCAGACTCTGAGCAAGGACTCGACTCAAACACGTACGTACTGCCACACGGGGTGGCGCGAAATCCCCGGCATCGGAGAGGTCTACCTCCACGGTGGCGGGGCAATTGGGACGATTGGGCTGGTCCCAGGAGTACACGTCCGACTTCCCGGCGACTTGCAATGCGCAGTGTTACCCGCGCCCGTCTCTGGGCAAGACCTACGCGAAGCTGTACGAGACGCCCTCCGCCTCTTGGACCTGGGTCGCGATCACCTCACGTTCGCGCTGATGGCCGCGACCCTTCGCTCCGTGATCGGCGACACGGATTTCTCCGTCTTCATCTACGGTGTGACTGGCGTGTTCAAGACCGAAGTCGCTGCTCTCTTCCAGGCGTGGTTCGGATCAGGATTCACGTCCCGCCAGCTTGGCGCTTCGTTCGCCAGCACCGGGATGGCCATCGAGGCCATCAGCTTCTACGCGAAGGACATGTTGCTGGTCGTCGACGATTTCGTACCTGGAGGTACGCGGGCGAATGCTGACCGCCAACATCAAGACGCAGAGATGCTGTTCCGCAACGCTGGGAACCGCAGCGGACGAGGTCGCCTGGACCAGAGCGGGGCGCTTAGAGAAGCGAAGATCGGTCGGGCTACCCTGCTGGGTACCGGAGAGGAGCTTCCACAACGACAGAGCGCCCGCGCGCGCTTGATCGCCGTCGAGGTCGAGCCCGGCGATGTCGACGGAGCCGTTCTCACGGAGTGCCAAGGCTATGCAAGCGCTGGCTCGTATGCACGCTGCATGTCCTCCTACATTGCGTGGCTGGCGGGCAGCCGTCGGGCCGCGTTGAAACGGGATCTCGCCGCGCGTGCTCTGCAACTGCGTGAGCACCTCCAGGTCATGGATGGCCATCGACGCACGGTGTCCGCCATCTCGGAACTCCAGGCTGCTTTCGAGATCTTCGTCGAGTTCCTGGTCAGCGAGGCCGGCATCTCCGCGGCTGAGGCTGAAGACCTCCGCACTCGCTGCTGGCATGGGCTGCTCGTGAACGGAGAAGCTCAGGAAGAGCATCATGAGCAGGTCGACGTCTCGCTTCGCTTCATCTCGCTGCTCAAGTCCGCGCTCGCGTCCGGCAACGGTCACTGCGGTGCCACGAAGGGCGTTGTTCCAGACTCAGCGGCACTCCTCGGCTGGAAACCTGCTGGAGCCTTGAGTTCAGGCTCTAGGGAAACGCTCTTCCCCGGTGGCGACCTGATCGGATGGGTTGAGGGCGAGGCTCTCTACCTAGATCCCATCGCTTCAGTCCGCGTCGCAGAGAAAATGGCGCCCGCTTCTGAGCCGTTTCACTGCGGGTCAACGACACTCGCCAGGCGTCTCCAATCCAGCGGCCTGCTGGCGTCCACGGACGGAAGCAGGAAGCGACTCCCCGTTCGAAAGGTCGTACAGGGCACTCGTCGTGAGCTGCTTCACCTGAAGCTGTCTGTGCTCCTCGAACCAGACCAACCGTCCCAATCGTCCCATTCAGACCGTCGGGAACCTGGAGAGCCTCGTTTCACCCTGCCGCCGTGGGACGGTTGGGGCGCTTCTCAAAAGTCGCCCGACCCCGATACCAGCACTTCTTCGTCACCTGCCGGGCGATCGCAAGGCGAGTCCTGCGTGGATTCAAACGGGAACGCCCTGCGCGACGAACCCGCCGTGCTTGATGCCGAGGTTCGCAATCCTCTTCAGGTGGAGGCTTTCGCCACGCGCGACGGAGGGTGCGATGTCTGAGCGAGTCCGCATCGACCGCATCTGCTTCGTCCCCGCCCCGGCACACCTGCGAGTCACCGGTCTTCGTGGCTGGGCCAGCGTGGTCATCGACGACCGTTGGCACGTTGACGGTCTCGCAGTCCGGCGCACCCTCGGGGGGAAGACGGTCCTCACGTTTCCCAGCCGTGTTGATGGTCACGGCGTCGAGCACCCGTACGTGCGGCCAGTGTCGAACGAGCTTCGCTCCGAGATCGAAGCGCAAGTGGTCGCTCACGTGAGGAAGGCGGGGTACCTCGAATGAAACCGCGCCGCGAAAAGGCTCGCATTCGACCGGTAATCGGAGCCATCCGCCCAGGGGGTGGCCCGTGATGCCCACGTCTGAGGCCCGCATCGTCGAGCTGCTCGAGAAGCTCCTGGCGGCCACCCAGCCGCGCCCCGCGTTGATGGACGCGGCCGCCGTGGCGCACGAGTTGGACGTGGGCGTGCGCACGGTCCAACGTCTGCGCCAGATGGGCAAGCTCCCCGCCCCCATCTCGATTGGCGGCCAGATTCGGTGGCGTCGCGCCGACCTGGAGCGGTTCCTGCATGAGCAGTGACCGAACCGTGGGTTCCGCGAAGGACTCCTCCATTCCTCGCCACATCAAGGCTCAGTGTCCGTGCGCCATCGGTGGCGCAGAAGGACTCCTGAGATGAACAAGAACTTGCTCTTGTGGAACGAGGCCGGGCAGATCGCGTGCAGCGAGCACGCGCCGTTCCGGGGAAGCGATACCTGGCGCGCCGAGCGGTGGCGCCCGATCCGCGTGTGCGAGCGTGTCGACTTCGAGGCCGAGATGGAACGCGCGCCCGCGTGCGAGACGTGCGAGGCGATCAAGCGTCGCGCAACGGAGGCGTCGTCGTGAAGCTCAACGCCATCCTGGCCGCCCGCGCGCGGCGTGACGCGGAACGGTACCAACACCGGTACCCCGCAGACGGCGACGCCGAGTTCGCGCGGACGATCCGCCGCGACGTGGCCGCCATCCACGCGGTGGCAGAGCTGATCCAAGCGGGGCGTCTCGACGCGGCGTACCGCCGAGCGGCGAAGCTCGACACGGTCGTGCGCGACGCGTTCTCGAAAAGCGTGTGGAGCGCGATGTCGAAGGGAACCGCGTTCGGGCACGGGGAGGGCGGCGTATGAAGCTGCGCGAGTTGATCAAGCATCTAACGGACATCGCGGACGACATGGAGGCGTCGCTCGGCACGGATGTGGAGCCTGAGGTGGTTGCCGCGTACCAGCCCGCGTACCCGCTGACGGGCACGGTCGAGGGCGTCGCGGCGCTCGACGAGGACGACGACGGCGAACCGCTGCTCGTCGATGGGCAACCGATCGTGTGGATCGTGGTGGTCGGGCACCCGGAGGATCTTCGCCCCTACGCCCCAAGCGCGGTCTGGGAGGGCGTGTAGGCATGGGCCACATCTTCAAGCCCGTGATCGTGAAGCCGGTGCCGGCCGGCGCGGAGGTGCTGGAGCGCAACGGGGGACGCCTCGCCCGATGGCGCACCAAGCGCGGGAAGCTCGTCACTGCCGAACTGCGCGAGACGTCGCGCGGACTGTGCGTCGTCACCGAGGGCAGCTACTACATGGCCCGTTACAAGGACGGCCACGGCGTCACGCGCACCACGTCGACCGGGTGCGGCGACTACTCCGCGGCGATGTCCGTGCTGGGCGAGCACGTGCGGCGAGCCGAGTTGGTCCGTTCCGGCGTGCTGACGTCGAGCGAGGACGCGGCGGCGGACCACAAGCGGACGGACATCGGCAGCCACCTGGACGACTACGTCCGGTCACTTCGTGCCAAGGGCGACGGAGAGCGCCACTGCAAGAACGTCCGACGGCTCGTCGAGACCGTGCTGACCGAGTGCTCGATCAGGACCCTGAGCGACGTGAAGCGCGAGAAGGTCGAGCGCTGGCTCACGCGGGGCGCGAACCTGAAGCGTTCGGCGCGGACCCGCAACACATACCTGAACGCGTGCAAGTGGTTCCTGAACTGGGCGGTCGAGGCGGAGCGCGTCCTCGTCAACCCGCTGGCGAAGATCGGGCAGGCCGACGAGCGCGCCGATCGTCGTCGTCAGCCTCGTGCGCTCACTGAGGACGAGGTCGTGCGACTGCTCGACGCGGCTCGGCGGCGCCCGTTGGAGGAGGCGCTGAAGTTCAACCGAGGGTGGCGCAAGGGCCGCAACGGGGCGCGGGTGCGGCCCGATACGCGCGCGAAGCTGGAACGGCTCGGTTGGGAACGGGCGCTCGCGTACCGGGTCATGGTCCTGACCGGACTGCGACTGGGGGAGCTGGCTTCGAGTCGAGTCTGTGACCTCGATCTCGGCGCGTCTCGACCATCCCTGCGGCTGGATGCCCGTCACGAGAAGAACCGCGAGGGATCGACCATTATGCTGCGGGGGGATCTTGCAGCGGAGATCGGCGAGTGGGTCGCCGCGATGCCCGGCGCGCCAGACCGCGTGCTATTCAGGCTGTCACCGAATCAGGTCAAGGTGTTCAACCGGGACCTTGCCTTCGCTGGCATCGCGAAACGGGACGATCGCGGTCGGACCGCGTGCATCCACTCGCTCCGACACACATTCGCGACGCTCCTGACCCTACGCGGCGTGGCTCCGCGCGTGGCTCAGGCGGCGATGCGGCACTCGCAGATCGACCTAACGATGGAGGTCTACACGGACCCGCGACTCCTGGACGTGGCGGCGGCGATCAATGCGTTGCCGGCACTGCACGGGTAGCAGGGGGTAGGTCATGACCGCGAGCCGCAAGCTCGCGGACGATTGTGCGAGAGAACCTGGGTACCACCTTGCCATCTCGCTTCCCCCGTGGGGGTGTCATGAGACGGCCGCTCGTCCACTCAGAGGACTACGTCAAAGCGGACGGGGTTTCGTTGAACCGCACACCAAACGGGCACTCGCTGCTCCGCCTTGTCAGCGACGCGCGAGCCGAGCCCAGCGGATAGACTAGTTGGAGTCGTATTGCCTCCGCTTAGATGCTTATCAACGGCTGATCCATAACCATATGCGAACTACAAGAAAATCGCAGCACCACCACAACATCCTTGAGTTCGTTGACATCACAATCGATCACAATTGGGATCGACACAATAGTCTTCCTGAAAGTAGTTCAAACATGTAGATTACTGGTGCCTGCGGTGATCCGGCACCCACACAGAGGGTTGGGGCTAAGGCACCCTTGGTATTTCTAAGAACCGCGACTGCCTTACCAAACCAAATGTCCTTTCCCTCAAATCGGCGGATAACCCGCCCCGTGCTCGTGGAGACGATGACAACATAACCGGTGGGGAGCGGGGCCCGACTTGTGGGACCGTTCCTGCCGAGTCCTTCAACTCCGAAGTAGCCCTGCCTCGAGCTGGGGCCAGGCGCCCCAATAACGAGGTCGGGCGCGCCATCGCCATCTACGTCCATGCATTCAGTAACGCAGGAGCCTAGCTGGTTCTCAGCATCTCCGACATCAATGTTGCGCATGGACGTTCCCAAACTCGTTTCGGAGCACATTATCACACTCCCGCGCGAGCCGAGCCCCGCAACCAGCCTGTTATTATTAGGTGTTGCGGTGCTGCCCTGCAACTCACATAGCGATTTCCCAAACCCACTATAATTCGGGCCATTGAATGATGTCAACACATCAAATGTCTTTGGTCTTATTGACAACACAATGACCTTGCTAACTGATGGCGCGCCAAGGGCTAGTACGTCAGTGACGGTCGGCTGGTTTCCCCACCCCGAGAGGCTAACAATGCTCTTAATTGGAAACCTCTCGGCGGGGGCAATGCTCTTCCCTGGAACTCCCTTCCATAGCATTTCACCCGTCTGTGACGAATAAACCGATACGTCGCCGAGAGATGTGCGGTAGGAGGATGATGTAACTCCAACAACGGCACAGTCACGCTCATGATCGCCATCGAAGTCGGAGACTGATGCAAGGCCGAGTCCAAACAAACAGACGAAGTCACGCGGCCGGCAGTATGAA
>Ga0075163_10004643_pt1 | contig 18403 bp, 14 predicted proteins | sample JI1023141ADNA_FD_71478 | JGI IMG/M metagenome (GOLD analysis project Ga0075163, IMG submission 71478) | Wastewater effluent complex algal communities from Wisconsin, to seasonally profile nutrient transformation and Carbon sequestration -... | ecosystem: Engineered > WWTP > Effluent > Algae...
CCAGTGCAACGGCGTGGCGCTCGAGCGCTGGCGCCACATGCCCGTGACCCGCACCTGCTGCCTCGAGTCCGTGGAGGGCTGCGTCGTCGCCCGCGTCGCCATCGACGGCAAGGAAGCCGTACACCTCGGGAGGGCCCCATGATCTCCGCGACGACCCTGGCGACCTTCCCGGGCCTCATGGTAAGACCCCGGACATGCGCGCCCCGGCCCTCCTCCTGCCCCTTCTCGTCGCCCTCCTGGCCTGCAAGTCCGACTCCGGCGACGAGTCTAGCGAGAGCAGTTCTAGCACCAGCTGTGGCGCGGCCGACCCCGCCGCTGTGGACCCGAACTACCTACCCTGCGACTGCGACTTCTCATGTGGCGGGGGAGCGATGTGCAATGTCTCGCAAAACTCGAGCATTTGCTCCCCTGCATGCACGCTCGGCCCAACGTGTGGGAATCCGGACCTGCCATGCACAGACTCCGACTGCCCCGCGTTGTCAGGCATCACCCCAGCATGCTTCGCCGGCCGATGCCGGTTGGGGTGCGACGACGAAACGCCATGCCCACCCGGGTATGTCTGCGGAGGCAAGAACTCCTGCGAGGTTGAGCTATAAGGCTGGTGCTTCGTGGTAGCCCTGCGGCCGGGCTCCGCCGAATTTGAGGCCGCCTTCGGCGCGGTCGGGGCCTACGAGAGGTTCTTATCGGAGTTTCCGACATACCAGGACATTCAAAACTCGTGGCTCGACCCCTCAGTCGGTGCCAGCTTCGGCCTGGATCGTTTCGAGACCACAGCAGCGAAGCAGGCCCGCGACCTGCACCAGGGAGCGAGACTCTTGCTCTTCGATCTGGCGACCGACTTCGGCACGCAGATCACGAAGTTTAACAACTACCCATCCGAACTTTTAGGCGGCCTCAAGTCTGTGATCGACGCAACGCCGATCGGCACGGCACTGACGGAGGTCGACGTCGCCGGGATCTTCGACGGAGCGAGCAAGGGCAACGCCGGCAAGGCCCTGGCCACCGTCTCGCTCGGGGTGGGCCTCGCTGCCGTGGGCACCGCGATCCCGATCGTCGGCCAGATCGGTGCCGCCCTCGCCGCGCTCGCCACGGGCATCGTCAAGATCATCAGGGCCCAGAAGGCCAAGCAAGACCGGGAAGACGCCGCCGTGCGCGAGGCCCTGTACCGCTCCTTCCCGCCGCTCCAGACGGCGGACAGCGTGACGGACTCGGGGCTCGTGCAGAACCAGGTGCGCACAATCTTACAGACGCAGGACTGGACCCCGCTGTTTCTGCCGCGCTTCAAGGGGGAGTGGGTCGGCATCGAACGTGACAAGGGCTTCGCCTTCGCGCAGGGCAAGGTCGAGTCCCGTAGCGACGAGTTCGGCGGCGACAAGGGTGAGGCGTTTGTCCCTTCTGGCGGTGTGGGCCTGATCCCCGGCACGACCATTCTAACCTCGGTGATCCAGGTCAGCCTCGACCCCCGGGGCCCAGCCTTCACGGCGTTCCTCAAGGGTGGCGATGATCCTCGCGGCCCGTACAGCGCCAGCAACCCCACAAGCGGTGCCAACTACATCATCGACACGGGCAGCTTCTACCCCGCTACCGCTCGCTTCGCCGGCCTGGCCTGGGAGTGGGCGACCAAGCCCGGGTCGCCCTACCTGTACCGCCTCGACTGCGCACGCATGCACGTGGCCTGGCTCGACTACTGCGAGGCCGGGATCGATTACCTGCGTGAGCGGGTGTTCCCATGGTGGATCAAGAACCTCAACCCCGACGGGTCCCTCAAGAGCCGCAACCTCGAGGGCTTCTTCGGCGCCGCCGTCTACTACGGCGTCGGATCGTGGGCCTGTCAGGTGCTCGGAGGGACGACCACGCACCCGATCTACACGAAGTTTGATCAGCCCACAGGTTGGTTCCGGGACGAGATGAAGATGTCCAACCTGTTCCGCAACAGCGTGTACTCGGGGGGCTTCCTGCCGATCCTCAATGAACCCACCAAGGGCTTTCAGAACTGCATGGGGACCATCTACCATCGCAACCCCGCGATCCGCGACACGCTCAACGCGCTCCAGAGCCGGCAGCGTCACAACCTGAAGCACACCCTCGTCTCGGCGTACGTCCGTCGCACCGATGCGGCCTTCGCGGGCGACCCCGCGCTCCAGACCCTCCTTGACGATATGCGAGACCTGCTGCTCAAGAGCGAGGCGCGCAAGGCGATCAACATGCTCGATGTCCCCGAGGACGAGCTCCACCGCGGCAAGGACTGGCGCGCCCAGCTGCTCGCGTCCGGCGTCCCCAAGGTCCCGAGCCGGTTCGGGATCAAGGCCCGCCTCAGCGCGGGCGACGGCAAGCCCGAGGAGCCCGAGCCGTACGTCCCGCCGTTGCGAGTCGCCAATCCTGTGCCCCCAGCGTGGGACGACGACAAGCCCGTCCGCAAGGGCCGTGAGGACCGGGTGACGGACCCGGCGGTGATGGGCACAGCTGGCGAGCACGCGGCGCTGTGGACCCGGGAGCGGGCCGTGGTCGCGGGGATCGGAGGTTTCGGCGCCCTGTTCGCCGCCGGGTGGGCCATGAGCAAGGTCTACAAGCGGAAGTCGGGGCCGCTCTAGCCGCTGACAGCGAGCGCGGCGCGGGTTACGCTCGCGCGGTGATGCGCAAGCCGATCCTCGCCGCCCTCGTCCTCGCCACGTGCGGGGACGGGTCGCCGCCCGGCTTCTCGACGGGGGCCATCACCACGGCGTCCGCATCGACGAGCGGCAGCTCCACGAGCGGCAGCACGTCCTCGACCGGCGCCGCGGACGACTCGGCCGGAGCCAGCAGCAGCTCGCAGGGCGAGAGCACCGGCGTGCTGCGCGACGTGGGGACCGCGGACGACTTCGGCACCGGACAGCCCGTGGGCTGCAAGGGCAAGGTGGACGTGCTCCTCTTGATCTCGAGCCTCTTCACGATGAAGACGGAGCAGACGCAACTCCTCGCCAGCTTCCCCGGCTTCGTCGCCACGATCAAGGAGAAGCTCGGCGACTTCGACGTCCACATCATGTCCGCCAACCCGATCGGCGAGTGGGCGGGGTGGCCGTGCGAGCAGGGCTGCAACGACGACCCGCAGCATTGTGCGGAGTACGGGTACCAGTGTCACGTCTACGCCAAGAGCATCACCACGTGTGACTCGACCCTCGCGGCGGGGCTCATCTTCAACGCAGGGGGAGGCGCGGCCAACCGGCACTGCGAGCTGTTCGGGGGCAACCGCTACATCATCAGCGGCGAGCCAAAAATGGACGACGCCCTCGAGTGCATCGCAAGAGTCGGATGGTCCGGCGGCGATCCGCCGATGGGCGACGCCCTGATCGCCGCGCTCGCCCCCGAGATAAACGCAGAGGGTGGCTGCAACTCGGGTTTTTTGCGCGACGACGCCTTGCTCGTCGTCGTGCTGATCAACGACACCGAAGACACCGCGTCCACGAGCTGGCCCTACCAGCAGTACAAGGCGGTCGTTGACGCGAAGGGCGGCGATCCGAACGCGATCGTCGTGCTCGGAGTCATCGCGCAGCCGCATGTAGAAGGCGTACCGGAGATTCCAGGTTGCACCTACGACGTGCTTGGTGATCAGTACCTGATGCGGCAGCTGATCAAGAAGTTCCCCAACCATATCGAGGGGGACACCTGCGCCCCCAGCTACGCCCCCTACTTCGACCAGGCGGCAGACCTGATCGGCGAGGCATGCGGCCAGTTTGTTCCCCAGTGAGCGCCGGCACGCGCGCTCACGGATGGAGCAGGATGAGGCGGCCCTGGGTCGCGCCGTTCGTGGTGATGTACCCGCCCCCGAACAAGCGATCGTAGGCGTCCACGAGCACGCCGAGCGCCTCCGAGGCGGCGGACACTGGGAACCAGTGCTCGAACAACGGGAGCACCTCCTCCCCGCCGACGTGGTGGGCGAAGATGTAGCCACGCAGCACACCCTTGTCCGTGAGGGCGCCGGACACGATCGCGCGGCCCTGCGAGTCGACCACGACGTCGCTGCCGTACCGCTTCCCGGCGCCCGCCGCACCCACCGAGTGCCAGAGGCGCAAACCCGTGAGCTCGTAGAGTGAGGTCTCGATCCGGTAGTCGGCGCAGGCATCATCGCAGCCGTAGCCCGTAACAAGCACGCCGAGCGGATGAAGGCCCGCGCCGAAGAAAGCGCTCTGGGTGTAGGGATCCGACTTGGGTGCGACGATCACCGGGGCGACGAGCTCGCCCGTATGCAGGTTCATCGGCACGAGGATGCCGCGGGTCTCGATGGCGTTCTGCTCGTGCTTCCCGTCACTCGCGCCGACGACCCACGCGACGTCTCCGTCCATGACGACGTCCATGGCGAACTCGGTGAAGCTGTGCTTCTTCGCGTCGACGGGTACGTAGTCCCACGTCTCGCCGAGCGTCTGCATGCCCGCGTCGTCGACCCGCCAGAAGCCGATGTCCAGGTCGTAGCCGGCGGACGCGAAGCCGACCGCGAAGCAGCCGCCGTCCGCGTCGGCCGCGATGCCGCGGACGCCCTGGCCGATGTCCCCGAACGCCTCGATCCCGGTGAACACGCCCGCCGCGTCGAACAGGGCGATGCGCGGCTGGGGCGACAGGTTGCCCGGCTTCCTCACGTTCATCGCCACCCACACGCGACCATCTGGCAGCGCCGCGAGATCGGCGATCTCACCCTCGCGGGTGTCGAGCGTCACCGACCACAGCTCTGCGCCCGTGAGGCCCGATCGCTTGCGCAGGCCCGGCCGCGTGACCTTGTTGATCTCCACCCGGCCCGCCTCGAGCACGCCGCCGTCCGCGGCGAGGGCGATGCGGTTCGTGCGGCTGCCCGCAGGGCCCGCCTGGAACCATGCCATCGTCCCCGGCTTGGGCGTGGATACCTCGTAGCCCGCGCCGTCCTCGACCTCGAAGGGGCCCTGTTGGGCGATCACCGTGACCTGGTGAGACCCGTTGTCGATCGCGCCGCGCACGGGCACGGAGCCGACGAACAGCCCGCCGCCCTCGTCGGCCAGCTCGCCGATCTCGGCGCCGTCGAGAGAGACGCGCATCGTCGTCGTGTGCATCGTCTGCACCTCGACGGGCACGCGCCCAGCCGCATACACCTTCGCGGGGACCGTCACCGAGACGATACTCGGCAGCACCGCAGGCGCCTCGGTGTCGCTCGTCTCGCCGCCGGTTGTGGCGCTCGCACCCGTGTCGCCTGAGCTGGCCACGAGGCCCGTGACGTCGGCCGCGTCGCTCGAGCCGCTGCCTGGCTCCGCGGTGTCGCTCGTCGACACCTCGCCGACCTCGCCCGTGCTGACGCTCGTCGCCATCGCGTCGCCGCTGGACGAGTCTCCCAGCGCGTCCTGTTGGGCGGTGAGGGCGAGGTAGGCCGGTGAGTTACAGCCGGCGAGGGCCAGGACCAGGGACGCCGTCGCGGAGAGGGTTCGCACGGTGCGGAGCTTACCGGGGTTGGAATCGCGCATGTCAGAATTTCCCCTCGAGAACGAGGCCGCCGACGCCACGGGCGCCCCAGGGCGCCACCGCCACCTTCGAGGGCCGCCCGCCGGTCGCCAGCAAGACCACGCCGGTGATGGCCAGCGCGGCCCCGGTGGCGCCGAGGACCGCCGCCCCGACCGTGGTTGCCCGGTAACGCTGGTTGAGCGTCGCGGCCCGCTCGCGCTCTGCGTCGGTGAGCCGCTGCCCGTCCGCCTGCATCGCCCACAGCGCATGCTCGGCCGCCTCGCGGCGCGCGAGCACGGCGGCCATCGGCGCGAACAACAGGAGGCCCGGCACCAGCGTCCCGACGCCGGCGCGTACCCGCCGCGGGTCGCGGGTCGCGTGAACCTCCCGGGGCATGCGTGTGGCAACGCCAGCCGGCCGCGGGTCCCGGGTCGGAGCAGCGTCAACCTCACGGCGCATCGTCCCGTTGTTCACTGCCTTTTCAGGCGCCTGTGGGCTCGCCGGGGGCGCGCCGGACTCCACCGCCAGCCCGCACACAGCCCGCCACTCGGCTCCCGCCGCACGCTCGAGCCGCGCCTCCGCCTTCTCGGCCTCCGCCTCCTTGACGGCGCCGCCCGCCGTCGAGTCGAGCGGCGCAGCGAGCCGCATCACCGCCGCGATCCCACACAGGTCCGTCAACGGTCCGCCTGCCTGATAGGACAGCTCGAAGCTCCGGGCCGCGAGCCCGGCCAACCCGACCCGCTCCGCATCGGCGAGGTCCTCACGACCCGCACCGGCCGCTGCCAGCTCCGCCGCACGGGCGTGCTCACCAGCCTTGCCCAGCTGCGTCACCTGCACGACGATCGCCATCGCCGCGCCGTCGGCCTCCTCGCTGCGCGTGAGGCCCGGGGCCAGCGCGCCGAATACCGCCGTGAACATGATCGGGGACCAGAGAGCCATCACGGCGAGCATACAACGACCGCGTCCCGTCGATCGTCGCCGTCCAGCGAAACAGGGCCCCAACCTCCTACTACTATATAGTGCGTCCTCCGAGTCGGCGGCCGCGTTGACGCGAGCCGCTGGGGTCGGCAGGCTGGGAGCGCATGGTGATCGCACCCGTAAGCCCCGCACCGAGCCCGGCGCGCTGGACCCCCCAGCCGCTCCCTGCGGCGGCCTCCGAGGACCACGCCGGCCAGCTCTTCGCCGGTCGCTACCTGATGCGCAGCCGGATCGGCGGCGGCGGCATGTCGACGATCCACGAGGCGCACGACACCACCCTCGGGGTCCGCGTGGCCGTCAAGATCATGCGCGGCGACCTGCCGAGCGACCCCGTCGACCGATTCCGCCGTGAGGCGCACGTGCTCGCCACGATCAAGCACGAGCACATTGCCCGCATCATCGATCGCCACGATCCCGAGACCGGCCCGCGCTTCCTCGTCACCGAGTACATCGACGGCGTCAACCTCAGCGCCCTGGGGCGCCGTGGCCCAGTGCCCGCCGCCGTGGTCCGCCAGATTGGCGTACAAGTCTCCGCCGCGCTCGCGTGCGTCCACGACGCGGGCGTGATCCACCGCGATATCAACCCCTCCAACCTGATGCTCGAGCGCCACCCGAGCGGCGACATTTTCACCAAGGTCATTGATTTCGGGATCGCAAAACTCGAACGGGGCGCGACGCTCGCAGCGCCCGAGCACGCCCCCGCGGGCGCGCGCCGGGCGACCCGCGGCGACGTCGTGCTCGGCACGGTCCCTTACTACTGCGGCCACGAGGGCCCCCGCCGCGACGTGCACGCGCTGGCCCTCACGCTGGCCGAGCTGCTCACAGGCCAGGCGCCGGAGGCCGTCGACCTGGCAAGCGTCGACACGGCCCTCGCGCGCGTCCTCACCACGGCGCTGCGCGCCGACGACATGACCATGGAGGGCCTGCACACCGCGCTCAGCAACGCCGACGAGCAAGCCCCCGACGAGGCGGAGGCCGAGCGCCGCCGCTACGCCGCCCAGCTGTTCGACCGATCGGCGAGCGCGCACGGTCCGGCGCCCGCCCCCGACGAGCCTCCTCGCTTCGCCGGCCGTTACATCCTGTGCGGCGAGCTGGGGCAGGGCGGGATGGGGCGCGTGCAGATCGCGTTCGACACCAGGGCCCGCCGACGGGTCGCGCTCAAGACGATCCACCCGCGCAACGCCGGCATGCAGAACCTCGAGTACAGGTTTCGCCGTGAGGCCCGCGCGCTCGCGGCGATCGACCGTGGCGCCCCTGCCCTGTACGACTGCGGCGAGGAGCCCGAGCACTATTTCACGATGGAGATCGTGGAGGGGGTCACGCTTGCCGCCACGCTCAAGAAGGGGAAGATCGAGCCGGAGCGAGCGCTCGGCCTGGCGATCGATCTCGCCGAAATTCTCCACGCCGCGCACGAGGTCGGCGTCGTGCACCGAGACATCAAGCCCGACAACATCATCATCGGCCACGGCGATCGCGTGCGCCTCCTCGACTTTGGCGCGTGCCTGCTCATGCCGAGCTTTCACCGTCGCCATCTCGTGTTCCCCGCGACCCCAGCCGGCGAGCGCTTCGCCACGGGCGCGCTCGAGGCGGTCGGCACCCCCGGCTACACCGCCCCCGAGGTCCTCGACATGGACGGCGGGGCCGGACCCCGCAGCGACATCTACTCGGTGTGCGCCGTGCTCTACGAGATGTTGACGGGCCGCCCGCTGTTCGACCGCGCGACGACTCGCACCCACCCGATCGAGCGCGGCGAGTTTCCGACCGCCCTCGGTCCCGTCGCGGACCTGCTGCGCCGGGGCACCGCGCGCGAGCCCGCCGACCGCGTGTCGACCATGAGCGACCTGCTTCGCTGCCTGCTGATCCTTCGAGCCGGCCTCGTCGGTGCGCGGCAGCGGCGACAGAAGGCCGGGATCGCGGCGATCGCCGTCGCAGGCACCGTGATCGCGGGCCTCGTGGCCCTGGCCCTTTTCACCGCACCCGCAGCCCCCACCGCCGCACAGCCCTCAACCATCACAGCCGCACAGCCCTCGCCCCTGGCGAAAGTCGAGTTGGCCCCGCTGGCCGCAGCCCCCTCGAGCGCCCCGCCACCTGCACCCCCGCCCACGAGCGCCCCACCCCCTGAGCCCGCGGCGGACGTCGCCCGGACGCAGACAGACGCCCCACAAGACGTCAACCCTCCAGACTCACCGCCCCGATCCACCGTCGCGCTCACGGAGCGCGTGGTCGCTGCGCGTCTGGCCACGCGCGCGGCCAAGGTCAAGGCCGCGTGCGCCGTACCGTGGCTCGTCCTGGACCTGGCGATCCAGCGCGGGCAGGCGACGCTGGCGACGATCAACGGTATGCCCTTCACCGAGGCGGATCCGATCCACACCTGCGTCCGCACGCAGCTCCATGGGCTCCGCTTCCCACGCGCCGACACGCGCGCCGAGTTTTCCCTGACGATCGATCTCAGCAAGGATCCCCGATGACGAACACCGAGCACCTCGAGCAGCTCTATATCTTCGCCGTGTACATGCTCGGCTCGCGCGAACAGGCGTTCGCGGCCGTGTGTGACGCGACGGCGTTGCACCCCGGAGCGCCCGAGCGGTGGCTCGCCGCCCTCGTGCGACCGTTACTCGTGCGCTCCCTACCGCCCGACCGCTTCGCCGAACTCGATGACATCCTCCGAACCAACTCCACGATCCCGATCGACCTGAGCCATCCGCTCGTGCGGGGTGAGCTTGAACGCATGAACGTGCTGCTGTCCGAGCTGCAACGCAGCTGCCTGCTCATGGCGCTCGGGGGGCTCACCGCGGAGCGCCGCGCCGTCTTCATCCTTCGCCACGTGCTCGGTCTGTCGCCGGAGACCTGCGTCGAGATCTGCGGCTCAACCGCGGGCGCCATCACAGCCGCGGACGGGCGTGGCCGGCGAAGCCTCGAGGGCTACCTGGGCGCCCGCTGCGAGCACATGGATGCGGGCAACGCTTGCCACTGCGCCGCCCGCCTGGGGAACGCCCTCGACCGGGGCCTCGTGCGCTGGCCCGAGCACCACGAGCACGACACGGCCCCGCTGTCGGCGCGCAGGTACCGCACGGTCCAGGCTCTCTATGCGAGCCTCCCGCGCGTCCGCCTGCCCATCCTCAAGTGAACCCCATACGCTTTGCCTCAGCCGCCGCCCGGCGTCCTTTGGACGGGCGACCTGCTACATCAATGTCTGACCACAAACCCGCTCGCGGTCGGCGACCTTGAGGGTGGGGACACGAGATCTCCGCGACGTCGTAAGAATGGTCACGTAAAAATGGCTAATCGAAGGTTTGCAATCTTGCCTACTTTTGCGGCAACGAACAGCGTTCTCAGAGGGTGAGATCATTCTCGCGCTGCTTGCTTTCGTCAGATCGACTGCATGAACGGCAGACGGTGGGTCAGTTTTTGCTTCCCTGCGCGCTCTTGATCAGAGGGTGATGGTACGATGGAATCGTATCGGGGGCAGTGAGAGCGAGTCCAGCTCTCTCCCGATGATGTAGGCAAATTTGGGGAGGCATCATGGCTGGAATCATTGTTCCGATTGTTGAGAAGCGCGTTTTCGAGTACAGCTACCTTGCGAACGGCACATCCCAAGATGTGGTACTACATCCCGCAGTAGATGTGGGCGCCTGGTACAGGGTGCGACCGGTTATCCTGGTGCATCAGATCTCGGTCACTTCAGGCAACTTTGTTCTCAAACTCCAACATACATTCCCGTCAGAGAACGATCGGCAGGAATTTGTTGACACTACAGATTTCTTGGTGACGGCGAGCATCACGAACGCATCGCCCAACATCAAGACAGTCACATCCGGCACTGATCCACAAGGCTACTTAAAGGTGATCCTTCGAGCGAGCCAAACGACGACCACTGGCGCCATTCTGTATGGTGAGTTCAGTGTGTATCTGGTTCTGAGAGACGTATAGCTTTCGGACAACCGACGACAACGGGTGGTAAATCTTCCGTATACCTCGCGCTGAGGGCCTGCGCACCGCAATCTCCACAGTACTAGTCGTCTTCCAGGCCGGTTGAGGGCCATTGCAACCTCCTCACACAGCGAAAGAACATCCGAATGAACAACGGCGCTCTTGTCCCTTTTCTCACTCGAAGGCGATTTGACTATGGTTTTCTTGCCAGCGGATCGCAGGCAATTACCCTCGAGCCTGCTCTTGATACGCTACGTTTTTCCTACGTCGGACTTTACGTGCGCGTGCATGAGAGAGATATGGCATCCGGCGCGTCATTCGTAATCAGCATGTTCAACACGGTGCCGTGTGATGAAGATGGGCGCGAATTCGTTGACTCCGCGACTTCTCTTCTAGATGTGACCGTCACGAGCGCCGCACCGACCAGTACGCCAGGGATTCGTTACGATTACACGACAAGATTTGGCCCGTTCCTAAAGATCATCCTGACTGCCAACCAATCGGTCGCATCACCGGGCAAGCTTTACGCCGAATTGAGCGCGGTCCTAGAGCTTCGGGCTCAATAGGGTAGGAAATCTATATGGCATTTTACCACAATCACACTCGCGTCGAGGCCATTGTTACCCTTCGGATCGTTTCCGTGCAGGGCCAAAAGAGCTCTCTTGGCATTGGTATCCCGTCTTCAATGAAGGCGTTGGTGATCCCTGTGGGCGTGCACGATATTCGAGTTGGGCCGGACGAAATTCTGGATCCGGAGGAGGGACTCACCGTCGAGTTCATTGGGGCCCGGTGCGTATAAACGATCGAGGCGGATCCGCTGATAGCCGAGCAGGTCGGCGGATTTGACCTGAAGGCCGAGCTCGTGGGCGTCGAGGAACAGGACGGACAGGCGGGGTCCGGGTTCCATCCAGCGGCGGCGCTCGCCTCACGCTCGGCGCGCGGCAACGTCGCCCAACCCCAGAGGACCGAACGGCAGCACCCTCTATGGAGATGCTTGACAGACTCCAATGTTTTGAACCTCCGGCGGTAATGGGGCTACGTCAAACAACGCGATGCATGTCTGATCCGTGCATTGCGTATCCGGATCCGGTTTTACGCTAAGATCACAGAGCGCCTCACAGCAGCCAAGCGCATTCTGCTCACAGCCTGGGTCGCCCTCGGCCGTTACACACACGAGCCCCGACGCGCACCCATTCACAGATTGACACGGCTCATGAAGCTGAACGCCACCCTCCGCATGAAGACAGATAAACTCAAATTCTACCGGGACGCACACTTCGTCAAAATCGCATTCCGAATCGAATGGGTCACAAGACTGGATACATATACTCACAACATCGGAATCCTGGCTTCTGCAGGCATCGCCAACCCCAGCGCACGTCGGCATATCCGGTGTACCTATGCATTGCTCAATGCAGACGCCCACATTCTTATCGTTGACGGCCCAGCAAACTGAGCCCAAGGCACAGTTATCAACCCCACTCAAAGGATCTCCCTCAACGCTACATGCTTCTCCGGGCTGGGCCGGATCATTCACGAGCGGAACACATTTTGTGCTATTCTTTGAGTCGCCCCCGCTGCATGCGGATGCCGGAACGCACTTATTGTTCGCTGGACAAGATTGGGCCCAGAGGTCGCACTCTTCGACCGCACCGCATCCGCCATCCGGAGGGACAGTGAACGACCCGTCCTCGGTTGAACTGAGGCCGGTCGATTCGACGATAGAACCAGTGTCATTTGAGGAAGACGTCGATGGCGTGGTCGCTGCCGCTGCCGCTGTCGGTATTTCTGTGGTCACCGAGATGCTACTAGTGTCGGTACTGGTCGTCCCAGCCGTGGACGTGTCGCTTCGAACGGTAGACGGTCCGCAGCCCCCGACTAGGAGAAGGAAAGATGCAAACGGTATAGCGACGTAGTACGAGAGGGCCATGGCGACTGATAATCATACTTGATCGCGCCCGCGCGATCCTGGAGCAAGCGCCACCATCGACGAGACTAATATCACGGGCTTGAAAGAAGGGTTTTTCGCTGACGCGCGCAAATGTCACAGAAACCAAGTGATATTACGAGCCTTCGCTCAGATCCAAGGTTGACACCTCATGCAGCGCCTGAAGACATCTCATCAAAAGCTAGCAGGTCGGACTTGTGCATCGATGCCGAGTGGCGAACCTTCGCCAACGAGGAGGGCCGTACCAACGTTGACACCGTCTTGTAACTGCCAGTTGCGCCGCCATGGCGTTCCAGGCCTCGCACGCGTATTAGCCAACTCTAGGATCGAGCTAGTTCCGACCAGTTTAGTGCCAGACGCAACCTGGACACGCCCTACAAGCAGGCGAGTTACCCAGGGAGGTCAGACCCCGGATTCAGGAGCATGCGGTTGCTCCTGTGCAAGGGCTGGGGTCGATCTCGGCGCCAGCGACAGAAACTTTGCTACTATTGTCGACCAGTCTTTTTGTGACCCAAGCAAAGCTTTTATTCCGAAGGACCCCTACTACGATCTGAAGAATGGACTCGATGATAGGGGGAAGATTTACCTTCCCCAAGCTAACGGGGTCTTGTTAAATGGGCCTATCGTATTTCTGGTGAGTGGCAAACATGAGTGGCAGCCGGGTTTTCCGGATTTTTTCGATCTCGGATGGGAATACCTAATGAAGTCACTCGCGTCTTGTGGCTTTATTGCGGTCGCAGGAAACTTCGGCGCTGCCGAGGAGGCAGTGAGCCGTCGAGACAGAATCATTCGTCATCTAAAGCAGATTCGAAAAAAGATCCAAGAGAAAGGCGTCAACCCGGCAGGGCAACCAATAGTATTGGTCGGACATAGTAAAGGCGGAGAGGCTGTAACTTTAGCAGCAGCTGAAGTTCTCAAGGGAAAGGCCTCACCCGAATTTCTCTCAGTTGCTGGTATTGTGGCCTTGGCCCCAACGAGGGAAACGTTTAGCAACGTAACTGCATTGCCCTCCACTAAGCTATTGGTCCTCCAAGGTGCCCTGGACGGCGATACCGATGATGGTCAGGGTGTTGCCACGTTAGATATCTACTGGAAGCGAGCGCTTGTTGAAAATCAGGGGTTCCAACCGATTCAATCCCTTTTCTGGATCCACGGGGGGACGCATGGAGGCTTTGCTGACAATGCTTATCGAGAGGCGACAGGGATACAACTTTGGGAGACAGACAAGAAGACGTTTTCGGAAATCCCGAAATACCTCAGCCCGCTTACGCAAAATTTCATAACTGGAGCTCTCGTGTCCGGCTTTGTTCGGACGATTTTGTTCAATGATCCAATCCCGCGCAAGTGGTTCTACGGCAACGAACTGCCTCTTTTCACTCATTCTAACAAGTTGATCCAAGCCGAACTGTTAACGAAGATGAGGCTCTTCCCTTTGCGGATGACGCCGCCAGACGATATCCTCTGCGAAATCTCGACCTGTCCTGTGTCTGGCGGCCTGACATTCTTAACCCTAAGCGCGCCAGCTCTCATACCGAGATTTGCTCATCGGCGCAATGTGTATCGTTTGGGGTGGGATCTTTCGAAAAATAGCCTTCCGTTCATCTCCTTCCCTGTCAAAAAACTGCCAGCGAGTCTCGTCAATTTGCACGTCGAGTTTGACGCAACTCAATTGCTGGGGGCTGCCGGAGATATGATCGTGCAAGTTGCCGTGACGGGGGGAGGTTTAAGTAACTTCGTTCAGATGCAGGTTGCATTTCCCCAGGTGTGCACCGTTAAGGAGGCTACAAATGTCGTGCTCGGTACGATTAGGGTTCCCGTGAGCCTCTTCCCGGCAATCAAATCAGTCAGCGATGTAAAGGGCGTTCTTATTTCGTTCGCAAAATCATCGCCCAAGGGAGAATTGGTGATTTCAGCACCGCGTCTCTCAAATACTACCTAGTACCTGCGGCCTGAAGTCCGCGATCAGGTGCACATTGATATGGTTGACCATCCAGCCCGCATGCGCGCGAGCATCGGGGGAGATGCGCTTGTCGCTCTCGGGTGCGACGGCGAAGTCGATCGAGTAGCGCCCGGTCCACGAAGAAGTGTTGCTTCTCCACGGTGATCTCCTCGCTATGGCGCTGCAGGAGGTTGCCCGCTCCTCCTGGATTTCTCCAAGACCGGGGGGCACGGCGGGGGACTGGCGGATGGCGGGTGGATGGCCGGGCGCGGAAAAACCCAGCGATTCCGCCCGTCTAGCTTGCTTGCGAGCTGTCGGAAGGGGCGGAGGCTGGGTGCGCTCAGTAGAACGAGAACTGATCCGACGCCGCGTCGCTGATGTTGCGCTCGAAGGTCTCGGGCGCCATGTAAGCCGGGGTCCCGAGCAGCGCGCCGGTCACCGTGAGCGGGGTGGAAAGGCCGGAGCCCGATCCCAGGGCCTCGGGGTCGATCGCGGAGGCCGCGAGCGCGGGCGCCTCGTTGGCCCGCGCGAGCCCGAAGTCGCCGACGATCACCCGTCCGTCCGCGCCGACGAACACGTTCGCCGGCTTGAAGTCGCGGTGCACCAGCCCGGCCGCGTGGGCGGCCGCCAGGCCCCGACCGGCCTCGAGGAAGACGCGCTGGACCTCGCGCCAGCTGCGACGTGTCGCCGCGAGCCAGTCCGAGAGGTCGACGCCGTCGATGAACTCCATCGCCACGAAGAGCTCGTCGCGCAGCTCGCCCACCTCGTAGACCTGCACGACGTTCGGGTGGGACAGCCGCGCCATCGCCTGGGCCTCGCGCAGGATCCGGGCCCGGCTCTCGCTGCTCGCCGTGGCCAGCGAGCGGGTCAGCTTGATCGCCACCTTGCGGTCGAGCTTGGGGTCATACGCGGTGCACACGACGCCCATACCGCCCTGACCGAGCTCCTTGAGGAACGTGTAGCGGCCGATCGTCGGCGCCTGCGCGAGCTCGCCGAACAGCGAGCGGTGGATCCGGTCCCGCGTCAGGCGCTCGGCCAGCGCGCCCGCATCCGTGGCCGTCGGCCCCAGCCGGGTGTCGTCGGCGGCGAAGTCGGACCGCTTCTCGCCTGCCGGTGGCGGCAGCACCATCGTCGCAGGGTAACCCCGTCGCCCGTCCAGCGGAAGCTCCTCCTCGGTCTCGATGCGGTCGGGTCGCGGCAGCACCCTCGGGCGCTGCGCGTCGGCAAGTCCTTGTCGTGTGAATCCCATGCTCGCGGCTCTCCACGGGGACGGTGCCCGGCCACGCCGTCCGGGATTAACCGGCCCGGAGATTTTGCGACGCGTCGCTGCGGGCCCCCTGCCTGGTCGGCGCGCGGCGGATGCTGCTATGGTCGGCGCCCGTGGAAGACGCCAGCCCGAGCGATCTCGCGCTCCTCGACGCGTGGCGGGGCGGTGATCGCCGCGCCGGCTCGGCGCTGTTCCTGCGCCACTATACTCTGGTCAATCGATTCTTCCGCTCGAAGGCCAACGCCGCGGACGTCGCCGACCTGATCCAGAACACCTTCGTCGCCTGCATCGAGGGCAAGGACCGCTACGAGGGCACCGGCGCGTTCAAGAGTTATCTCCTCGGCATCGCCTTCCGTCTGCTCTGCCGGCATTACCGGAGCGCCCAGCGGTTCAGCGCGCGCATCGACTTCGCCTCGGTCAGCGCCTGTGACCTCGCCCCCTCGCCGAGCCAGCTGGTCGCCGCGCGTCAGGAGCAGCGCCTGATCCTCGCGGCGCTCCGACGCATCCCGCTCGAGCACCAGGTGCTGCTCGAGCTCGTCTTCTGGGAGGACTTCACGGCCGCGGACGCGGCCGCGGTGCTGGAGATACCGCTCGGGACCGCGAAGTCGCGGATCCGTCGCGCGCACCAGCTGCTCCGCGAGCAGCTCGCGGCGCTGGCCGAGAGCCCCGCGGTGCTCGCGACCACGATGACGCAGCTCGACGACTGGGCCCGCGGCCTCCGCGAGCAGATCGGTAAGCTCGGCGACTAGGACCTCCCCCACACCCGACACCCGGCGCGGAGAGGTAGGATGCGGCCGTGCGCGCGACCACTGCCGGGAAGTTCGGGCTGCTCCTCTCCTGCATCGGCGGGCTCGCGTGCTCGCGGGGCGAGGCGCCGCAGGCCGACCCGGCCGGGCCCATGGTGCCGCCTGATCCGGCGGCCCCGGCCGTCGCGGCCCCGGTGGCCGCCGCGGAGCCGACGACGACCGCGGAGCCCCCCGCAGCGCCGATGCGCCGGGTCGCAGCCCCGCGCCCTGCCAGCGGCAAGCCGGCGGGGCAGCCCACGCCCGCGGAGAGCAAGCAGTTCTGGGCCGCGATCGCGGCCGGGCGGGCGGCGACCGCTCGCAAGGACCACGCGGCCGCGCTCGCCAGCTTCGACGCGGCCCTGGCCGTGATCCCCGAGCACCCGCGGGCGCTGTCGGGGCGCGGCTACGCGGCTCTGCTGGCCGGCGATCTGATCGCGGCGCGGCGGGATCTCGAGCGCGCGATCGAGGTCGGTCCGCCGACCAACATCCGCGGCGCGATCCACTTCAACCTCGGCCTGGTCGCCGAGAAGTCCGGGGATGCCGTCGCGGCGCAGCGACACTTCGCCGAGTCGAACCGGATCCGGCCGAGCAAGGCGGCGGCGGCCAAGCTCGCGGCCGCGACCCCGGTCTGCCGCGCCGCGATCGATCGCCAGGACACCCACGCGCCGCGCCGCGTGGCCTCGTGGCAGGCGCTGGCGACCGAGCTGCTCGGCGAGGGCGCGCGCGCCGAGTCGGCCGCTCGCGCGGCCCTGTGCACCGATCCAGACGACCCGGACGGCGACCGGTGCGCCGGCAAGCCGCCGTGGCACCTCACCGTCCAGGACACCGACGACAACACGCTCGAGGCGCTCGTCACCCGCGACGATGCCGGCCTGATCTTTCGTGAGGTCGACACCTGGAACTTCGCCAGCCGCTGCGGCACCGCGATGGACGTCCAGCTCCGCGCCGGCGACCCGCTGCTGGTCCACACGTTCACCGCGATCAACATGCCGGTCGACATCAAGGTCGGCGAGGACGGCGAGCTCGGCGACTGCGAGGAGGACGAGGCGTGCGATCAGGCGTGCACCGATTCCGTCGAGGTGTATGAAGCGTACCTCGCGCTCGACCGCGCGACCCTCCAGCTCCGGGTCAGCGTGGCGATCCGCGGCGAGGCGACCCAGGCCGCGGACGGCGCGCTGATCGACGGGCCCGCGCTGACGGTCCGCCGCGAGGCGAGCGGCCTGCGCGTCAAGGGCGAGGGCTGCGACGAGCTCACGACATTCGTGGCACCCTCGGCGAGTCCATCGGCAGCAAATTAGTAGCAAATTAGTAAGCAGATAGTCGCCGCGGCCCGCCGACGTTGACTTCAGCGCGGACATCTGCTGATATCCGCGGCATGCGTAAACTACACACCTATTGTTCGCTGCTGGGCGTGAGCGGCTTGCTGCTGTGCGTGAGCGCCACCGCCTGCTCCGACAAGCCGACCGAGGACACGGCCATCACCACGGCCACCACCAGCGCGAGCGCGAGCGACTCGACCGGGGCGCCCACCACCGGCACGCCCACCACCGGCACGACCGAGGACCCCAGCGGCGGCTCCGGCAGCGCGACCAGCAGCACCGGCGGCACCACGACCACCGACCTGACCACCACCGCCCCGACCACCGACCCGACCACCACCGGGCCCGGCAGCAGCAGCAGCGGCGGCGAGACCGACACCGGCGTGATGGTCGCGTGCGACGGCGCCGGCGCGTCGAACCTCGCGGGCGTGTGCATCGTCTTCCCGCCGCAGGAGGACAGCTTCACGCTCGCCGAGGCGGCGGGCGGGCTCCTGTTCAATTACGTCGTGGTCGTCACAGCCGACGTCCTGGGCGTCACGCCGGAGTCGCAGGTTACCTGCGGCATGCCGGGCTCGAGTGGTTTGTACGTCGGCGAGCGCGTCGAGGGCGACGGCCAGAGCTATTGCGTCTGCGACAGCGGCCTGTGCCCGGCGCCGAACGACCCGCCGATCGTCTTGAAGGCGGGCGAGTACCCGGCCAGCCTCGCCTGGGACGGCAAGAACTGGAACGGCCCCTCGGACACCAACAACCCGAAGGGCCCGCCCTTCCCGCCCGGCGCCTACACCGTGAAGCTCAGCGCGA
>Ga0075163_10004644_pt1 | contig 18402 bp, 8 predicted proteins | sample JI1023141ADNA_FD_71478 | JGI IMG/M metagenome (GOLD analysis project Ga0075163, IMG submission 71478) | Wastewater effluent complex algal communities from Wisconsin, to seasonally profile nutrient transformation and Carbon sequestration -... | ecosystem: Engineered > WWTP > Effluent > Algae...
GGCTGTTTGGAGGTGGCCTCGGGGGGTGTAGGTGAATTCTTTTTGCTTGATGGGAGAGTGGTAGGTGGTGAGTTTTCCTGAGGGGGTCCATTCTAGGGTTTCTTGGAGGGAGCGGTCGGGCAGATGTGTTACGATGATTTCGGGGAGTCTAGCAAAGTTATAGTAGGTAGCTCTTTCTGTAAGGGGGGTTTTTTTGGTGTGCAGGGCGCCGCTTTGATCATAGGTGTAAGTGAGATGGGTTTGTCCGGAGGTGACTTGGACAAGGTGGCTATTTTGATAGACGAAGGTCCGTTCATGGTCTCCGATGTGTAGGGATCGGGTTCCAAGCTCCCACTCTTGATGGGTTTCTTGGATGAGATTTGAGTTGAGGTAGATGGATTCGGCGACGAGATGGCCGTCGGCATCGTAAGAGCGCTCGATGAGGGAGTGTTCTTCTTGGGGAGTGGTAAACCAGCTTGCAATCCAAGAGAGGTTTTGGGTTCTGATTTGCTTTGCTAAAAGGAGAAATCCTCTTGGATCGTAGGAGTAGTTTCTTTGCCATTCATGGGCGGTTTCTTGGATGAGTCTGCCGCATAGGTCATATTCATAGGTGTGTATGCGCTCGAGGGGGTCTTTTGTCTCTTTTAGAAGTCCTTCTACGTAGGTGTATTCCCAATGTTCTGTTTTTTTCCCTTCTGCAAGGAGCTCTTCTGAGGTTTTTCTTCTCATGGAGTCGTAGGTGACGTGGTAGATGTTTTTGTTCGGTAACTGAAGGGTTGTGAGATTGGAATCGAGGTCATAGTCGAAGGTGAGGAGGGCTCCATCGGGAAGTTCTTTTTGGATGAGGCGTCTTAATCCGTCGAATGTTTGGCGTGTGGTTTTTCCTTCCCCATCTGTGATGGCGATGCAGTTGCCGCATGGATCATAATCGTATGTCTCTATGATGTTTCCTTTTTTGACTTTGATGGGTTTTCCTAGGGCGTTTATCCAAGTGAGGGTAACTTGGGAGTCTCCTTGGAAGACTGTTTGTACTTCTTCTTTTGGATCGTATGAGTAGCTTGATGAGCGAATGAGGTGGTTTTGACTATCATGTGTCGTTTCAAAAGTTATATGTCCTCCTTCGTAGGTTGTGGTGATGATCTCTCCATTTGGAAGGTTGCAAATAACCATGTTCAGGGGGTAGTTGTAGGTGGTTTCTTCTCCTTTTGGGGTGGTTTCTGTCTTAAGGCGACCGAGTCCATCGTAGGTTTTTTGCCAGGTAAATCCTCCTTGATCTGTGAGGGCTATGAGGTTACCCTTAGTGTCGTATTGTCTTTTTTCTGTTTCCCCTGTCTCACTATTTTTCCGAATGATTGTATGATGGATGGTGTCATATTCAATGTGGTGGGTGACGCCGTTTTTGGTTTCTTTGATGGGACGCGAAAAGGGGTCGTAAATAATGGAGGTTTTGGTTCCATCGGGGTAGATCTCTTCTTTGAGGAGTCCGTTTGTGGTATAGTGTCTTGTGGTTTTGGCTCCGGAGGGGGTTGTGATTGTTTCAATGAGTCCTCCTGCTTCGTAGGTAAATTTTGCTCTATGTCCTTCTTTTGTTTCGGAAAGGAGGTTTCCTAAGGGGTCGTATTCTTTATAGGTTGTGTAGCCTAAGGGATCGACTTCTTCGATGAGATATCCTCGGGAGTCATACTCATAAAGGGTGCAAGCAACTTGTTTACTTGGGGCGAGTCTTTGTCTTTTGGCTTTGATCTGTCCGGAAGCGTTATAGTCGAAATAGGTGATGTTTTTTGTGTTGGCGGTTTGTTTCCATACGGGCTGGTTATTGAGATTATAACCGATGGTGTTTTCAAAGAGGAGCTCGTCTTCTAATGGGGAAAGGGTTTGGGTTTCAACGAGGTTGCCCATGATGTCGTAGGTGTTTTTTTGCACGCCATCTGCTTGGACAATTTTGATGGGTTGTCCTTGACTGTTATAGGTGTATGTGGTTATTACGTTAGGGTCTTCTGTTCCTGTGATTTGAGTTTTTTGCTTGGGGAATCCCCTCTTATCATACTCCCAAAGGGTAATGGCTCCATTGTGATCTTCTTCTTCTAAGAGACCTTGACCGTTATATTTTAAGGTGACGGTGGAGATGAGGGTATTCTTGCTATATTGTTCGATTTTTTGGGGGAGATAGGGAAAGTTTTTGTCGTAAGTGGTGTGGGTTTTTTCGTTTAAGACCTCTTCTTGAATGCAGAGGTTATTGTCATTGTAGTTAAGCTTTTTAACGACAGATGTTTGTCCATCTCCTGTGAGATCTTCTCCTGAAAGGGTGACTTCTATGGGATTGCCTTTTGTATCATAAAGGTAAGTGGTTTTAAGGCCTCTTTTATCGACTGTTGATTTGAGGCTTTTGGGGAAGGCTCCAGCCCCTTCCCAGGGAAGGGTTTGTCCTGTTTGAGCATCGAAGTAGGAATCTTCGGTGATGAACCAAGATTGTAGTGTTTCTCTTTTTAGGGGGTCGATGATTTTATAGATCTGTTTTTGGAAAATTTTATAGAGGGTTGCTTCTCCCGCCCCATCTCGAACAATTGTGGTATCATCTTCGTACTCAAAGGTGGCGGCAAGGATCATTTCTTGGCGGGGTCCCATGGGGGATCTTTGCTCGCATACCCTTCCTTGGGAATCATAAATATTTTCTAAGACGGATCCTAGGGGTTTTGTTTCTCGAAAGAGGCGGTGGGCATGGTCATACTCGTAGGTGATTGTGGCATCGTTTGGGAGAGTGACTTTAATGAGGTCTCCTTGGACGCTATAGCTATAAGAGACTCTCCTTCCATCTTTGGCGTAGATTTCTGAGATTTTATTTTGGTGGTTATATTCAAAGGATAAAAATTCTCCATGGGAGCTTTCTATCCGGATGAGCTTATCTTCCTGGTAGAAAAATGTTAGGGCTGCTCCTCTAGCATTCACCCATTTTTGCACGAGTCCATTTTCAAAAAACCGTTTGGAACCGTCAGATCCATAAAGGATGTCATTTTCTATGTAGGCATGAAAGGGATGGGGATGGTTTTCGTTAAAGTGGAATAGGTCGGGGTTATCTTGCGCAAAAACTTCCCATCTTGAGCTTGAGGGGTTGTAGCTATAGCAGATGATGGTTCCGTCTTCTTCGGCTGCAAAAAGTTGCCCTTCTTGCTCTATAAGAAAGGGGTTTAAGCTGAGTTTCCATCCTGCTCCTAACTCTCCCATTAGAGGGTTTTGGCTATTATAATTGCGCCTAATTTCTAAGGGGAAAGGACCTGGCAGGATGAGATCTACTTCATCGATATAAAAGCTTCCTGATACGATATCAACGGGATCAAAGGCTTGATTCCATCCTGGTTTATGTTCAATACGGACGTCACTTTCCCATGTTGTTTTTTCTGGAAAGGTAGGGGGCGGGGGCGAAACATGATTCAGTTGATAGCTATGGTGATTTTGGGTGAGTTGCCACTGGGGAAGGGAGTTGAAATAATGGGGAGGAAGTGGGGATCCGAGTCCTCCGTTTAAGAGGAGGGTATTGGAGGAGATCAAGGCTTGTTGTATCATCGGATGAAAAATGAGTGTTCCCATTTCTTTGTATGTTTTATCGGGGCTATAAACAAAGCCTGGAGTCATATAGAGATAGGCAAAAGAGTTAAGGGGGTCATCTTGCGCAAGTAAAGCTTTAGCAATGCCCCATTGGGATGTTTCCTTTAATGTGCGAAGATCGAGATCTTTTAAATGAGAAAAATAAAGGGCCTGAGAGGCTTCTGGCTCTTTTTCTATTTCTTCGAGGATCTCTTTGTCTATGGCTAAAAATCCTTCTCCTGAGAGTTCTTCTTTTTGTCTATATTTGTGAGCGAGTTGGAGAAGTTTCACCGTTGAAATGGCAGATAGGTCTGAAAAGATGTCTTTTAAAATCTGATGTTCATTGGAAGATATGTTTACAATTGCAAGGGCTTCACAGGGTCTTTGAGAAGAAAAATTGAGAGGCAAAAAGGTTGGAGGTCCTTGAAAAATCATGTCGACTTGAGGCAAGTTTTTTTGGGTGAGTTTGGTAAGTCCAAAAGCGAAGTCGATATTCGGGCGCACTTTATGAAGTTTGGCTAGGTTGGAATATCCTTTGCCACATTTTTCAAAATAGGCGGCTCCTACAAAGGAAAGAAGATGCTCAATTTTTTTATCCTCTTCCGCTTGATTGAATGCGTCAAATTCTAGGCGTGTGAGTTTTGGAGTTTCTCCTCCAAAGTGAAAGGATAAAGCGGCGGTCGTTTCTTTTTCTAAGGAGATTGTTTTGGTGGAGGAGTAAACTTTTGAGCCGATTTGGATTTCACGAAGCACTTTGATAGCAAGAGAGCGATCTGTTTCATCTAGATTTAAGGTTCTTGCATGGTCTTCTCCTATGAAGTGGATATGAAAGTTATTGTTTTTAAAAGATAAGGGGATCGCTTTGGCTTTGAGTAGATGGAGGGGGAAGGTTGCATGGATTTTTTTTTGAGGATTTTGCTGGGAGGAGATTTCGATGTGGGCTTTTGCAAAAAGGGTTGAGTTTTTTTTTAAATCAAAAATGTGGGATGGTTCATTTATTTTTGGGGAGGGAAAGTCTGCATAAGTGGCAAATTGTCTTTTCAGCTGGGTAGGATGGATCCCTACGTCGTCTAAGGAAAGGGCTTGTTTTCTGAGGTGCTCTTCGACAAAAAGGGTGAAAAGCTTAGCCGCACTTTCATCTCCATCAGGATGGGTGTGTTTTAGAATTCTTTCGTCCCCTTTTAGGTAGTGTAAAATCCACCGGTCTGCGCTTGCAAATTCTTCGGGAAGATAGTGATAGAGATCAAAGCCTTCATTGAGCTCTATCTCTTTCATCCAAGGGAAAAGGGAAATCCATCTTTCCCCATCAGAAAAAATAACCCAGGGGTAGTTCAAATATCCTTCTTCTTCCTCTTCTGGGAGAGAGCATAAAAGCATGTTTTCGATCATCTCTTTGGGAAGGGAATAAGGTTTTCCCATGGCATAAAAGGCAGGGCAATCTGCTTTGCGGAGGAAATAGACGAGGAGCTGGCATTGTTCCCAAGGGGAGCCTTGCTTTTCTAAGAAAACTCTCAGGGGGTTTCTCTCAATTCCAGGGGCTTGAAAAACTCCTTCTTCTCGGTAGCAGTAAGGTTCAACAAGAGCGATTTCGTTTTGAATGTAGGTTGCAAGGGCTAAGGGGTCTTTTTGAAGGGAGAGGATAAACTCATTAAGGAGAGGGTAATCTTCGTCTAGGTATTTTCCTTCTTGGGTGTTTGAGTTGTAGAAGGTGGTATTTTTGTAAGGGATTCGATTTGGGGAATGGCTTGAGGGTTTGCGAAGAGCGTCTAATTGCCAAGGAGGAGGAGTTAAGAGATGAGATATGCAAAACGGGGCTTTTTCTTCTAGGGAAAAGGTAAAGTGATACTTTGGGTTGCTCCCTTTTTGCGCGAGGAGAAGCATATGAGGACACTCTGGGTCGCTGACATAGCTGATATGGAGTTTGAGTCCAAATTTTTCTTCAAGAACTCCTTCGGGGATAAATAGGGAACCTTCTTTGAGGAGGTATGAGTGCCATCTTAGGGAGCCTTTGATCGGAAGGGAGATTTTCTCTTCGTGAATAAGCTTTTCTTGTTCATAGACTTTGACAATAAGCCCTTCGATAGGATGATCACTTTGCAATAAATGTTGGTAGAATTGATCGAGATATAAGTGGTTCTCTCCTTCTGATGCACAGTTATTTTTAAAGAAGATGTCTCGTCTTTTCTTTTCCCTTATCTTAAATTCTTCAAAAGAGAGTGAAGGGGCGATTTCTGTCAGTCTATTTTGATCTACAGAGGTTTCAAAAAGGGTAATACTCTTTTGCACCTCTTGGAGCTTATTTTCAAAGGTCTCTTTTTCTTCTCCTTCGCTATTTTGGATCAGGGTTTGTAAAATGGGAAGAGCCTCTTGCCTGAGTTCATAGCTACTTCGCTTAAGTCCTTTTTCTTCAAAAAGTCTAGAGTCTTCCTCTAAAGTTTCAAGACGGTTTTTAAGAGATGTCTTTTGGGCTAAAACTTTTTCAGGCCACTCCTCCGCTTCTTTTTCATAGGAGCTTGCTCCTTTGCGATAGGCTTCAAGTGTTTGGAGAAGCACTGTTTTATTTGCTTCGTTGCAGCTTGGAGCGGCTTTTAAAATCGCAATTGCCTCTCGGCAGAGCGTTTCTCCTTCTCTAAAAAGGGCTGCAACTCCATTCAGTGTGGTCGTAACTTCATAAGTATTTGAAAGGGTACGTGTCGGACAGGTTTCTTTTTTCTTATTGGCTTCTTCCCCTTTTTGTAGACTTTTTTCATAAAGGGCTTTGGCCTTGTCAAAGGCTATCGAGGATAAAACGTTATTAATTCCTTTCTCAATTCCAGGGATTTCTCGGTCGATTGTCTCTTTATCTTTTTTGCACGTTTTTTTCATTTCGATGCGCCAAGATTCATTTTTCTGTTGTTTAGATTTCCCCTCGATATCTTTTAAGATGGTGTCTAACTCAGAAGAGGCTTGTTTGCAGCAGGTAAGAGAGTCTCTTAAAAGTTTAAGTCCCTCTTCGGTATGTCCGGCTTGGGTAAATTGATCGAGAAGTTTTGTATGCTCCTTCCACTTTTTGACAGCGTTTTCTCGAATCTTTGTACATTCCTTTTGGTTAAGGCCATAGACGAGACTAGGAATAAGAAACACGAAAAAGAAAATCCACTTCATAAAAATCTCAATATTAAATCGAGGAGATCATATAGCAATCATTTTTCTAAAAAAAGAAAATTTTTAAAAAATTGATCCTGTCTTATACCCAAACAACTTCAAAACTTAGGTTTGGGTATAAACTTCAGCTCGAGGCCAGGTGAGGGTCCAGAGAGTCACACCAGCGTAAATGCCGGGAAGCCAAAAGAGCCAGCCGATAATGGTTGCTGTAAGAATCATGCTGAGGATGCCGGCGATAAAACCTGCGGTAAGAATAGGGATAAACCGTGATTTGAGAGCATGGATACGTTGTTTAGCGGTATGGCCTTGGAGGGTAAGGGAGAGATCTGCTGCATCGATGATCGCAATGTGCCCCATACCGATTTGCGCTAGGATCATTGCAAGGGGACCAAAAAAGAAGAGGGAGATAAGTGTCACAAGGGGCCAAAAGATCCGCCACCCTAGGGTACGGATGATGACATGGATGCTTGAAACTGTTGCCTTGAGAGCTCCTTCTCCTTTAACGGGAATCCGCTGATCGTGGAGGATTTTTCCAATCATATTTTCGAAAGCAAAGTTTAAGATTATAGGAAAGATAGAGACCCAAAGTCCAATTAAAATAAGAGAGGCGTATCCAAGTGACTTAAAAATCCCCCATGTATAGCTCAACCAAGTAAGGGTTGAAGAAGGCCAACTGAGATAGGCAGTGAGAAAAAAGGCCATGGTGAGGACAAAAAATGCGATGAGAGCTGTAAGGAGAGGGACAAGCCAAAGATACGGGCGGGCAATAAAATAACCAATCCCTAATAAAGAACAGTTACTTGCAGTGTATGTTTCCTTTGTCATAATGAAAAGTGGGTTTTTAGGGTTTCTCCTACTTGCTCCATAGCTAGGCGGGCCTCATCGATAAGTCCTCCCATTTGAAAAAAGCCATGGACCATTCCAGGGTAACGTTTTAGGATTGTTGGAACACCAGCAGATCTTAGACACTCGGCATAGGTTTCTCCTTCGTCGCGCATCGGATCATACTCTGCAGTGATGATTAAAGCGGGAGGAAGAGATGAAAAGTCATGAAAAAAAAGGGGAGAGATATGGGGATTTTCAGGGCTCACATTTTTGGGAAGGTATTGTTTTTTATACCATTCGAGTGAGTCTCTCTCAAGAAGGTAGCCTGAACCATATTCTTGATGAGAAGGGGTGGAAAAAGTGAGGTCGGTTTGAGGATAGATAAGGACTTGAAAAGAGATCTGCGTTTTAGAAAGAGCGCGCATGTCATGGGTGAGAACAGCCGCAAGATTTCCCCCTGCATTTTCTCCTGCAACAGCAATCCTTCCATCACTCCCTATCTCTTTGGGATGAGCTGCAATCCAAAGGAGAGCCTCTTTGGCTCCTTGAATGGCCTGTGGATAGGGGTGCTCGGGGGCTTTCGGATAATTGATCGAAATGATGAGACATCCACTTGCCTCTGCAAGGCTCCGACATACCGGATCATGGGTATCGATATCCCCTTTTACAAACCCACCAGGATGAAAATAAAGAACTGCAGGAAGAGGTGTGTTTTCTTGAGGATAATAAAGACGGATCAGAAGATTTCCTTCTTTCGTGTGAAGGATATAGTTCATCACTTTAGCAAGGGGTTTTGGTTCCCCTGCAAGGGGTTTGATCTTAAGAGGTCCACGCCGAATTTCAGTAAGTGACATCTCACTTAAAGGAGGATTTTTTGCCTCCCTTGTCACTTCGATGATTTCTTTCAGCGTTGGATGCAACATAAGAGCTCTATCTTTGATTAAGGATAGAGACCTCTTTAGGGAGTTCGAAGAAAACATTCTCTTCGGTATACTCAACCTCTTCTGTCGAGGTGACGCCAAGGGTGCGGAGGTGTTCAATGCACTGTTGGACAACCGATTCAGGAGTGGAGGCTCCTGCGGTAAGGCCGATCGCACTGACTCCTTCTAACCATTGTGGATGGATTTCCTCAGGACTATTGATGAGATAACCAGGCACTCCCCGTTTACGAGCCACTTCAACAAGACGATTTGAGTTAGAACTGGTGGGATCACCAACAACAAGGACGAGATCAACCGAGTGGGTGATTTCACGAAGAGCAAGTTGTCTATTTGTCGTTGCGTAGCAGATTGAGGAGCTCGGAAGAGTTTCAATCAAAGGATATTTTTCTTGCAGCGCATCGGTAATCTCTTTGACATCATCCAAGCTTAAGGTTGTTTGTGTCGTATAGAAAAGGCGCTGCTCCTCTGGAAATGTCAATTTTTTAACGTCAGCAACCGACTCGATGATGGTAGTATCTTCGGGAGCCTCCCCTGCTGTGCCGATCACTTCGACATGGGTCCGGTGACCAATAAGGAGAATGTGATACCCCTTCTTTGCATAACGTTTTGCAGCAGAGTGAACACGGATGACAAGGCCACACGAAGCATCAATCTCAATAAGGTTTCGCTTTTTTGCTTCTTCGCGAACAGAAGGAGGAATCCCGTGTGCAGAATAGATAATCCGTGCACCTTCGGGAACTCGTGAAAGGTTTTCAATAAAGATTGCTCCCTTCTTCTCTAAATCTTCGACAACATGGCGATTGTGAACGATTTGGTGTTTCACATAGATGGGAGCGCCCCAAATTTGAAGGGCTTTTTCGACTGTTTCAATAGCGCGGACAACACCTGCGCAAAAGCCTCTAGGCTTGGATAAAAGAAGTTTCATGGGGATAAGTTTAAACTTTTAAGAATTCCTTGGCAAGAATCTTCAATCATTTCCCAGACATGCTCAAACCCCTTTTCTCCTCTAAAATAGGGGTCAGGGATCTCTTCTCCCTGAAATTTTTCTGAAAATGCTGTTGCAAGATGAATCTTTTTTTGATGATCCTGGGTATGAGCCATTGCTTGCACTGTCTTTAAAACATCGTTTGTTACACAAAAGATTGCATCAAACTGTTCAAAATAGCTCGATTCAAAGATTTTGGCTCGATTTTCAAGGATGATACCCCGTTTTACTCCTCCTTCTTGCATCCTTCTATCAGGAGACTTTCCTAAAAATGTGGCATAAAGACCACAACTTTCGACATACCCTTTGATCCCCTTTTCATTAAGGAGATGCTCCATCATCCCTTTAAGGGCAGGAGAACGACAAATGTTACCAATGCAAACAAAAAGGAGATTAATCATCTTCTTTGACATCAGCAGCACAACGGAAGCCGTAGGTACGATTCATGATTCCTGGATTGTTACGGTGACGGTGGGCGCAACGAAGATCATCTTTTAAGCTCTTCCAACAACCCCCACGAAGAACGCGGTAAACACCTTGAAGGGGACCTTTAGGATTATCGGGACGTTGCATTGCCACTTCGTAGTAATTATAGTCATACCAATCTTGACACCACTCATAGACATTTCCTGCCATATCATAGAGGCCAAGCTTGTTGGGAGGATAGCTTTTTACAGCTGTTGTATCGGAGCTAAAGAAATTCGCTTGTGAGCGCTCGATTCCTATCCCAGTGGTGTACATCAGCTCTTCGCAGCAAGAGGCTGCTACTTCCCACTCAGCTTCCGTAGGAAGACGCTTGCCAACCCACTTTGCATAAGCAATAGCGCCGTACCAAGTCACACCAATAACGGGATGTTTTCCATAGCCTGACTCGATACTTAACTTTCCCCCATGACGTCGAATGCGAGACTCACGGAGATTAATGATATCGTTGTTATTAGCATCTTTCTCTCCACCCATCATTTCAAGAAAGCGAACAAATTGCTCATTTGTAACAGGATGGATATCTAAAGCAAAACTTTCAAGAGAAACTTTATGTCGGGGTCTTTCGTCCCGCCCCCCTTCATCACTTCCATGGTAATATTCTCCAGCCTTAATCACTTCCATTTCGGTTTGGATCGGCTCAATATTTTTAATCTCTTTTTCTTGGGGAACATAACGTGCAACAGTGCTATCGATTTGGAAAGCTGCTGCAGGATCGGGATCATATTCAGGTCTTTTAATCTCTTGAGGCTTTAGGTCAGGCTTTCCATCCCCTTTGACCATTTGACTAACCTCTTTAAGCATTTTTGTCTGGGCAGGAGTGATTTCCTTGTCTTTTTGTTCAACAAGAGTAAGAACACCCCCGATCTCTTCTTCTCTCTTTTCCTCTCCTCGCTCATCCCAATCTAAAATCGCCTCATCAATCGTGGAAGGAAGAATCCTTCTTTTTTCTTGAGGAGCTGCTAAGCTATCCAAGAGTTTCAATAGAGACTGAGGACGTTTTGCTGGATCAGGTCTTAGACATTCACGAATCAGATAGTCCCAGTTTAACCTAAAATCAGGGTTAATTTGAGAAGGAAGAGGAAAGTTTCCTTCAGGGAAAGAGTGCATCAGTAAGAAATAGGTGAGGACTCCAAAAGCATAAACATCAGCTGCAGAACCTACTGGTCTTTCCCTATAGATCCGCTGCTCAGGTGCTAAAAAGTGGTAGGTTTGCAAAAATGAGGCATGGAGCTTTGAAAGTTTGCCTGATTCAAAAGTTCCTGAAATATACTTTTCCTCACCGGGTTTTGTGAAAGTTGCTTTTCCAATATCTAAAGAAAGGACATCAGCAAGAACTTTATACATCCTCGTTAGAATGGCTCCCTCTCCAACAATATGAGAAAGACCAAAATCTGAAAGGTAAACATGGAGGCCTCGCTCCCCTTTCCCTACAAGGATATTATTCATCTTCAGTCCACGGTGGACAAGGATTTCTCCCCCAATTTTCGTCTGATGGGCATAGGTGAGAGCAGATGCAACCTGCGTTAAAAGCTCAAAGATCTCATTTTCATTGAGCGATTGCTTATTGACACTCAAATATTGCGTTAAAGTTGTTGTCTCTCCAAAGCAGTCAACGATGCAGTCATTGACTAAAAAGTAATACCCTTCTGCAAATGAAACATTATGAACTTTAACGACATGAGGATGATCAAGCTTAGCAAGGGCTGCGACATTTTTTTCAAAACGTTGAATAAAATTGCGATCCGTTGAAAGTTCTTCAGGAAGGACTTTTAAGACATATTGCTGTTTTACAAAACGGTGTTCTGCAAGATAAACATTTCCGAGAGTTCCCTGCCCAATTTGTTTGATGATTGAATAATCGCCAAGAGTTTTTTTATCCATGTGCTTTCCCTAACTGTTTACGGTAATATTCACAACTTCATGATTAAATGTCCAGACCCTCTATAGAGTCTATAGGAGAGCCACACTTTCCTTGTTTGCAAGGATAAATGGTTGTTTTCCCCCCAATGCAAGGATAGTCTTCAGAGTGGGTTTTCCAAACAATAGAAAGATGGGGATGGTAGTTGGAAAAGAGCTTTCTTTTAAGCTCTTGCTCCCCTGTTTTCTGATCATCTAAAACAATCACAAGAGTGAGGGCATCTTTATCGAGATAACGGTGCAGTGCAATGAGATGGTAGCATGCTCCTTGAGGATAAGCATCGATAAAGCTCTTTGCCACTTTTAAGATATCTTCCGCTTGGATCCAATAATCACGCTTATAGGTGATCGCATAAAGGCGGAGAAGATTTTCTGCATGAAGAGCATTACCAGACGGCTCAGCGCTATCATAAAGCTCGCAGCGGCGCATCAAAACAGAATGGCTCGGACCTGTTAAATAAAAAGCCCCTTGATCAGCCTTATAGCTCTCTTCTAAATGCTTGGCCATCTGAATCGCCCACTCAAGATAAGACTCTCCCTTGCCAGCCTCATAGAGAGTAAGAAGGGCGCGGATCATTGAAGCATAATCATTGAGCGATCCCTCATAATCAGCAGCTCCATCTCGATAGCGACGGAGGAGTTTTCCTTCAGCCCATAGATGTTTGCGGATGAATTGAATCGCTTTTTCACTAGCTTCAATATAAGAATCCTCCTCAAAGGCCATCCCTGCTTTCACAAAAGCATCGATCATCAAAGCATTCCATGAAACTAAAACCTTATCATCTTTAAAAGGTTTTTTCCTTTCTGATCGAGCCATACGAAGAAGATTTAAGCTATTTTGAAACATTCCCCTTGTTTCTGAAACGCTTAGCTTCCGAAGGGCGCAAAATTCTTCAATCGGAAGTGTTCGATGAATAATGTTTTTTCCCTCAAAATTCCCTTCCTCTGTAATATCAAAATAGTCACAAAAAAGGTGAAATTGATCTTCGGGAAGAACGTTTTTGACCTCCTCTTTTGTCCACAAATAAAAGGCTCCCTCTACACCATCAATCTCTGCATCTTCCGCAGAATAAAAAGGGCCCTCAGGATGTCTCATTACGCGAAGGATATATTCGAGAATTTCTTGACAAATCCTCTTATACTCTTCATTTTTCGTGAACTTCCACCCATTCAAATAACTTTCTACTAAAATGGCATTATCATAGAGCATTTTCTCAAAATGAGGAACAAGCCATTTTTCATCAACACTGTAACGAGAAAATCCTCCTCCCACATGATCATAAATTCCCCCTTGATACATCATCTGCAAGGTCTTATTAGCTAAAAATAAAGGACGGGGATCTTCATAGAGTTTTGAATAGGAAAGGAAAAAGTCAACTTGATATCCTATGGGGAACTTAGGCGCTCCTTTTGTCCCTCCAAAAAGAGGGTCGCTATTTTCAAATAAATCTTTAAGAGCCTCCTCAAGAGTTCCCTCTGTAGGGATCTCGTCTCCACGAGTTGTCACCGACTTTTCAAAAAGATCGACAAGCTTATTTGCTTGATCAAAGAGGAGTTCCTTCTCTTCGCTTTTCCAAAGTTCATCGATATGAGTAATGAGTTCGCTCAGCCCCATCATCCCCTGTCTTGGCTGCGGAGGAAGGTAGGTAACGGCATAAAAAGGTTTGAGTTCGGGGGTTAAAATCACATTAAGGGGCCATCCTGCTCCTGAAACCATCAAGGCTTGCGCAAATTCCATATAAAGGCTATCGATTTCTGGAAGCTCTTCCCGATCGACCTTAATCGAGACAAAAACCTCATTCATCCGCTCAGCGATCTGAGGATCATTAAAGGATTCCCGTGCCATAACATGGCACCAGTGACACGTTGCGTATCCAATCGAAAGGAAAATGGGCTTCTCTTCACTTTTTGCTTTTTCAAAAGCCTCTTCACCCCAAGGATACCAATCAACAGGATGATGAGCATGCTGCAAGAGGTAAGGAGACTTTTCCCTAATTAACCGATTTTGAGCCATGCACTTTATTTATAAAACTCCAAGATACTTTGCAAAGAAATAAGCCCCCACAATCGCCGCAACGGAAACAGCAGCCCAAAGTAAGTTAGGGAGCCACTTGACCCCTCCTCCCATACTTCCCCGTCTTTCAAGGGTTCCTATTCCATAGGCAAAATCATGAGATTTTTTCCCCAGTTTTAGCGCCTCAGGATGCTTATGGATAATTTTTTCTCCATCCATCCCCAAAAAGCTTGCATATTGGCGCATAAAACCTAACATATAGACAGGAGCAAGAAAGGCATCATCTTTCCCCTCTTCAATCGATTCAAGATGAGAAGCGCGAATCGATGTCGCATTCTCTACTTCTTTTAAAGAGAGATTCAATTCTTTTCTTTTTGTTTTGAAAAGCTCTCCCAACTTTTTTGCATCTTCAGTCATAGACACTCTTTAAGGTTTTTAATCTTAAGCTAACCTATGGGTGATTTTTAATAAAGAGTTTGCTACATTTAGTTCCATGAATAAACCCTCTAACTTTATTGCAGAAATTGATATTTCTCTCGCACCCAAGCTTAAATCTGACCTTGAATCTCAAGGTTTCACCCTCACCCAACCCCAATACACTCTTTTCCAAGCAAAGAAAGAAGGAATTTCCTGCACCCTCTATGAATCGGGAAAGCTTATGGTCCAAGGGAAAGAGAAAGACGATTTTATCAGCTACTATCTCGAACCTGAAATTCTCGGCACACTTTCTTATACCTATCCTGAAACTGAGGTGGACACCTCCCCTCACATCGGAGTGGATGAAGCAGGAAAAGGAGATTTTTTTGGCCCTCTTTGTATCGCCGCTCTTTATGCCGATAAATCGATGATCCTCGAGCTCATCAAAATGGGAATCCGCGATAGCAAACAGATGAATGACAACGTCATCTTAAAACAGGCTGAAAAGATCCGAGCACTCTGTCCTTATTCCCTTGTCATCCTTTATCCTAAAAAATACAACGAGCTTTATAACCAGTTCAAGAATCTCAATTCCCTCCTTGCCTGGGGACACGCCACAGCCATTGAAGAGGTTTCCCAGAAAACGGGCTGCAACAAAGTCATGATCGATCAATTTGCCAGTGAGCATGTTGTCGAAAGGGCTCTTTCCCGCAAAGGACTTTCCCTAGATCTTACCCAACGTCACCGCGGAGAAGAAGATATCGTTGTTGCTGGAGCCTCAATCCTGGCAAGGGCCGCCTTTGTTCAAGGAATCGATAAGCTCAGCGCTGCGTTTAATCTCACCCTCCCCAAAGGAGCCTCTTCCCTTGTTATCAAGGCGGGGCGCCGCTTCGTTGAGATGCACGGAGAAGCCTCCCTTAAAGAGGTCGCAAAACTTCACTTCAAAACCACCCAAACTATCCTACCCTTCTTGAGGATCTAATAGGATTACAGCCCCCCCCTCAAAAAAATATAGTTTTTTTTCTTTTCTTAGATTATTAGGTAAAAACATGAAGAAGCTCACTTTTATATTCATTATTTTCCCTTTTACTGCCTTTGCTGGACCCAAAGGGTTTCAAGTGATCCATGGGCAAGCAACGAAAGAAGTCCGCGATTCAGTCACAACCATCAAATCATCAGATAAGGCGATCATTCATTGGGATGATTTTTCGATTGCCTCTCATGAGACGGTCCACTTTTCTTTACAAAACCATCAATCTGAGGTCCTTAATCGTGTTGTTGGGATGTCTCCCAGCCAACTTCTGGGTCGATTAGAGTCGAATGGAAAAGTCATTTTGGTGAATCCCCACGGTGTTCTTATTGGGAAAGAGGGGTTCATCCATACAGCAGGGTTTATTGCCTCAACAGCAAATATCCTTGATCAAGACTTTCTTAAAGACACGCTTCAATTTACCGAAGGAGGAAGTGGAGCAATTACTAATTTAGGAACGATCCAATCTTCATCTGGAGATGTTGTCCTCTTTGCTCGATCTGTCCATAATCAAGGAACCATTGAGACTCCAAATGGGTTAACTTCCCTAGCCACAGGAACAGAACTTCTGATAAAACCTGACGGCGAGGAAAGGATCTTTGTAAAGTTAGAAGGGGAAGAGCTGACTCACCAAGGAATCATTGAAGCTCTCAATATCGAACTTAAAAGTGGCAGTCCTTATAGCAAAGCCATCCAAACAAAAGGGATCGTTCGCGCCACAAAGGTCAGAGAAGAAGGAGGAAAAATTTTCCTTTACGCTGAAAAAGGAACCGCCCAAGTCGAATCAGCCCTGACAGCTTCAGGAGGAGAAATCCAAGTCTTAGGAAAGGATGTGATTGTCTCTAAAGAAGCTACTCTCGACGTTTCCCATCCGACCCATCCAGGAAAAATTGCAATTGGAGGAGACTTTCAGGGAAACTCCCTTTTCCCATCTGAAGAAACAAATGTCGCAGGGACTTTAAAAGCTGACAATTTAGTACAAGGAGATGGAGGGCAAATTGTCATCTGGTCTAATGGATCCACAACATTCACAGGACATATCACAGTCCAAGCAGTAGAAGGAAATGGAGGGCATGTTGAAGTTTCAGGAAATACATTGACAGCACCAGGGACTATCACCTGTAAAAGTCTTCATGGAAACGATGGCCATCTCCTTTATGATCCTGGATCTGTAACCATTAGTAACGCTGCCAATGCCCCTCCAAACGTTTTTAATGATGCCGCACTCAGTACTAGTTTAGGATCCGCTAATGTCACCATCAATACAGCCAGTGCAACGAATGGTGCAGCCCAAGTCATGACCGTTGCATCAACAGCTCATGTCAATTGGTCTAGTAGTAATAAACTCACCTTAATTGCTGATCAACGTATCATTGTTAACACTGGAGCTTCAATTACCTGCACAGGATCTGGGTCCCTTGAAATGCAAGGGAATGGAAATGGTGGTTCCGGTCACGGGATTCAAGTATCAGGGACTTTATCAACAAACAGCGGAAATATTGTTTTAACAGGAACAGGAGTTGGATCTGGTAATAGTGGTATCAGAATTCAGAGTGGAGGAAGTGTTACTACACAGACAGGTACCCTTTCTTGGCAAGGATTTGCGGGGACAGGAAATCAAAGAGCTGGAATTTGGGTTGACACAGGTTCAACGGTAAACTGTAACCAGGGAACAATAGATTGGTATGGCGAGGGTAGAACAGGAAGTGGTTTAGTAAAACCAGGAGTTGGAGTTTATGGAGTTATTTCTTCTGATACAGGTTTAATTAAGATCGTTGGTTTAGGAGGGAATGGGGCATCAGAGCAATCATCAGGTATTCAGATAGGAGACTTCACAGGTGGAATCTCAGGTACTATTCAAACCAATACAGGAACGATTGAACTTCATGGTCAAGGGGGGACTTCACCAAATCGTAGAATGTGGGGGGTCTACGTCGCTCCTACTGGAACTATTAAAGCTTTAGGAAATGGGAATGTTATACTCGATGCTCAAGGGGGAAATAATACAATCTTAGATAGTACAGCTATTGCTGATGTAGATGGAATCCGCCTACAAGGAACCATTTCAACAGTACAGGGAAATATTTTTGTTGATAGTAAAGGAGGAATTGCTGTTGGTGGGGGTAATGGAAGTGGGATGATTATAGTAGATGGGTTAATTTCTTCAGGAGGAGGAAATATTACGATGAACTTGGTAGGAGGACAAAGTCTAACTAATCGTGCGACAGGGCTGATAATGATTTCTAATGGTCGTATTCGTTCCTCAGGGGGAGATATTTCCATTACAGGAGTTGCCGGGGGTGGTGCCATTAATGTTCAAGGAATCTATGTTGTTTCCCCTGCTAGTATTGACTCAGCAGGAGGCACTCTTACTCTTGATGGCACAGGAGGGGCTGTAATAGGAATAGGAACAGGACTTGGTTTCTCTGGTATACAAATTGAGAGTCCAGTCACTTCTGGAGGAGGACCTGCTTTTATTACGGGAATTGCGACTAACACAACAACGAATCATGTCAGTCATGGAGTTGTAGTCACAGGAGCCAATGGTAAGTTAACATCTGGAGCTGGAGATATGACAATCGTTGGGACAGGTGCAAATGGAGCAAATAACAAAAGTGGGATTCACATCGAATCAGGAGCTTTAGTGTCCTCAACTTCTGGAACTCTTGCTCTTACTGGAAATGCGTCGGGAATAGGAAATAGAGGTATCCATATTACAGGTTCTACGTTAACAACTGCTACAGGGACATTCAATGTAACAGGAACTGCTACAGGGACCGGAAACAATAATCAGGGCATTTTTTTTAACAATAATGCCACCATTTCACAAACAGGAGTAGGGGCCGGAACCTCGACCTTTCAAGGAATAGGAAGTCCTAATGGAACCCATAGCAACCAAGGGATTTACATCACAGGAAGTGGAACGCAAGTGCTCGCTTCATTCGGAGCAACAAATTTTAGTGGGACTGGAGGAGGGACGGGAAACTTAAATGGAGGAATTCGAGTTGACTTAGGAGCAACAGTTGCAGGATCCAACGATGCATCGATCTCTATGACAGGGACTGGGGCCAATGGAACGAAT
>Ga0075163_10004645_pt1 | contig 18401 bp, 17 predicted proteins | sample JI1023141ADNA_FD_71478 | JGI IMG/M metagenome (GOLD analysis project Ga0075163, IMG submission 71478) | Wastewater effluent complex algal communities from Wisconsin, to seasonally profile nutrient transformation and Carbon sequestration -... | ecosystem: Engineered > WWTP > Effluent > Algae...
CGCCAAGTACCTGAACCTGGTGGACACCGCCTCCAACCCGTCTGCTGACAACATCGCCTTTGTTTACAGCGGTGGTGCCAACGATGACAGCATCACCGTTGATATCGATTCTGAGTTCGCTGCGAGCCGTGGCACCCTGTCCGGCCGTGAAGACTTCAGCTTCACCGCCAATGGTGGCGCTGGCAACGATGCCATCACTGTGAGTGTTCAGAATCCGTTCGGCTCTACTGCTTGGTACGCTGACCAAAAGGCTAACGCCAACCTGTCCATCAACGGCGGCGAAGGCAATGACACCATCAAGACCAATGGCTCTGGTGATTACATCATCAATGCCGGTTCCGGAAACGATGTGGTCTACACCGACAACACTGGTCTGCTGTTTGCGGTCACCCCTGCCACTTGGGTCGTCAGCGCTGTTGCTCCTAACCTCAACGATCTGCAGGGCGTAGCTGCCAACAACGTGCCGGTCTTCTTTTACAACGGCGAACTGACCGTGACCTTCTCCGGTGCCTCGGTGAACGCTGCACTCGGTGCCGCGGGTGGCGTGACCACGGGTGCTGCTGATTCCTACGAAAACGGTTTCGAAGTCAAGGTCGCCATCCCGACCGGCGACAACTTCACCGTGAATCAGTACTACGTGAATCAGGCCATCAAGGCGGCCATCAACAGCGACGCTGTGCTGAGCAAGCTTCTGAAGGCTGAAGACGGCCCGATGAACGCCTTGGTGATCACCTCCAAGGTGGACGGTGAGTTTGCCAACACCGACATCGATCTGGAAGTGACCTCCAAGGTTGCTGCAGTGGCTGATGTGACCGATGCCGCCCTGACCGCTTACCAGAAGTTCGCCCACGATTCCACCGCTGACAAGCAGGATGTGGTTGACTACATCAACACCGCCGTCATCGGCTCCTTGGCTGTGCTGAACGGCCGTGTGGATACCGCTCTGGGTGCTTCGGGTGAAGATGGCTTTGCCGAGACCGACAACACCATCGAACTGGGTGCAGGTAACGACGTGGTGGCTCTGAGCACCAGCGTTCTCAGCTCCGAGACCCTGGTGTTCAAGGGCTACGATCTGGGCAAGGACACTGTGCTCAACTTCGTGGATAGCACCAGCGCCACCGCCACGGCCATCGACAAGCTGGACTTCACCTCCTACCTGACTGGCAAGGAAAGTGGCTCTGGCTCGGTGAACTCCCAAGAAGCCATCGCTGTGACCCTGAACAATAACGCGGGTGTTGAAGCTAACTCCGTCACGGTTCTGACCGGCGCCTTCACCACCACCGACACCTTTGCTGGCCTGACCGCTGCCCGCCTGCTGGCTGCGATCAACTCCACCAACACGGGTACGGCTAGCTACGCTGGCATCACTGCCGGTACTCTGGACGCCATCAACAACTACACCTCCTCCGGTGCTCCTACCTCCTTGGTGGGCGGTATCGGCAAGGCGGTCGTGATGGTTGAGAACGACCTGAACGAGGGTGAATACGCTGTGTTCGAGCTGACCTTCACCGGTACCGCGACCAACACCAACGCTGACTTCAGCGCCGCTCAACTGATCGGCGTGGTGGACTTCGGTGATGCCGTCACTCTGACCGCTCCGGCCAACCTGATTGGTGCCTAAGCGTTAGTCTTCAGGAAGTGACATGCCCCGGCTAGCCGGGGTCGCCCCAGCCTCCCTTACAGGGGTGCTGGGGCTTTTTTTTCGGTTGAGGGATCCCGGTGGCGGAGGCATTGCGTTTGTATGCCCGCCTTGTCAGAATTCCGGGCCCGTTAGTGTTACAGGATGGAGGATAAGAGAGTGTTGCCTGAGTACGTCACCATCAATGGCACCCGCCATGCCACGGCCAATCTTACGGATGCGGCCAAGGCGCAGGTGTTGAATGTCCAATTTGCCGAGCAGGAGATCAGCCGCCTGCAGCAGCGTCTGGCTCTGGCCCAGACGGCACGCAATGCCTACCTTTCGGCTTTGCTGGGGGCCCTGAAGCCGGCGGATGCCGAGCCGGAAGGCAAACCCAAGAAGGCCCGGGTCGTCCGCAAGTCCAAGAAGGCTGAAGAGGCCTGAGTGTTGTCGCTGTTTCACTGATTTTCAGAACTGTTCCTGCCCATGTCCAAGTTTTCGGTGGTTTCCAAACAGGTCCATGCCTCGCTGCGCTGGCGGCGCTACACGGACTACCGCTTCGCTGCAAGCGATGCCGTCGTCCCCCTGGTACTCCAGGAGTTGCCCAAGGCCTCCCGGGAGTTTCCGCTGGCGTTTGTGGCGCTGGGAGAAGCCTTTGTCCCGGTGAGCGTTCAGGGAATCGAGCCCGGGAAGAACCTGTTCGTTGCTCCCGATGGGCGCTGGGTGGGCAGCTACACGCCCGCCAATTATCGGGCCTACCCCTTTCAGCTGGTCCGTACCGCCGACGAGCAGCTGGTGCTGGCGGTGGATGAGGACAGCGGCCTCGTCACCGAAGGGGCCGAGGGAGAGCTTTTTTTCCAGGCAGATGGAACGCCGGCGCCGGTGCTCCAGGAGGTGTTCGATTTCCTGTCCACACTCCAGCAGAACCGGGAGGCCACCGCCCGGGTGTGCGCCGCGCTCCAGGCGCAGCAGCTCATCCAGCCCTGGCCCATTGCCGTGGAGTTGCCCGAGGGGCGGCGTCAGGTGGACGGTCTTTACCGGATCGATGAAGGGGCTTTCAATCGCCTGCCGGCGGAGGCGCTGGTGGCGCTCCGCGACCTGGGCGCGCTCCCCGTTGTTTATTGCCAGCTGCTGTCCATGCAGAACCTGTCCAACCTGGCCCTCCTCGCCCGTTCCCGCCCGGCACAGCCGGTGGCGGCGCCGGTGTCGCCGGAGGCCGGCCTGGACTTCCTGAATGAGGGCGGCACCATCAATTTTGGAAAAATATTCTAGATAACGGTGTTTAGGCGCCAGCCAGCCAGGGCCAAGCTTGTGAATGAGTTGTGTCGTGTTACCAGCCAGTATGTGGACTTCGAGGATCGCATCCGCCTGACCGGCGAGCTGGAGGATGGCCAGCGGGTGATCCTCTGGCTGACCCGGCGCCTGCTGGACCGGCTGGTGCCCCATCTGGTGGGCTGGCTGGAGCAACATGAGCCAGTGGCTCCGGATGCGCCCGTCCGTTCGGTGGCGCGGAGTTCCACCTATCAGAGTTTTGAGCAGGAAGTCGCTCATCACGCCTTCAAGCCGCAGCCTCCCGTACAGGCCCGTCTGGGCGAACCCAGCTGGCTTGTCTGCACGGCCGAGCTGAAGAGTAACCCGCAGGTGCTTCGTCTGACCTTCAAGGGCAGGCTGGCCCTTGAGCAGGCGCAGTTCCATCCGGGGCAGAGGGCCCTGCGCCAGTGGCTGAAGGTGATTCACGGTGCATATCTTGCAGCAGGGTGGCCGACTCATGTCTGGCCCACCTGGATGCATGAAAACACTTCGCCCCAGGTGGGTGTTCCGCCCGCTTTTCATTAGTCATGGGGTTTCAGCACCCGGGTTGGTGCTGTCTTGCAGAACACGGACGGCGCGGGCCGGGTGCGGGGTGCTTGCAAGCAGGGTTGCGGTTTCACACTAAGGCGTCTGGCGACTTGCGGCGGCAGGCTCCGATTCTCGCGAAAGAAGATGAAGCACTATTTTTCTCTGTTGGCTTCGCCAATAAGGTACAAGACACTTTTCCTGCAGTTCGTCAGAAGAGATATATCGGGGCGCTACAAGGGTTCCTTGGTCGGGATTGCCTGGGCCTTCATCACGCCCCTGCTGACCCTTGGCGTGTACACTTTTGTGTTCGCAGGGATTTTCAAGATGCGCTGGCCCGGGGAGCTGGCCTCGGGAAACGGTGGCTATGCCTTGAGGCTGTTTGCGGGTCTGGTCGTCTTCAACCTGTTCTCCGAAGTGATCAGCCGGGCTTCGAACTTGATTGTCGAGCAGCCGAATCTGGTCAAGAAAGTCGTCTTTCCGCTGGAGCTTCTTGGGCACATCGCCATCGGGGTTTCCCTTTTTCATTTTCTGATCGGTAGCGGAATGCTCTTTGTCTGTACGGTCATTTTCGAGTCGTTTCATTTTTCAGCCTTGTTGTTCCCGTTGATGGTCTTGCCCTTGATTCCCTTGCTGCTGGGTCTGAGCTGGATGTTCTCGGCCATCGGCGTGTATTTCCGGGATCTGGGGCAAGCCTTGGTTCTGGTGGTCAATCTTCTGCTCTTTCTATCTCCGGTTTTCTACTCCACCAGCACCCTGTCTCCGGAGCTTCAGTTCTGGATCGGCTTCAATCCTCTGACTGAACCCATCGAGAACATGCGGAATCTGCTTTTTTCCGGTGTCCTTCCGGATCTTGCGAGCTGGCTGGGATCGTTGCTGATGGGGTTTGCGGTTGCGCTTGCAGGCGCCTGGGTGTTCACCAAAACAAGGGATGGGTTTGCCGATGTCCTCTGATCGGATCGCTGTTAGGGCAGACCGGCTGTGCAAGACCTACGGAATTTATGACAAGCCCCTCGATCGGCTGCTCCAGCTTTTTGCATCCAGAGGGAAGACCTACGGAAGGAAGTTTGAGGCTTTGGCGGACGTCAGTTTCAGTGTGCCTGTCGGAAAAGTGCTCGGGCTCGTGGGCAGGAACGGGGCCGGAAAGTCGACGCTGCTGCAGGTGCTGTGCAAGACGCTGCAACCGAGCAGTGGCACCCTTGAGGTCAATGGACGGATCGCCGCGCTTCTGGAGCTTGGTTCAGGGTTCAACCCCGATTTCACCGGACGGGAGAACATTTATCTGAACGCATCCGTTCTCGGACTGAAGAAAGCCGAAATTGATCAGCGTTTTGACGAAATCGTGGCGTTTTCCGGGCTCCGGGATTTCATCGATCAGCCGGTCAAGACCTATTCAAGCGGGATGTATGTGCGCCTGGCGTTTTCGATTGCCACCTCCGTCGAGCCAGACATTCTGGTCATTGACGAAGCGCTTTCCGTAGGGGACGGTGCCTTTGCACGCAAGTCCTTCGATCGCATCATGGATCTGAAGAGTCGCGGTGCGACAATCCTCTTCTGCTCGCATTCGATGTATCACATTGAAGCCATCTGTGATCAGGCCATCTGGCTCGAGAAAGGCCGGATGGTCATGCTGGACTCGCCGGAGAAGGTTGCGCGGGCCTACACCGAAAGCCTGCTCGGAAATACCCGGGATGGGGACGGCAAGGAGGACAAGGCTTTGATTTCCATTCATGCGCCTGAGAGTATTGTGCCCTCCGGTGAGGCGAGGCTGACCAAGGTGCAGGTGAGCGTTGATGGTGTCACCGGGAAGTTCCTGAAAGCCAGGTCCGCCCAGTCAGAACTGCGGGTCTGTGTCGAGTTCAGGATTGCCCCGGATCTGCCGCCACCGACGGTGGTGTTTGCCCTCGAGACCCTGGGGGGGCAACTGGTGACCAGCACAAGCACCTTCTTCGACGATATCCAGGTGGATGTGGACGCCCAGTCGTGCGGGAAGGCCTCGCTTTGCTACCCATCCCTGCCCCTGATGAAGGGAAGCTACAGGGTGAGTATTTTTCTGGCATGCGAGAGGGTCATCCATGTTTACGATCATGCCGCCTACTGTGTCGAAATCGAGGTTGAAGACACGGGGCTCGAACAAGGACTCGTCTTCCTGCCCCATGTCTGGAACGACTCCGGGCAGGTGATTACCCGTGGAGGACGGCGGTGACCGAGCCGGTTCGTCTTGATGACGCGGCCCTCGAGCAGTTGATCCCGCTTTTCAAGGCGGTGTTTGGCCATGAGGTACCCAAATCCCTGCTTGAATGGAAGTACGCCAGAGGAATGGGGGAGTCCTGGGTGGTCCCGGGGGAGGGCAGCGAGGGCCCCCTGCTGCATTGCGGGCTGATCTACCGAGTCGTGGCTTTTGAAGGTGGGTTTCACCGGGCAGCGCAGTTGGTGGATCTGATGGCGCATCGGAAATCATCCGGTTTGAGCCGTACTCAATCCCCGTTCTTTGCACTCATCAAGCTCATCTTGAGAAACATCCGGGCACCGGAGAACCCGCATGCCCTCGCGTTTGGATTTCCCAGTGACAGGGCCATGCGGCTCGGGGAGCATCTTGGTGTATTCCGTGCAATAGACAGCCTGTCTGACCTGGTCTTTGAGGCCAGCAAGCCCTCCTGGCATGGGGCCGGATGCCAGGAGGTGGGCAGCGCAGAAGTATGCCGTTGTGTGGATGAGCTTTGGTTCAGGATGCGCAGAGGTCTCGGCGATTGTGCGATCGGCTGCAGGGATGCTGCGTATGTCTTTCACCGGTATGTGTCCCATCCCTTGAAGCCTTACCGGTTTTTGCTGGTGAAGAGTCGATTTTTTGGACGGATCGTCGGGCTTGCGATCGTGCGGGATCATGGTGGCGGCGAGCTTGCGCTTATTGATCTCTTGTCCTCTCTGGAGGATGTCCCCGAGGTTTTCAAGGCGCTCCAGGGGTGGAGCAGCCAGAATGCTTGCAAGCGCCTGACGTTCTCGATGACCTCCCGGTTTGCCCGGATGTTCGAGTCATGCGCCACGGAAAGCCGGACGACAGAGTTTCGGATCATGGCCAATCCGTTTACGAGCACTTCGGTGCTGGATGGATTGGAAAACAATTGGTGGCTGACGTCGGGTGATACGGATTATCGTTAGATATGGATGAGTTGACCGAGTTTGGAGTGCGCTACAGAAGGTATCTGGTTGGGCTGGAGTTCGTGCACAGGTGCATTCCATTTTTCGCCAGGGCAGGGCTGCTGAAGACGGTCGAGCGACGCATGAGCCCTTTTTTCAGGCAGGTTCATGCCATGAGCAGCTCCGTGGCCGCGGCACTGCCCTGGCTCGATGTGCCCGCATTCCGAAGGGCATGGATTGACAGCCATGCCTTGTTTGTACGCCATTTCCTTGAGTATCGGCGGATTGATGGTGAATGGGTAAAAAGGAATGTCCAGGTGGAGCAGCCCGCCCTCTTGCAAGAGGTGGTCCAAAAGGGAGGCGTGCTGCTGACCTATCACACCCATCATCAGAACACGCTCTGTTGTGTCCTGGGGGTCTCGGGGGGCAAGGTGTCGGCGGTTGCGGCAGCGCCTGAGGCCTCGCCCCTCTATCCCGTCATCGGAAAGTGGGCTACCCGTGTGAATGCCGACTCGGCCATTCACTTCAATGGCGGGCGTTACATTTTCACCAATGACATGAGGACTCTTGCACGAGAGGTCAGAGATGCGTTGCGGGAGAACTCCGTTGTGGTGTGCCTGGCCGATTTTACCCAGCCAGGTAGCAAGGCGCCCAACCAGCACCTGTTTGACCGATGCATCTCACCGCCCACGGGTGTTATTGAGCTGGGTCTCAAGCTCGAAAAGCCTTTTTATTTTTGTGTGCTGGCTCCAGAAGACGGGATGTTGATCCTGAAGATAAGGAAGTCTGACGAGGTCAGCCCCACCCTGGATTCGGTCGTCCGCGCATACGTTTCATATCTTCAGGAATGCATTGTTTCCTGTCCCAGTCTCTGGCAGGGTTGGGAGTGGTTCAGTGCCCTTCCGGCAGTTCAAGAAAGCCGATCATGATCAAAAATCTAGTTTCTTCGTTGTTCAAGTCTGGAAGCAGCCAGAACATTACTGCCGTCTGGGACAAATTTCACCCCCATTTGCGTCCTCAAGACTCCTTCAAGCAGCGGGACAGTGCTGATGTATACACTGTTTTCGCGAATGTCAGATTCGGGAAGGACACGTGGGTCGAGTTGATGGAAATCGAGTACCGGAAAAAGGACGACCAGTTCTGGATTTCCGATGCGGCCTACGGCAAAGCGCTTGAGGGAGATCCGGAGATCGGACGCTTGAAAGTCGAAGCGGTGGACGCCCGGCTCTGGTATGCGACGCCCACGATCATCAACATCGAGCCAACCACCAGGTGCAATTTCAATTGCTGGTACTGCGTTGGCCGGCATATGAAGCAGGCCGATATCCGCGTGGAAGATTTCGAGGCGATGCTCGACAATTTTTCCGGCCTCAAAACCATTGCGCTGGTGGGGGAGGGGGAGCCGCTCATGCACAAGGATTTCTTTGCCATGGCGCGGATGGCCAAGGCGCGGGGAATCCGGGTGATGATCATCTCCAACGGCTCCGCCTTTAGTGCCAGCGTCATCAAGCAGTTGTGCGAGGAAGAGATCGCCTATGTCGCCATTTCAATCGACTCGGCAGATCCGCAGACTTTTGCCAGCTCTCGACTGGATGGTGACCTGGAGAAAGTGTGGCGCGGAATCCGGAAGCTCAGGGAATACAGGGATGCCCATGGATATGTTTATCCCAAGATCTCCCTGAAAGGAACCCTGTTCTCCGATACCAAAACGGAGCTGCCTTCCATTGTTGATGCCGCCATCAGCAACGGTGTCGAGGTTTTCGAGAGTTTTCAGCCTCTCAATCCCATGAAGAATTATGTCCGGATTTACCCGAAGGCCAAGCTCAAGGAACTGGATGTGATTGACGATGTGGTTGCGTCAGCGCATTCGGATTATGCCTACGCGACCTCGAAGCTGGAGCCGTTCAGGGAGTTCTGCGATAAGGAAGGGATTGATCTGTTTCCCCGGACAAAGGCCAATCCGAAATTCAAGAACTGTGACGAAACCTGGATTTATTCGCTGCTGACGGGTGATGTGACCCCCTGTTGCCAGGTCAAGAATCCGCCAAGTGAGCGCTGGAACATCTTTGAAAAAAAGATTGGCGATATCCTGGACGACGCCGATTATGAAAATCTCCGGTTCAATCTCTGGAACGGAATCTTTCCGGATTACTGTGAGGGATGCTGGAAGACCCGTTAAGGGAAAGGCGGGGTTCCCCCAGCCGCCGCCTTCCTCATGAGCTCTGGAGCGATAACGTCAGGGATGTTCAATTCCTGACGTTATACACGCCAAAACAGGCTCGGAACAGGACTGCAAGAACCGACAGGTTGCCTCGAAAAGCGCTGATCTTTGTTGGTACCTCACCTTTAGGATAGCGGCGGACGGTGGGCAGTTCGACGCATCTATAACCGAGCCTGGGCGCCCTGTATGAAAGGTAGGCCAGCAGTTCGTAGGTTGAAAAAACATCGCGGAACGGGGCTATATCCGGATCAAGCAGCATGCGCCTGCTGTAGGCACGGAAGCCTTGTGTGGTATCCGTCCACCGAAATCCCGAGAATGTGCTCAGCATGGGCGCGTGAATGAAGCGAATGGCGAAATCCCGGGACGCCGGCGTGTTTTCCGCCACGCCACCCGCGACAAACCGGGAAGCCTGTACAAAATCAACCCCACTCTTGAGTGCATCGATGAAACGGGGGATGGCCTCGGGGTCGTCCTTGTCGTTTCCGTCGATGGTCACGATCCCTTGATAGCCCTGGTCCAGGGCAAAGGCATACGCACAGCGCAGCTGAGCGCTCAGCTTCCCCGGCCCTGTCTTGACCAGCAGAGCCCGTACCCCAAGCTGCTGCAGGGAGCCCAGCTCCAGAGACCCATCCTGGCTGCCCCCATCGACAATGATGATGTCGGCAAGCGCCCTGATCTCGAGGGCGGCCATTCTGGACAGCAGGCTCTGGATGCGTTTCCCCTCGTTGATGACCGGGATTACCACACACCAGGGCCGCTCCCTGCCCAACCAGAGGGGGGCGTTGAAGGATGGAACTCTCCAGGTGGCACGCACATCTGGGGAGATATCAGGTGCATTCATGTCGTCTTCTTTTCAGGTGGCACGGGCCGTGATGAGTGCGACGCCGGCCATCACCAGGAGGATTCCGACGCCTGTTGTCCAGTGAAACGGCTCCCGGAAAAGGAACACCGAAAACAGGGCGACGGTCGCCACTGCGCCGGATGTCAGTACCGGGTGAGCCACATTGAGGGGAAGTCGCGCGAGGGCGGCAGCGTAGAGCAGAAAGGCGCCGCCGTAGAGCGCGAGGCCCAGCCAGAAGGGCCAGTTGCTCAATGCGGCCCAGGGCTCGCTCAGGGAGGGGAACCTGCGTGGTGGCATCATGGCCATCTTGACCAGAACGCTGGCCGAGGCATTGGAGACAATGCCAAGAATCAGAATCAGCCACTTCACGCCCATGCCTCACGCCCGTAGTCGCGATAGTGACGCGTGGCGACCTGGAGGGCACGCTCGATCGAGACCGCATGGGGCTCGTCTTTCGTTGCCACCATCTCGATCGAAACAAGCTTCTCCGGAAGATATTGGGAAAGCGCTGCGCGTACCTTTGCATGGTCGGTCCCCCCGTCCCCCAGGGGAAGCAGGTCAGGTTCGCTGGCATGAATATGCCCTATCAGGTGCGCAGAGATTTTCAGGAGGCTTGAAGCGTCTTCGTTGTTGATGGTCAGTGCGCCGGTGTCCAGCTGCATCCTGATGGCCGGATGGGAAACCTCCTGTACGACCTGTGCTGTCCCGGCGCTCGTCGTCATGAAGTTGGCGCCATAGCAGGGTGGGTTGGGTTCGAGGCAAATGAATGTGCCATGGGCGGCGGCAATGTCGCCGAGGCGTCGGAAGAAAGGTATCGCGATTGCCATTGCTTCCTGGTCTGTCAGCCCTGTCCGGTCCCGGTTCTTGGGTGAGCCAAAGACCATCCGCACCGCACCCAGGCCGGCGCCGATGCGGCAAACCGCCTCCAGATGTGCAAGCATCGCTTCTTGAGCATCGGCAGAGCCAAATACATTCAGGCCGGATGTTCCGAAGAGCAGAGCCTGCATGCCGGTAATTTCAACGCCCCGATCGGACCACCAGCTTCTTACACGCTTGATGTCATGATCGCTGGCTTTCGTCGGATCGGGAAAATACTTGCCCGGCGCCACGTCGATGGCGTCAATGTCATGGCGTGAAAGCAGTTGCGCAATGGCTTCATCTTCCGCGACATCCCAGGCGATATTTGAAATGGCCAGCCTCATGGGGTGTTCCCACCTGCAGGTTTCAAGCTTAAAGGCTCGGATTGGACGTAGGCCCGGATCGCCTGAATGGTTTCGCGGGCACTGTATTGATACCCGCCTTCTGATCCGAAAACTTTACTGTGACGAGTCCGCATGTCGTAGATTGCCGGTGATCCTGCCAGTTCCTGATCGAAGGGCCTCCCGAAACCGTGCCTGGATACGTCGGCTACACTGATCGGGGCTGCCGTCAAATGAATCAGGCGCAGCCCCGCAGTCAGCGCAGCCTGAATGTCATACCACAGATTGACCATCGGATAGAACTGGAACACGCCCCGGCTCTCGATGGTGTGCAGGTTGTTGTTGTTCAGGAAGTCAAAGATGACATTCTTGCGCAGGCCAGGACCCACCAGGCCCGGCAGACGGACGATCAGGTGCTTGGGGAAGTGACTCTCGACGAATCTCTCCAGCAGGCGTCGGTGCAGCCCATAGGCGTGTAGTCCAGCTTCATCTACTGGCGTTTCTTCATCTACTCCGATGGGGCTCTTGAAGACGTCGACTGTACTGATCAGGATGAAGGTCTTGCACTGGATCGATTTCAGGTGGGCAATCAGCCCTTCAACCTTCTCGCGATCAGCTTCTGGCTCGCGGTTGGCAATCCATTTTTGTGCCGGGGCACCTGCGCATACAACGGTGTCGAAAGATCGACCGTCAATTTCGCCTATATTCGTGGAGCGGTAAAGCTCGTCAAAAGTGGTTTGCCTGAGCAGGGTGCTGCCAACAAAACCCGAGAAGCCAATAAGTGTATCAGTCATTTTTGCACTTATGAAATAGAGCTTTAAAGTAATCGGCGGACAGGGATGCGTAAAAAATAAAAAGAAGTCCGAATGACAGGCCCATTGTCATGGCAAAAATGTACCAGTCGTACATGGCGTGCCACATGATGTGCTGGTACGCAAAAACATACCAGGATGCATACCCCAGAAAACCGTAAAGATATATTATCTTCTCGTTGTCTGTTATCCGGCTGGTGCGTGAGATTGCGCCCAGCAGCATTATTACCATGATGCCGAACTGGCTCAGGGAAAATCCATTCTCTGTGATTGAAAAGGCCGGATGGGCCCATCTTTCGTTCATGACTTTAACGAACTGGGCCCCAAACGGAAAAGGGACTCCTGCCGTGCTCTGGGTTCGATGCTGAATGTTATTGACCATGTTCCGGGCGGTGTCCCCCAAGGACTGGCCGCTGTCAACTGAAACAAGAATGACATGCAGGATCAGGGAGGCCGCAAAGGCCAGGCAGATCAGACAAAAGGCCAGCAGGGCCGCCTTCATTTTTCTTGTCATGCTGCCTGATGTGAACAGCGCAGCCGAAAATGCCGTCAGAAGTGCAAAAACGGTGGAGAATTCGAATCCCCTTAAAAAGTATGCAATCCCGAAAAGCAGGACCAGATACTTGTTGAAATTCTGGTGATGGCAAAGTTTCCTGGCTATGTAAAATGCCGGAAGAACGATCAGGCAGGAGGCAAAATACAGATTCTGAGAGAAGAATATCAACCCGGAGCTGCAGCCGACCAGCAAGGGTATCAGGAACTCCAGCCTGTTGTTCTGAGTTTTGCAGTAGAACAAAAACATTTCGACGATGAATATCGAAAGCAGGAGGGCGTTTGCCAGCCGAAGGATGCTGAAAAACCGGTCCAGCTTTTCCTCGTTGTCCAGTCTTAGGATTCTTGCCAGAATGGTTGCCGGAACGGTTTGAATCGCCAGGTTTGAGACGTATCTTGTGTATCCGTCAGGTGTGTATCCATACTCTTCCGTGGCATACCCTTTGGTGACGATGGGAGTGAAGCTTGAGTCCTGTTCGTTCAGGATGTTGCGTTTTATTGTATTTCTTACGATGTATTCGGAGAAGGAGTCCACCCTGTCGGCGTATTTGCCATTGCCGGATCCATACCCAAAGCTGAGGCCCTGTGGGTTGAAGACAAAAAAGAACATTACGGCGATCGTGCACAAGAATAACAACACATGGTGCCGGACAGGTTCCCTTTCAAAGTGATTCTGCATCAAGCTTCTCCAGTGCGTCATATATGTTGTCAATCTTTCCACCCAGGATGGAATAACAGCCGGGTATTTCTGGATGCTTTTCGAACAGGATCGGCCTGCCATCGTCTCCCTCGTTCTTCATGAGGACAGTCTTGACTTCAAACAGCGAGTCCACGTAGTTCGATGCGACCACCGCCGGGAGATAGCGACTTACGTCCCGAAGCATCCGGTCAACGCGGCTTGCCCGATCATGCTGGTCGAGTTTCAGGTAGGGATCCGTACCCGGTTGATCATTCCAGTTCATGTGCGGTGTATAGCGAACATGGGAGAGCGTATGCAGCCCGCGTGCCGGGAATGGCATCAGCGAGAAGAAGGGGCCGTCCATGACGGTGATCCCTAACTCTTTGAGCGGAGACGGCATTTTTATCAACGCCATCTCCGTGATCTCATGCTTGAGCCTCGTTTTGGTCCCGGGAAAATCGCCGCGGAGTTGGTTCAGGCCACTGTAGGTGCAATTGAAAACGTATCGGCAGGAAACCTGTTCCGGATCTCCCTGCTCTGGATGGAGCACCGCCTGCAATGTCTTGTCCGGTCCACGGGAAATTTCCGTCACCCGCGTCCCGAAGCGTACCTGGACACCTGCCTCGTGCAGCTCGCGTTCGGCCCACTGGGCCAGCTTGGTGGAGTCAAAGGCGTATTCTTCAACGAGAAACACCTTTTCGATCAGGTGCGGCTCGAACAATGAACTTAATGCAGCGTCCACCGGTTGGATGCTGGCACCGATCTCCCGGCAAAACCGCTCGAATTGTCTGGCTGTAACCTTGGAGTTCCGGCGGGCAATTGCGTAAAGTTTGGTGAAATCCTGCTTTACGGCTTGAGGCCAGTCGCGAACGAATCTGGGCAGGTTGACCCGGCTGCGATAGGCCGTCGTGAAACTGCGCGGATAATGGTAGCCGTTATGGACTCGTGCCTGGTTGTTGTAGGAGGCGCGGCTGAGCAAGGCGGCCTCGCGTTCGACCAGGATAATCTGTCTGAAGCCCCGTTGTCTGGCCAGATAGATGGCAATCGCGGTACCGTAAAAGCCCCCGCCGATGATGACTGCATCCTGCATGTTCTTGGCAGGTGACATCAGCCGCCATGCTCTCGATCTGGAGTGCCAGCCATGGCCGGGACGGTAGCGACTTCTTCAATGTTGAGTTTCTCGCGCCGGGTCATGCGTGCGCTGGTGAACTCCTGGGCCACATGATAAAGCGGGCCTTCGTTGGATAGGCTGGCCATATGCAGAATATATTCCCCCAGTACCAGGAGCACGAGGGATAACAATAAAAACATGCCGGATTGCTGTAACGAGAGACTGACCCAGCCAGGGGCAACGTCGGCCTTGAAAAGGCCGACGGCGATGACATAGAGGGAGTACACCACGTTGGCGAGCGCGCCAAACATCGAAAGTCCGGTCACAAAGCGCATGGGGGCATTGGTCGTGGATACCAGCAGACGTATGCCGCGATCCATGCTTTCTCCGAGGCGCTTTTTTTGGGGGCTTCTCGGTGGCGCGCTGTAATTGAGATTGGCGCGTGCGAAACCGCCTGTGGCGGGTAAATGGCGGTAGGTCAGGGCAGGCTGGGTGTGCTGCAGTATGAAATTGACAACCCGTTTGCTCAGGACACGATACTGGGGTGCTTCTTTTGCCAGATGGATGCCGTTGAGCCACGTATACAAGCGGTTGAAGGCTGAAAAGGCTACCCGGTAGGCAAGGCGCTGCGGAGCTTGCTGTTCGTTGGTTGCGAAGACAACGTCGGCGCCACTCAGCGCCTTGTCGAGCATTTGGGGCAGGAAGCCGATGTCGTCGGCCATTGGGTCTATGACGGCAACAAAGTCACCCAGCGCGTTTTCCAGTCCGACCCAGGCGGCAGTGTCGGCATCGACTTCTTTGGTCAGGGCATAGACCTGCAGGTTTGGCAGCCCGTTTTCGCCAATCAGCTTCTTGAGAACGGAGACGCTTTCGTCTCCGGAGGCATTGTCGACAATGATCAGCTCGTAGTCACTGACAAGGGCGGAGACGTGGGCGGTGGCCTCTGCGAGCAGGGATTCAAGCTGGTTCGACTGATCCCGCACAACGAGCACAACCGACAAGAAAATAGGGAACGCTCCCATTCATAACCCCGATAGCGATCCCGGCGCAGCAGGCCGGAAATTGATGACGAAGATCAAATGATGACTTGTGATCCCCGGAGAGTCTGAGCAGCGAATCTAAAATGGATGCCCATTTTGGACGACGGGCGCTGCTCTCGCCTTTGCTGAAGTTGACGGCGACATAATACCCAAAAATGCACCTTGCTGCCGGGAGGATGCACGGCGCGTACCGGATTACTCCTGGTGCCCCGTCTCCTTCGCAGCTGCGGAGGGCTTGATCAGCTCATGCATCTACCCTTTGTTCTTTATGCCTTTTAGGGGGCCGGGATGCAGTGGTTTCGTGGGGCATCAGCTCTGAATCTCAAAGAGTCTTTGCGGTACTGCATGACGGTTGAAATTTTCCTGATTGTCTTGAGGAAATCCGCTTGCCAAGCTCCGACCCAACCCTGATGAAACGGCTCTCGATCAAGTGCCATGAAGCATACCCGATTAATCCTGCGGTTATCATTGAGGCAAGCTGGTTGAACAGGATTCCTTGTCCAGGAAAAAGCTGTGCCATTACCTGTTGCACCGGCCAGCCCCATAAATAAAAACCATAAGAAATGTCCACAGAAGGCTTCAGCCTCACCAAAAAATCCCGGCTTGAAAAAAACAGTATGGAATGAAATATGGCGAGATAAAGGAAATAAAAATTGTACGATGAGGATTTGAAAAGATAGAGCAGCGCCCACGCACCCAGAAGCCCCGAAAGATGTATTTCGATCTTGTCCTTGAAGATGGCACAAAGTGACCCGGCGGCAAAACACGGGGCAAGCATGGTGAGTTCGGGGTTCTCAGGCAACCAGGTAAATAACAGCTTGTTGCCCGTGACTGGATCGATCAGGATTACCAGGAAGAGAATCACCGAGAAGAGGCGCGAATGGATGATTCCCAGAAGAAATGTTGCTCCCAACGCAATGTAGGCATAAACCTCGAAGGGGATGGACCACAGCGACCCATTTACTCCCTTGAGTGGATTGCTCTGAAAGACCCCCGGAAGGTCATAGCGCAGGTCCATGACCAGGCCTTTCAGGAAATAGTCATGAACCGCGGTATTCGATAAATATGCCTGGGGCGGATGTGTGGAAAAAACTGGCCCGAAGATAAATGCCCATGCCGCGAGCACTGCCACCAGTCCTGGCCATATCCTGAAGAATCTTGAAATGACAAATTGAGCCAGGTCTTTTTTTTCGATCAGGCTGTTGGTGACGACCAGGCCGCTAAGAAAGAAGAATATCTTGACCGCGAGGGAGCCGGAGTAATCGAACCCCAGTAACACACCTATGAAATCCTTTTTGCCTTCGGCAGGAACTATGGCGTAAGCGTGACCATAGATCACCATGGCCGCTGCAACTACCCGGAAGATGTCTAGATTGTTGTTTTCTTTTCGGAGAACGTTGGACAGTAGCATTGGGTGTGGTATCTGGCACGTCGGTTTATTTACGATGAAATGTCATTTCCCGGGGGAGTGAGGGTTCAGGTGACCGAGCGGTGTAAAGGGGAGCGGAGAAGCGTCGGAGTCCACAGGCTTCCGCCAATCCGCGAGGCCACTTCGATGTTGTCCACATGGATCAGGTCAAAGTAGCTGTTGAAGTCGGTGATGAACTCGATCTCGACGGGGTTCAGCGCTCCGTGGGCGTCCAGGGCGCATGGATGGCCGTTGATCCAGGCCTTGTACAGCACGTCAGGGCAGTACCAGGATTTCCCGGCAAGGTCCTTGATGGAGAACTTTGCCCATGAGCCATCCCCGGACTGGCCAGCGCGCAGGGATTCCAGGTGTTCCCGGCGCAGCAGGTTGCTCTTGCGCGCCTGGCCGCGGGTGTCCGAGCTGGTCACGGAGGCGGCGTGGAGGCGGTGGCAGTACAGGACCTCGGGGAGGTAGGCGAACTCTCCGAAGCGGGCAATCTTGAGGGCCAGCTCCCAGTCCTGGATACCGGTGTAACGCTGGGTGAAGCCGCCGGCCCGGAGGAAGCTGTCCTTGCGTACCACCTTGAGATGGGAGGCGATCATCCGGTCGGTCAGGTCGCGCTTGATGCCGTTCTTCGACTGGACCAGCTTGTACACCGCATCGAAGAGTGTCTTGTCCTGGCTGTCGATGTTTCGGCGGTCGGTAAACAGGTAGTCCGGCTCGCCGTGCTGGCGGGCAACCTCCAGGGTGCGTTGCAGCGCGCCCGGGCGCAGATGGTCGTCGCAGTCCAGGAAGGCGATGTAGCGGCCGCGGGCCATGTCCACGGCTCGGTTCTGGGTTTCCGAAATCCCGAGGTTGCGGTCGTTGCGCACGCAGCGGACGCCCGGCAGGTCGGCGACCGCGGCGGTGATCTCGGGGATCAGGGGGTCGGTGGAGGCGTCATCGATGCAGATGATCTCCATGGATCCGACGTCCTGGTCGAAGACCGACTCGAGGCTTCGGGGCAGATAGGCGCTGTGGTTGAAGACGGGGATCACCACGGAGATTTCGGGGCTGCCGGTACTGGCGAGTGCCCGGCAAGCCCGGCCTTTCGAGGCGAGGGACGCGAGAGTGGGAGAGATCACGACTGCCCTTCGATGTGCTTGATTTCGTCCTGGTAGATGGGGTTGCTCCGATAGTAGCGGTTCATCCAGAGAACGGATTCTTCAAAAAAACCGGGGTAGGCGCCGGCGATGTTCTTGTCCAGGTAGGTGACTGCCTGCATCCACTGGCGGGCCATCCGGACGAAGGAGCGGCGCATGCTGCCCTGGTGCATGCGGTACACGGCGCCGTGGAAGTCGATGTAGCGGGGGATGAAGCCCTGGCTGGCCAGGGTGCACCAGAAGACCCAGTCCTCCTTGGCATGGAGTTCCGTGTTGAAGCGTATCCCGCTCAGGGCGCGACGGGAGAACAGCCCGCAGTGGATGGGGATGGACAGGCTCCGCTCCCATTTGAACAGGAAGTCCTTGAGTTCGAAGCTGCCGTGGGTGGCAATGGTTTCGTCCGTCTTGGCGTGGTTGTTGAGCTGGGCGTCGGCAATTAGGTAGTTGCAGATGGAGACGTCCTGATCTCCGTCCAGCAGGTGGGCGACCTGGGCGTCGAGCTTGCCGGGGACCAGCAGGTCGTCCGCGTCCAGGAACTGGATGTAGTCCCCGCTGGCTGCGGCGATGCCCGCGTTGCGGCTGGCCGAGAGGCCGCTGTTCTCCTGGTGGATGAAGCGGACATCGGGATAGATGGAGGCCATGTCCCGCAGGCAGCGCAGGCTGAAGGGGTCGGTGCTGCCATCATTGACCACAATGACCTCCACAGGGCCGGAATAGGACGCGTGGGCGGAGGCCAGGCTGTCCACGAGGAAATGCCCCTGGTTGAAGCAGGGGATGATGATGGACACCTGGGGCAGGTTCTCG
>Ga0075163_10004646_pt1 | contig 18397 bp, 20 predicted proteins | sample JI1023141ADNA_FD_71478 | JGI IMG/M metagenome (GOLD analysis project Ga0075163, IMG submission 71478) | Wastewater effluent complex algal communities from Wisconsin, to seasonally profile nutrient transformation and Carbon sequestration -... | ecosystem: Engineered > WWTP > Effluent > Algae...
ACTGCGTGTCTTCGGCGTCGCGAAGCTTCCTGCGACCATCGCGTTGCATCCTGCCTCGATCACACGATCCGAGGCGAACACTGCATTGAAGCGATGCTCGGCGGCTGCGGTCAGAGTTCCTTGGAACGACCGAAGCTTTGCGGCGCCGAGCTCGCTGCTCTTGTCGGCCTCGTACTGAAAGACTGCCACGTCACGGTTTCGATCAGTTCCCTGTAGCCGTTGTGCGCGCCGGCAGCTTGAGCACACGATGACCTCGATGCCAGTGCCGTCGGTGGCCATCCAGGCTCGCGAGGAGATGCTTCAATGCAGCCCGCCGATGCCCGAGAGCAGATCGGCTGCGCGCTCGATGAACGTGGCCAGGGTGCTCATCGCGATGGGCACACCACGCTCGGCGAGATCGCGCCGGATGCGATCAGGCGGCGTGAATAGCCGGAACTCTTGATACACGAGCCAGCCAGCCATTCGCGCGTGACCTTGGAACACTCGTAGGGAGTGGGGAGCAATCGCTGCGTCGTACGCTCGCCGCAAGCGCGGCGTCGACACGTGAACCGCCGAACGACGCGTCGACGTTGGTGCTCCTTCACGACGTGGAGCTTCTCCTCGATGAGCTCGTCGACGACGCCGAGTGCCGTCTCGCCGCAGTCGGCGCAGGCGTGAGGGCGCAGCACGTGCTTCTCTGCTTCGAGATGGGCTCGTGCCGGCCTGCGGCCCGTGGGCTTTCCCCTCGTCTTCGACGGCTGCTGCTCCGAAGGATTCTCGGGCGCCCTTGGCCGTTCCTCGAAGGCGAGCGCTGTCTCGCCGTCGACCGTCGGTGGCGCCTGGAGGTGGCCGTCGACCGGGTCGAGCCCGAGGCGCCGTGCAGCGCCGCCAGGGCGTAGAACGATCCGCGCATGTCGAGAGGCGCGAGCGCCACGAACACCCGCACCGTCGGCGGCAAACTCAGCGGGTGTAGCGCCTTGAGCACGCGACGCAGCGTCGCGGTCGGGCAGTGGTCGTCGAACTCCAAGCGCGCCAGCGCCCTCGAGCACGTAGCGACCAGCGGTCGTCGGTTCTCCGCTGGGGCTCGTCGGAAATCAGCTCCACCAGAGCGCGCCCCGCGCGCGACGGTTTCGGCTCGCGCCGCCGCGGCACGGCGGTCGTCCCCCGGCGCGCGAGGTTCACGCTCCAGGCGTGAAGCGAGCGCCGGTCGATGCCATGCGCCGGCCGCATTGCCCAGAGCGCGGCCCGACCGCTTCGCTTCGCGCAGGCACCGGAGTGCCTCAGCCTCGTCCTCGATCTTCCGTGCGCTCGCCACTGGGAACCTCCGCGTCGCGCCCGAGCTTGCACGTCGCGTCCCAGAAAATCATCCCGGCGTCGCTGATGGGGCACCTCGAATTGATCGAGCGACCTCCTGAGGCCCGACCGTGTGAACCCGCTCGGATCAGTGTGGTAGCCGAGCGAGCATGGCCAACGACAAGCCGGTCCTCGTCGACCAGGGACGCATCGTAGCGACGCCCGGCGCGATCGAGCAGGTGTCGAACGAGGACCTCGCTGCCCTCTTTCGAGACTCGACCGGCGACTGGGGCGACGTCGACGACGAGGACAGGACCGCTAACGACGATGCCCTACGCAACGGCGGCCACGACGGACGGCACCCGGCTCTGGATCATCGCGGAGGCAGACCGCTCGGCGACGATCGTGACGCTCGCGGGCGAGTACTGAGAACGGTATGACCCGTCAGATACTCGGGTCGATCCATGCGGCGTCGTTCGACCCCTCTACGTTACCTGGAGGCGTAGGGGTGATCTTCGTCGTAGTGCTTCCACGAGACGTCGACGAGTTGGCCATGTAGCCGTTCTTCCAGCCGACCCGGGAGCTGTCTCTCGGGTAGACGAAGCCGACCTGCGTCCCATCGCTGTCACGGAACAGCTTGTCGCCGGAGAACTTCCCGGCGCGGTTCCCGGTTGCATCAAAAAAGTCGTTGCCTACTCGCCATCCGAGGAACGTTCCGGACGTCAACCTCCACAGAGGTTGCGGCCCAGTTGAGGGAGAAGACTGGGTCATATCGGTTCGTCTGCCTCCGCTTGCGAAACTGTCTGCTTCTGGCGGAGGAGGAGGGATTCGAACCCACGGTGGGCGTTAACCCACGCCGGTTTTCAAAACCGGTGCCTTAAACCACTCGGCCACTCCTCCGACGCCTTCGAGTGTACACCAAAGCGTCGCCGATTGGGGAGGACTCAGGAGGGCAGCTCGCCCTGCGCGTCGGGGGTCGAGGTCTCGCGTTCGCCCAGCGAGCGTCCGCGCTGGAGCCAGTGGAGCACCGGCGTCGTGGCGAAGGTGGTCACCAGCGCCATGATGACCATCATGGCGAAGAGGGTGGGCGAGAGCACCTTGAGGTCGAGGCCGATGTTGAGCACGATGAGCTCCATGAGGCCGCGGGTGTTCATCAGCACGCCGATGGTCGCCGCATCGCGGTTGTCGAGCCCGGCAAGGCGTGCCGCCACGGTGGTGCCGCCGAACTTGCCCAGGCACGCCACCAGGATGATGACCCCGCAGATGGCCCAGTTACCTACGCCGGACACGAGGCCAATCTGCGTGCGCATGCCGGTGAAGGCGAAGAAGGCCGGCAGCAGGAACACCACCACCACGTCTTCGAGCTTCTGCGACATGCTTCGCGCCAGCAGCGACTCGTGTGGGATGATCGCGCCCAGCAGGAACGCCCCGAACAGCGCGTGGATGCCGATGTACTCGGTGGCCAGCGCCGAGAGCAAGAGGCCTACCAGCACCAGGGCGGTGGTGCCCTGGGTCACCTTTTGCAGCAGCGCTTGCCTTCGCACCATGCGCGCCACCAGCGGTCGCACGGCGACGAGCATCACCGCCACGTAGGCGAGCGTGAAGCCGATGGTGCGGATGGCGCCGCCCATGCGCGCCTCGGCCACCGCGACCACGAAGGCCAAGAGGCACCACGCGGTGACGTCGTCCACCGCAGCGCAGCTGATGGCGATGACCCCGAGGCGCGTCTTCTGGATGCCGCGATCGGTGAGAATGCGCGCCAGCACCGGAAAGGCCGTCACCGACATGGAGACGCCCATGAAGAGCGCGAAGGTGCCGAAGGGCACGTCGCTGCTCGAGAGCTTGGGGTAGATCCACAGCGCCGTCGCGGAGCCCAGCAAGAACGGCGTCAGGATGCTGGCGTGCGAGATGGCGACCGCCGAGTGGGTCTTCTTCCGCAGCAGCGACGTATCGAGCTCCACACCCACGAGGAACATGAAGAGGACGATGCCCACCTGGGCGATGATGCCCAGGTACGGCGCCACCGTGGAGGGCAGCAGGTAGCCGGACACCTGCGGTGCCACCCGGCCTAGCAGCGACGGGCCCAGGATGATGCCGGCGATCACCTCGCCGATGACCGGCGGTTGCTGCAGGTAGCGGAACGCCATGCCGAGGCCGCGCGAAGCCACGATGACCACCACCATGGCCAGGAGCACGTGGAGGAGCACCTCGCTGCTCGCGCCGGGGACCGTCTGCCCGAAGGTGATGCCGGGCCCCGGAGCCGGCGCCTCGAGGCCACCGCCCATGCGCCGGATCCACACGAAAATGCCGGCCGCCGCTGCCACCATCACGCCGTAACCGACGATGGTCTTCAGCCTGCTTCCGCCGAGCTTCGATGGCGACGCGCTCATCGCCTCATGGTGCCGTCTTCCGCGTGCCGCGTCGAGCGACGCGACCATCGGAAATCCCTGCTCGGAGTGACCCTCACGCCGCGGCGTTCTGCCGCAGCCGCCTTCGTTCGCGAACCACCGCGTACATGCGTGCGGTGATGCGTCCGATGCCGACGAGGAGCATGAGCAGGAGGCCTAGCAGGAACACGTACTCCGCGGGTCGCGGCTCCTGCCGGTCGAACAAGTGCTTCAGCAACTGTGACGACAACAGCGCGACGATGCCCAGGCACGCCCCCACCTTCATCACCGAGTACGCCATCGCCGGTCGGCTGCGCGACAGCACCGAGACCACCACCAGTACGCCGAGCAGGAGCGGAATCCAGGGCTCTCGCTGGTTGTGCGAGAAGCCGCTGCACACGAACGGCTCGCCGACGTCGTGCGTGGGCGGCGGCGGCTCCTGGCGGAACAAGCCCTCGAGTGCGCTCGTGTGGTGAACCACGTGCCACGGCAAGAAGAAGGCTCCGAGCAAGACCACTGCGAGGTTCACCTCGAACCAGCGCCGCACCGCGGAAAATCGGGCTGCGGGAGGCGTGGCAGCGAGGGCGGGGGCCGACATCTCCCCGATTGTACACCCGGTAGGATGGTTGCCCGCCCGCGCCACCTCGCACCGTGGGCCGGCATCGAGTATCACCATGCCAGAAATGAGCGCCCCACTCGACGACGCCGCCGACGCCGCACCGGCCGAGCCTCCGCCAATAGAGGCCCCGACGGCAGACGCGCCCGCCGCTGCACCCGTTCCCGTTCCGGGACGTCCGTTCGTGGTGGCCGCGGTGCTGCTGGCCATGTTCATGGCGGCCATGGAGGCGACGGTCATCGGCACCGCCATGCCCACCGTGGTCGGCGATCTGGGGGGCCTCGAGCTCTACGGGTGGGTGGGTGCAGTGTACATGCTTGCCACCACCGTGACGATTCCCATCTACGGCAAGCTGGCCGACGTCCTGGGGCGCAAGCCCATCATGCTGGTGGGCATCGCCATCTTCCTCGCAGGATCCATCGGCAGTGGTCTCGCCCACTCCATGACCTCGCTCATCGTCATGCGTGCGATCCAAGGCGTGGGCGCCGGGGGCATTCAACCGGTGGCCATCACCATCGTGGGCGACATCTACACGCCCCGGGAGCGCGCGCGCATTCAGGGCATTTTCGGGGCGGTCTGGGGGCTCGCCGGCATCTCCGGTCCGCTCCTCGGTGGCCTCATCGTGCATGCGCTCTCCTGGCGCTGGGTCTTCTACATCAACGTCCCCTTCGGCCTGCTCTCGGCGCTCCTCTTGGTGATCGGCCTCCAGGAGAAGAGCCGGGCCGGCACCAAGCGACCCCCGCTCGACTTCGGTGGCGTGGTGGTCCTCACCCTGGCGGTGCTGGCTCTCCTCGGCGGCGCTCAGCGACTGTGGCTATTGCCGGTGGGGTTCGCGCTGGTCGGTCTGTTCGTCTTCGTGGAGCGCCGGCACCCGGCTCCGGTGCTGCCCATCGAGCTCCTCTCGCGACGCCTCATCGCCGTCTCGAGCATCAACGGAGCCATCGTCGGCGCGGTCATGACGGCAGCGGTCGTCTACGTCCCGCTCTACGTGCAGGCGGTGCTCCTGGGCACGCCTACCGAGGCCGGCAGCGCCGTCGCGCCGATGCTGGTGGGCTGGCCGCTCGCGTCTGCCTTCAGTGGTCGGCTTCTCCTTCGCCTCGGCCCGCGCCCGCTCGTGCGCGTCGGCTTCCTCTGCGTCGCGTTGGCGAGCGTCGCGGTCGACTACCTGGTCATGGCCCGAGCCGGTATCCACGCGCTCCAGGCCACCATGTTCGCCTTCGGCGTCGGCATGGGCCTGGCCAACACCGCGCTCCTCATCGCCGTGCAAGACAGCGTCGGCTTCTCCGAGCGCGGCGTCGCCACCGCCAGCACCATGTTCTTCCGCACCATCGGCGGTGCGCTCGCGGTGGGCCTCCTCGGAGGGCTCATGGCCAGCGCGCTTTCGGGCAAGGTGCCCTCGGAGGTGCTCGACGATCTGCTGGGGCCCACCCACGGCAAGAACCTCGCGCCCGAGGCCATGGCCACGCTTGCCACCACCATCCACGGCGCCATGGCCCGGGTGTTTCATGTCATCCTCGCGCTCGGCGTGCTGGGGGCGCTCTCGGGTCTCTTCTTCCCGCCGGTGGCCCTCAAGGTCGACGCCAAGCGCTGAATCCGAGCGATTCTGAAGTTTTCGTAACCAAGGCGTGGCCTATGCCCTCGACGCGGCCGCGTGTACGATTCACCCATGAAGATCTCTCTCGCCTGCCTGTCGTTGGTTGCCCTGGGAGCCTCCACCCTCGTTACCGACGGCGCACGGGCCGCCGATCAGCGCAGCTATAGCGGGGGGCGCTTCCTGCTCGCGGTGGGCGGGGTCAACGTCGGGTACCTGAAGAGCCTCGAGGGGGGCAACGTGGTGGGCAACGTCGCCCCCGAGCCGCCGCGCCCGCCGGCGTTTCCCAAGAAGCACCTGGGCGGAACCCACGTGGAGCCGCTCGTGGCCGAGGTCGGTCTCCAGGCCGGTCCCTTCGCGTCGTGGATCACCGACACGCTCAACGGCACCTTCACCCCCAAGGGCGTCACGTCGACCACTGCGGACTTCAACTACAAGGAGGCGAGCCGCACCGAGCTCGATCGCTGTCGCTTGGTGCAGATCGAGTTTCCCCGCCTCGACGGCTCCTCCAAAGATGCGAGCTACCTTCGCCTCACGATGCAGCCCGAGGCCGCCCGACGTGTGGCGTCCACCGGCGCCGACGTTCGCGCGGGCTTTGCCGACAAGACCCGTTCATGGCTCGCCTCCAACTTCCGGGTGAGCATTGCCGGCTTGCCGACCGAGCGGGTGGCCTCCGTGGAGCCCATCACCATCAAGGTGGTCGGGAGCACCCTCAGCGTGTCGAACCTGGTCTTCGGCGTCTCCCAGGTCGACGCCAAGCCGTGGCAAGACTGGCACGACGCCTTCGTCGCGGCCCGTGGCGAGAGCGCCGAGGCTCTCGAGAAGACCGGAACCATCGAGCTCCTGGAGCCCGACATGAAGGCCGTGATCGCCCGACTCTCCTTCCGCGGGCTCGGAAGCGTACGGGTGTCGAGCGGGAAGCAGAGCGCAGCGAGCGAAGCGAGCCCCCGCTTCACCGCGGAGATGTACGTGGAGGACGTGAGGTTCTCGGTCGGGAAGTAGCTGCCGGGCGCAGCCGAACTTTCCGTCCGTGGTGCACGGAGAATCCGGCATCCGGCTGCCAAATAGTGCCGGAATCGTCGTCCGCGTGCAGGCGGGCATGTAGGCCACGCGGACCCATGTCGAATGGACTTTTGCTTTCGGTGGCGCGAGCCGTAAAATTGAGAGACGCGTGGAAACTCCCGAGTCCGAAGTCCTCGTCTCCGAGCTCGAAAACCGGGTGGACCGGTTGCGCGCGCTTTACGAGCAGTACTTCCTGGGCTTCGAAAAGCTCGAACCGCTCGTCGTGCGCAAGGACGTGGAGCGACGCTTCGACGTGCTTCGCCGCGCCCAGCTTCGCAACACCGCCCTCCGCTTCCGCTTCTCGATGGTGCAGCAGCGGTACAACACGTTTCTCTCGTACTGGATCCGCATCTGCCGCCAGATCGAAGAGGGTACCTACAAGCGTCACCTCATGCGTGCCAAGGGCAAGGGCGGAAGCGCTGCCAACACCGGCGAGGAGGTGGCGTGGGAGATCGACGTCGAGTTCGAGGACGAAGCAGCGGAAGAGGCAGCGCCGGACAGCGATGACGACTTCGACGACCGCGACACCGACCGACCGCCGCCGATGCTCACCAGCGAAGATCCCTTCGCCGGCATCACCGCGACCGCGACCTTCCGCCGCGAGCCCGATGGCTCCTTCCTGACGGCCGCCCGTCAGTCCCTCAAGGCACCGACCGGCGACTTCCAGCGGCCGAAGATCGCCCGGCGCGAGGACCCTCTCTCGCCCGCCACGCCGCTCGCCGCTCATGTGCCCGCAGGTCCCGCCTCCGGGCGCCTCCCGGTGGCCGCTCCGCCCCCGTCGACGCGTCTCCCGGTGGCCGCTCCTCCGCCCTCCGCCCGCCTGCCCGTGGCGCCGGCCGCGCCCGAGTCCGAGCAGCGTCTTCCGCGGGTGGCGTCGCAGGGAAACCTCATGGGGGGCGACACGCAGCCGCTCCGGCGGGTCGCAGCGCCCGTGATCCGTCGGGCCGAGGTTGGTGGCGTCACGCCCGAGGCCGTGCCGGTCGCCAAGGTGCCCGCAGCGCCGTCGTCTGCCACCGCGCGTCCGGCGGTGCGTCCGCAGATCAGCTCCGATACCCAGCGCGAGTTCCGGCCCATGCCCATCGCGCGCGTCGTCGCAGGGCGCCCGCCGAACGAGCCCGCGCCAGCTCCGAAGGCCGCCGCCCCGGTGGCGAAGCCCGTAGCTGCCGCTGCCGCGCCTCGCGACCCCGCCATGAGCGAAGCGCGAATCCGTGAGCTCTACACGAAATACGTGCAGGAGAAGCGCTCCCGCAACGAGTCCACCGCGCAGATCACCTACGACACGGTGGCCAAGAGCCTCCGCGAGTCGTCGGCGAAGCTGAAGCAAAAGCACGGCGACAAGGCGGTCGACTTCGAAGTCGCCCAGAAGGACGGCAAGACCATCCTCAAGCCGGTGGTGCGCTGACCATCAAGCGATGGCGCGAATGACGCCACCGTCGACCCGAAGCGCGCTGCCGGTGGTGGCCGACGCGCGCTCGCTGCACACGTAGGTCACCAGCGACGCCACCTCGTCCACCGTGGCGAAGCGGCGGATGAGCGAGCTGGGTCGCATATCGCGGAAGAAGTCCTTCTCCACCTCGGGCACCGACTTGCTCTGGGCGCGCGCCAGGTCGGCCACGAACCCGCCCACGCCTTCCGATGCGGTGGGGCCCGGGAGCACGGAGTTGACGGTGACGCCGCTGCCGGCCACCGACTCGGCGATGCCGCGCGCCACCGCCAGCTGCGCGGTCTTGGTCATGCCGTAGTGGATCATCTCGGCGGGGATCTGCAGACCCGACTCGCTGGAGATGAACACGATGCGCCCCCACTTCTTGGCGACCATGCTCGGGAGGTACATGCGGGCCAGGCGCACGCCGCTGAGCACGTTCACGTCGAAGAACCGTCGCCAGTCCTCGTCGGGAATCTCCAGGAACGGCTTGGGCTCGAAGATGCCGAGATTGTTCACCAGGATGTCGGCCGCGGGGACCGCCTCCAGGAGCGTCTTTGCGCCGGCTTCGGTGCCCAGGTCGGCGGCCACGCCCTCGATGGTCGCCGCCGGATGCAGGCCCACCAGCGTGGCCACCGCGGCGTCGACGCGCGCCTGGGTGCGGCCGTTCACCGTGACCCGGGCGCCTTCGGCGGCGAGCGCCGAGGCGATGGCAAAGCCGATGCCTGCGGTGGAACCACTGACGATAGCGCGCTTGTTCGAGAGGCCGAGATCCATGCCCGGCGTTCTAACACGCGCTCAGGTGCGCGCCATCCGCAGCTTGGCTTCGAGGCCTTCGTGGAAGAACGAGCGCAGCCGGCTCCGCAGCGCGCCGATGCGTCCGCGCTCGAGAAAGTCGGGCTCCAGCCGGCGCACGAAGCGCGCCGCGGCTTCGTTGGCCACCCGGTAGCGCTCTCCGCGTTCGCTGTTCTCGTCGTGTGCATACTGCACGTTGTCGTAGAGCTGGCCGCGGAGCTCCTCGCTCTTGCCCTTGTCGAAGCCGGGCACCGAAGCGGCGAGCACCACGTACTTGTCCACCTCGGCCTGCAGCTCGAGCTCCAGCTGGGTGGTGCGCTTCTGCATGGCCGCGCGATCGGTCACGTACACGAAGTGGCTCACACCCTCGATGATCTGGCAGATGACGTCGAGCGGCTTCGTGCCCGCTTCGCCGTCGGTGCCCGCCAGCCGCGGCACGCGCAAGGCGATGGCCAGCGCGCCGTCCTCGTCCTCGCGGAGCAGGAGCTCCTCGCGATCGCCGCGGTCGGCCGGATGCATGAAGGCGTCGACGTCGGCCACCCGGTCGAGGTGGTACAGGCGCTCGAGGCCACGTTGCACGCGGGAGGCGAGAGCCATCTCTCGCACGATGCCCGCGCCGTAGCCTTCGAGCTGCCGCGTGCTCACTGGATGGAGCCCTTGCCGCGGGCTTGCACCAGGCCGTGCCCGGAGAGCGCCTCGGCCAGGCTGTCGCTGCCGGTCTTGAGCCAGCGCTCGTAGGCCTTGAGCACACCCTTGGAGCTCTTGGCGCCGACCGCGCCGATGGCAAGGGTGCAGTCTGCAACTTCCGTCATGACGCCCACGAAGGCGTCGAACTTGGCGGCGAGCTCGCCGAAGATGTCGGTGGTGCTGTCGTTGGCCGCGGCGCCTCCGGTGTTGAGCACCAGTCGCGCCGAGCCGTAGGCCTTGGCGCCGATGCCCTTCAGGTAGCCGGGGGCAACGCCACGGGCCTCGAAGTGATCGCCGAAGAACCCGAGCCCGTAGAGCACGCCGTCGCCCAGCGTGCGGAGCTTCTCGAAGCGCTCGCCGAGGTCGTTGGTGTGGAGCGCTTCGTCCAAGAGGAACGTCAGCGGGCGATCCATGGTGCGCCCGGCATCGTCGGCGGGGCGGGTGTAGTCACTCAGGAGGCCAACGAGGTAATGCGTTGCGCCATCGGTGGCTTCTACCTTCCGAGTGCGCATCGCCGTTTCGACGATTTCGTGAAAGAACCCGTCAACGTTGGTGGCTGCTACGATGGTCGACATGGGCGGAGCTCCAGGCTTTGGGAGCCGCACTCAGCCAGAGACATCGCTGAGAGCTCGTACCGAGAGCGGCACCTGTCTCTATCGTACGGGTGGCCACCACGATTTCAATAATTTATACTGAAATCAAGGGGTTGGATGTAGGCGTTAGCACTCTGGCTCGGCGCCTGCCAGGGGCCGAAAGCTGCGGAAACCACGGGCTCGGGCAGCCTGCATCCGGATGCTAAGCTGTCACTCGCCTGGCACTCTCGGTGTGCGAGTGCTTCGACGCGAAAGTGGAGGGGAATCGTATGGAGAAGTCGGAGAGGAAAGGCTTTCGGCTACAGGCTCTGGGCCTCAGCCCGAGAGGGCGTGCCTTCGGAAGCGCTGGCCTGCGATGAGCCGCGACCATCGCAAGCTCAAGGTGTTCGTGCTCGCCGATGCGGCGGTAGTCAAAGTCTATGCGAGCACCCGCGCGATGCCGGTCGCGGAGCGCTTCGGCCTTCAGGCGCAGATTCGCAGGGCCGCCGTCTCCGTACCCGCGAACATCGTGGAGGGGTCGACGCGCGAGAGCGCCCGCGAGTACGTATACTTTCTGTCCATCGCGCTCGGCTCCGCTTCTGAGGCGCACTACCTGCTTGGCCTGGCACAGCGCCTCGGTTTGCTGCCGGATGCAGACGCCGCCGCACTGGACTCCCAGTACGACAACCTTATCCGGGGACTATCTGCACTTATCCGCGCGCTGAAGCCCCGCCGCTGACGGGCGCGCCGTCGACGATTGCTCCGCCGATCCCTGGCTGAGGCCTGAGGCCTGGAGCCTCACATCTGCGCAGGCCCAGGTGAAAGCGCGCGTTAGAGGCGCAAACCGCGTAGCATCTCTCTCGTGAGCACCATCAGTCCGCAACTCTCGAACGAAGCGAAGGCAGCGTTGGCCCGGGCGCGGGAGGCGAACCTCAGCTACGGCGTGCAGCTCCTCAAGTCGCCGAAGGGCGCCATCTTCGCGGTGGTGGGCGAGGTGCACCTGAAGCTGCCGGCGGCGTCGGCCATCGGCAAGGAGCTGGTGCGCACGTTCGACTTGCGGGGCGTCGAGAGCTTCCCTTCGGCGCGGGTGTTCCTCGGGCGCGTGCTCTATGTGCTCATCATCCTGCCGCGGCTCTTCTTGCGGCTCATCACGCTCGGCATCGTGAAGGACAGCACCATCAAGGACGCCCGCGAGGCGACCCACGGCCACACCTTCCTGCTCGAGAGCGTCTCGAAGATCCCCCTCTCGCTCCACGCGGCGTCCGCCTACCTCACGCTCTTCTTCTCGGTGGCCTTCGCCACGCCGCTGGTCACCGTGCTGGTGCCGTTCTTCCCGCCGTTGGCGGTGCTGGTGCCGTGGCTCGCCGCCATCTCGATGATCCTCCAGTTCCACATGATCGCCCTGGTGCCGGCCTACTTCCTCCGGCGCTTCTCCTGGGCCTGGCTGGTGCACCCTGCCATCGGCATCCTCGCGGCGCGCGACAAGACCATGGCCGAGGGCACCGCCGAGATGATCCGCCAGCACCCGAACGCCAAGAGCGCGCTCCTCATCATGGGCCGCGCCCACATGGTCGGCTACGCCCGCGAGCTGGTCGAGAAGCAGGGCTTCACGGTCATCGACGACGAAGGCTGAGCTCGTCGGCGCTCGAACATGAGTCGGCTCGCCGAGCTCCACCTCTACGACCAACCCCTGCTCGAAAGCCTGGTTCGCGATTTCCGCAAAGCGAGCGGCGACCGGGGAGCCCTCGCCAAGCTCGTCGGCGAGACCTGTGAGCCCCGATTCTCGAAGGCCCGCGCAGGGCAACTGCGGACGGCGCTCGCCCGCTATCGGGAGCTCGACGCACCCGATGTGCTGATACTCAATTGCCGTAGAGAGATCGAGCCTCGCGCCCTTTTGCTCGAGCGTATCCACGATGGAGAGGTCATCGCGGAATGGGAGGTTCTCGATCTCGCCCTCCGAGCAAAGCGGCAGATCCCCGCCGCGCTCGACATGATCGGCTGGCTCGCCGACGACGCGGTGCGGACTGCGATGCCGACGCCGGCGCTTCGAGACGGCTGGGTCCACTCGTTCTCGGTGGGGACCCCCGCGGTCCGCGAGGCTCTCTTCGCGTCGAAGCCGCTGTGCGTCGACGAGGTCCCGGTGCTCGGTGCCGAGCGCCTGTGGGTCCACGCGGTCAGTGACTTGGCGAGGATTCGCGGGTTCTTCGCTGCGCTTCTGCTCCGGCCCCCTCCGCCCATCGAAGAGTACCGGGAATGGTACCCACACCTTCATGCGATGGCGTTTGCCGTAGATGACGCCCGTGCGGTTCCCGAGCCGGGACCGCTCGCCTGGGAGTATGCCTGCGAGCTCGCCCGCGCCTCCCGCGCCATCGCGTCGCTTGTTCGAATGCTCGGAGACTGCGAGCGCCGCCGGCTCTGCGTCCAGGTATGCAGCGAGTGAGTGGGCTCGTCAGCACCCGAGTCTGAAGAGTGCTTGGTGGCCAGATGGTTCCGGGTTTTGCCCGGCTGCCGGAACAATACTGTAACGATTACGTACGGTTTTGGTTCCTTTGGGCGCGTTCCTTGTGTGGGTCGATGTGGGGAACAAAATGGCCTCAGCCACCCTTGACGGCGCGATGGCAGGCCTTAATCTGGCCGCTGCTAGCACTCTCCTACGGTGAGTGCTAAGAGCATCCCCGGTTCGAACGGAGAGCCCTGCAAGCCTCGCCCTGTCCCGCTCCGCGGGGGGCCGAGAAGCGCTCCGGAAGAACCTCAAGCACAGCAGTCGAAGGAGTTACTCGTCATGGCAAATATCCGTCCCCTCCAGGACCGCATCATCCTCAAGCGCGTCAAAGAAGAAGAGAAGTCGAAGGGCGGGATCATCATCCCGGATACGGCCAAAGAGAAGCCCATCGAGGGCGAAGTGATCGCCGTCGGCAACGGCAAGATCCTGGACGACGGCACCGTGCGCAAGCTCGACGTCAAGGTCGGCGACCGCGTCCTCTTCGGCAAGTACTCCGGCACCGAAGTGAAGATCGACGGCGAAGAGCGCCTCATCGTTCGCGAAGACGACATCCTCGGCGTGCTCGGCTGAGCCGCCCCCGCCGCGAGTCGCTCGCCGTTGCGAGCGCCGCGGCGCCCCCAATTTTCATTGCAGAATACAGAGGTTCATCATGGCAGCTAAAGAAATCGTCTACACCGAGCAAGCTCGCAACTACATCCTCGCCGGCGTCAACGCCCTCGCGGACGCGGTGAAGGTCACCCTCGGCCCCAAGGGTCGTAACGTGGTCATCGAGAAGAGCTTCGGCTCCCCCACGGTCACGAAGGACGGCGTCACCGTCGCCAAGGAGATCGAGCTCGAGAACAAGTTCGAGAACATGGGCGCCCAGATGGTGCGCGAAGTTGCCTCGAAGACCAGCGACGTGGCCGGCGACGGCACCACGACCGCCACGGTGCTCGCCCAGGCGATCTACCGCGAAGGTAGCAAGCTCGTGGCCGCTGGCCACAACCCGATGGAAATCAAGCGCGGCATCGACGCCGCGGTTGCCACCATCGTGGAGAGCCTGAAGAAGATGGCGAAGCAGACCAAGGATCCCAAGGAGATCGCTCAGGTCGGCACCATCTCTGCCAACGGCGACAAGGAGATCGGCGACAAGCTCGCGCAGGCCATGGAGAAGGTCGGCAAAGAGGGCGTCATCACCGTCGAGGAGTCCAAGACCGCCGAGACCACCCTCGACGTCGTCGAAGGTATGCAGTTCGACCGCGGCTACCTCTCGCCGTACTTCGTCACCGATCCGGAGCGCATGGAAGCGGTCCTCGAGGACGCGTACATCCTCATCAGCGAGAAGAAGATCGGTGGCATGAAGGACCTCCTCCCGGTCCTCGAGGCGATTGCTCGCCAGCAGAAGCCCCTCCTCATCATCGCCGAGGACATCGAAGGCGAAGCCCTCGCGACCCTCGTCGTCAACAAGCTCCGTGGCACCCTCCACTGCGCCGCCGTCAAAGCCCCCGGCTTCGGCGATCGCCGCAAGGAGATGCTCAAGGACATCGCCACCCTCACCGGCGGCCAAGTCATCGCCGAGGAGCTCGGCCTCAAGCTCGAGAACGTCACCATCACCGACCTCGGCCGCGCCAAGCGCGTGAGCCTGGACAAGGACAACACCACCATCGTCGACGGCGCCGGTGACAAGACCAAGATCCAGGGCCGCATCGGCGAGATCCGCGCCCAGATCGAGTCCACCACCTCGGACTACGACCGTGAGAAGCTCCAGGAGCGTCTCGCCAAGCTCGTCGGCGGCGTCGCCGTCGTCAAGGTCGGCGCGGCCACCGAGACCGAGATGAAGGAGAAGAAGGCCCGCGTCGAAGACGCGCTCCACGCGACCCGCGCGGCCGTCGAAGAAGGCATCGTCCCCGGCGGCGGCGTCGCGCTCATCCGCGCCCTCTCCTCCCTCGACAGCCTCAAGGTGAACGACGAGCAGAAGTTCGGCGTCTCCATCATCCGTCGCGCCGTGGAGGAACCCCTCCGCCAGATCGTCGCCAACGCGGGCCTCGAAGGCTCCATCGTGGTGAACAAGGTCAAGGAAGGCAAAGACGACTACGGCTACAACGCCGCCACCGACAGCTGGGGTAACCTCCTCAGCCAAGGCGTCATCGACCCGGTCAAGGTCGTGCGCTCGGCCCTGCAGAACGCGGCCTCGGTCGCCAGCCTCATGCTCACCACCGAGTGCCTCGTTGCCGAGCGCCCGAAGGACGAGAAGAACAGCGGCGGCGGCGGTCACGCGGGCCACGGCCACGGCGACTTCTGATCCCCACCGTTAGCGCACGCTAACGAACCCTGGACCCCGGTGCCTCGCGAGAGGCCCCGGGGTTTTTGGCGTCCGCGGTCCTTGCGCGTCCGCGGCCCACCATGCAACGTGGCCAGTCACGTGACCGCGAAGCCGTCCTACGCCTGGGTTTGGTTCGTCGTTCTCGTGCTCGCGGTGGGTCTCCGCTTCTTGGCCGTCGCGGTTCTCGCCGGGCACGTCGAGGGCGACGCTCTTGGACCGATCACCTGGGTCCTGGCCCTGCTGCTGCTAGTCGGCGGTGTCATCGCCGTGCGCCACTTTCGTATGGCGCGCGAAGATCGCGCTCTCGCCGACGCGCTGGCGACGGAGTCCGCGGCCGCCCTTCCGCGCATCGTGGGAGCGACCTGCCCGGTCTGCGTCCGTCGCTTGGCGATGGAGCGGGGAGCCTCCCACTGCGCGACCTGCGCGTCGCCGGTTCACGATGCGTGCATGGCGCGCCACCAGAAGGACGCACACTCCGCCGCGGCCTATCGCTGATTCGCGCGCTCGGGTGCAGCGCTGCCTACTTCCACACGTCGCGGGCAAACGCTCTCGGCGTGCGGCCGGTGGCCATCTTGAAGTCTCGGGAAAAGTGCGCCTGGTCGCTGTAGCCCAGCTCTGCGGCGAGAGATGCGAGCGACGTGCCGTCGCCGCGCTCAAGACGCAGTGCTGCGTCTTGTAGACGGAATCGCCGTATGACCCACTTGGGCGATGCTCCAACGTAGTCGCGGAACAGTCGCTGGAGCGGACGCAGGCTCACTCCGGCCGCTTCCACCAACGCCGCGACCGTCGTTATCTCCGTCTGCCGCGCGATGCGCTCCACCACCTTCACCGCGAGGCCGATGGTCGGGTCGAGCGGCAGAGCCACCCGCGACCCCAGCCAGGCCTCGATTCTTTCGACGAACACCTCGTCCGACCCTGCCTCGACCACGGCGCGCGTGAGCCCGGGAGCTTCCGGAAACCGGTCGACCAGCGGAACGATGCGGTCGCTCAACGTACGGATGGACGTGGATGGGAACAGCGCGCGGGCGGCCCCGGCCTTGAGCTTCACGGCGCGAATCATCCCGGCGCCCGAGAGCTCGCGACGCCACAGCCGTGTGGTGAGGCCGACGACCCGGCTCGCGTCGGCCTCGAACGCAACGCTGACGCATGGGTCGGTCAGAATCTCCGCGGCATGGGGCGGCTGGCCCACGAGGTCCCACTGCGTGACCCAATAGCAGTCCACCAGCTGCGCCAGCTCGGCCCCGGGCGCGAAGGTGCGCGCCTCGATGCGCCTTCCGCTCTCGCGGCTCGAGACCAACCCGCGGGCCCTGCCGTGACCGGTCGGTCGCGTTTCTTCAAGAACGCGTTTCACGTCTGCGGTACGCATTTGCGGCGGAGGTCACGAACATGGAGATTGTCGTCAAGAGTACCAAGCAGATCGAGCACTACCAGGGGCCCCACGCGATTCCTGGCATTCGCTTCCGGCCTGCTCGAGAGGCCATGAACGTGAACGCGTGGGGCATGAACATTCTCGAGCTCGACCCCCACTGCAGCGGGCATCCGGAGCACGACCACACGCACGACGGACAGGAGGAGGTTTACCTGGTGCTCGAGGGCAGCGTCGTCCTCGTCGCAGAGGGCGTGGAGCGGGTGCTTCGGCAGGGCGACTTGGTTCGCGTTCCGCCGGCGGTGGTGCGCAAGCTCGTCACGCGGGAGGTGGGCGCGACCCTACTCGCCATCGGCGGCACGCCCGGCAAGGCCTACGCGCCCGACCCGCGCATGAGCGCCACCTGAGGCACGTGCCGACGCAAGCAGCTACGAGAGCGGCGGAAGCGCGATTGCGTGGAGGCCCACGCTGCCGAAGCCCACGTACACCGTCCTCCCCACTGGGCAACGGCTCCTGCGCTCCGCGCCCGGTGTCCTCGTCCGAGGCACCGGTGGTGCGAGGCGTGCCAGTTGGCGCGAAGGCCCAAAGAGGGCCAAATTTGCCGGTGAATAGCGCATTCTCCGCAACGTCAGTCTTCCCATGCGCTCTTCTTCTTTGCTTCTTCTCCTCACGTCGGTCGTCGGGGCCTGTAGCTCGTCGACGCAACCCACCGTCGAACCCGCGCCCACGGAGCAAGCGACGTTCTACCGCCTCACGCTCTCTTCCGTCACCGACCCGAAAGGGACGCATCTCGAGCAGTACTTCGGTCCGGTGCCCCTCGCGCTTCAGGTGCAGACCATCAAGCAGGGGAGTAAGGTCGTGCTCGCGCAGCGGGGAGGCACGCTGGCTCTCGACTCTCGTGTGAAGCAGGACGTGAGCACGCGCTTCGAAGGCGGCGCGGCCGTGGCGTTCGATCTGAAGAGCCCCATGAGCGTGACCGGCCTGACGCTCCGGGAGAAGGAGCTCGACACCGGACGCTACGCCATCTCGGACGTGGCGAGCCTCGCCGTCCCGCTGGGGGGAGCCCTTGCCGCGGGCGACGAGCTCGAAGGCACCGGAAAGCTCGACACGCCCGATCAAGACGGCGCGGGGACCGTCAAGCTTCGCTTTCGCGTGACGCTCGACGAGGCGCCGGCGGAGCTGCTTCTATCCCCCGGCTCGTTCGACGGGAAGTACCTGTACTGGCAGGGGCTCAATCCGGCGTTCGACAAGCCCCTGGAGCTCGATGGTCCGATCCAGTTGCGCGTCGCCGGCGGCACGGCGTTCGACTTGGACGCGCAGGCCCGGAGCATCTGGGAAGTCCAGGGCCCCGGCGCCACCCAGGTCCCCGGAGACGGGCGACCCCGACAGCTCATTCTCCCGGGTGGCACCGACTGGTCTGGCCGACCGGTCGCGCCGCGCAGCATCGACTTCACCGCAGTACAGGTGGAGACGAAGACGTCGATCGATTTCGCCACGGGCGCCGGAGTGTCGGTTGCGAGTGGTGCTGCCATCACCGCAGACCCCGACTGCGAAGCCGGCACGTGCTTGGTTCTTCGTTCGGGGCCTCCTTCCGCCGACCGCGTATGTCGCAGCGCGCCGCAAGCGGTCTTCGGCATCGCCGATTCGGCCCACGACACGACTCGAGTTCGCATCCGAGCCCTCGGCTTCGACGCCGCAGTGTGGGAGCGGGTGAAGCTGGAAATGCCACTGGAGCACGGCTGGATCGAGGTTGGCATCGCCGCGCCACCTTCCGTCGGACGCACCGACTTTGCGTACGACTCCGGCTGGCGCGAGGTACAG
>Ga0075163_10004647_pt1 | contig 18395 bp, 15 predicted proteins | sample JI1023141ADNA_FD_71478 | JGI IMG/M metagenome (GOLD analysis project Ga0075163, IMG submission 71478) | Wastewater effluent complex algal communities from Wisconsin, to seasonally profile nutrient transformation and Carbon sequestration -... | ecosystem: Engineered > WWTP > Effluent > Algae...
TCGAGGAACGCCGCGAGGATCGGCAGCGTCGCGACGTACCGCCCTCCCCGCTTGCCGACCTGATCGAACAGCGTCCGGAGCGACGCCAGATCGCCGGCGGCGCCGCTCTGCGGCGAGGACAGCCCGTACACCGGCGCGAACACGCCCCAGCGGCGTGCCCCGCCTGGCCCACCGAACGACTTGGTCGGCGCGGAGATGCCCATCGCCGTGCCTCGCTCCGCACCGCACCGCCACGCGATCTGGTGATAGCCGAGCTCGCCCTCGAGCCAGATCGTGGCGCGGCGCAGGCAGTGCACGACGCCGCCCGGCCACGCGTGATCGGCGGCCGGCAACGTGAACAGCTTGCCACTCGCGCGATGCGTCTTGCCGCTCTCGGTGGTGACCTCGACCTCCCATTCGTCGTCGGCCTGCGCGCGTACGGCGAACGGCACCACGAGATGCCCATCCCAGCCGACCACCACCTGCGGCACCCGCTCGTTCCAGCGATTGCGCTCGATATCCGCGAGCGCGCCCCGCACGTCGTCGTCGGTGGTCACCTGGATCCCGAGATCCGGTGCGAGCGCCTTCACCGCGGCGAGGAGGGACGCCTCGCTCGACGTCGTCGGCGTGCCCTTCCACGAGATGTACTCGGGATCGATCCCAGCGGCGCGTGCAAGGGCTTTAACATCAGCCATCACCCTCGACTTTGACGTGAAGTCACGCGCTCGCGCTAGGCCGGCCTCCTTCAAAGGCTTTGCGCGCGTGCGAACGTCGGCCACAGATCCCGCGCGAGCATAAAAGCACGAGTCCAGATTCCACTGCGGCGGCTGGATCTTCAGCGCGGGTCGTCCCAGTGCGAGCCGCGGGGGGTGCTCCTATGCGGGAGGCAGCCGCGTGTTGACCGCTCGGGGTTGCACGCAGCGTGCAGGGCACGAGCAGGACGCAAGCCAGCGCCGAGTACGGCGAACCGCCTACCCGATCAGCTTCAACCAGAAGCCCGGCATGATCCCCATCTCCATGATCAGGATCGGGCACACCGCGATCACGAACAGCAGCCCCGCCGACTTCGTCGTGACGAACGGCTGGTTCGCCTCGCGGAAGTACATCGCCGTGACGATGCGCAGGTAGTAGTAGATGCTGATCGCCGAGTTGACGATGCCGACGATCACCAGCCACAGCAGCTGGCTATCGGGCACGTCCATCGCAGACTGGAAGATGTAGAACTTACCGAAGAAGCCCGCGGTGGGCGGCATGCCGCCGAGCGACAGCAGACAGATCGTCATCGCGAACGCCGCCGCCGGGTGCTGGGTGCCGAAGCCCGACCAGTCGTCGATCAGCAGGCGCTCGCGGTTCTTCGAGCCGACGTACTGGACGACGGCGAACGCGCCCATCGTGGTGAACGAGTACGCCATCAGGTAGTAGACGATCGCCGGGTTGGCCGTCGACGAGCCGAGGCCGAGCGCGCAGATGCCGACCAGCAGCACGCCCGCGTGCGAGATGCTCGAGTACGCGAGCATCCGCTTGATGTTGTCCTGACGGACCGCGGTGATGTTGCCGATCGTGATCGTGATCGCCGCGATCACGACGAGCGGCGAGGCCCAGCCGAGCGTGCCGAACGGCAGCACGTCGCCACCGAGCGCGATCCCGAACACGCGGAGCATCGCCGCGATCGCAGCGGCCTTGACGGCTGCCGCCATGTACGCGGTGACCGGCGTCGGCGCGCCTTCGTACGCGTCGGGCGCCCACATGTGGAACGGCACGGCGGCGACCTTGAAGCCGAACGCGACGATCAGCAGGAAGCCACCCGCGATCACGAGCCCGGGGTTCTGCGTCTGCGACAGCGCGCCCTGCATCTTGAGGAGCGACGCCGTGCCGCCGGCGCCGTAGAGCAGCGCCATGCCGTAGACCAGGAAGCCGGTCGCGAACGCGCCGATCAGGAAGTACTTCATCGCGGCTTCGTTGCCGCGGCGCGACTTGCGGCGCATCGCCGTCATCACGTAGACGCCGATCGACATCGTCTCGATGCCGAGGAACACCGTGACGAGGTTCGACGCGTGCGCGAGCATCACCATGCCCGACGCCGACAGCAGCATCACGCCGTAGTACTCGCCCATCTCCCAGCCGTGCTCGCGCTGGTGCGATGGCGACATCAACGCCGCGAGCGCGGTGATCACGCTGAACAGCGCGGACAGCACGTACGCCTGCTTGTCGGCGACCAGCATCGTGCCGAGCAGCTCGATGCGAACGCCGGGGGCGATCTGGCGATACAGGATGATCGAGGCGACCGCGGCCGACAGCGCGCCGGCGACGGTGAGACCGACGAGCGCCGTGCGGTCCTTGCCCTTGTAGAACGCCTCGGCGAGCACGAGCAGCATGCCGACGACGACGAGAATCAGGTACGGAACGAGGTACCCGAGATGTGCAGGATCGAAGTTCATTGGTCACCTCCAGGAATCCCTGGCGGAGGTGGTGGAGGGATGGCGCGAGGCGGAGCGCCCGAACCGGTCTCTCCGGGTGGCATCGGAACCTTCTGCATCGCCTTGCCGACATCGGCCGCGCCCTTCGCGACCTCGTCGAGACCCTTGGTGATGTCCTTCGCGCCCAGCGAACCGTAGCGGTGCGCCGGACCATCGGGCTCTTTGAGACGCGCCTTCTGCTGGGTGACGAAGGCCTCGACGCTCTTGTCCATCGTCTTGAGGAACGGGCGCGGGAACAGGCCCATCAACAGGATGCCGAGGACGAGCGGGATGAAGGTGCCGAGCTCGCGACCCGACAGATCCGGCAGGTGGCCGTTCTTCGCCTTGTCGAGCTTTCCGAAGAACACCTTCTGGAACATGTAGAGCAGGTAGATCGCGCCGAGGATCACGCCGGTCGTCGCCAGCGCCGCGACCAGCTTCGGCATCGGCAGGTGCGATGCCCCGTCGGCGCCCCAGGTGCCGAGGAGCGTGAGGAACTCGCCGACGAAGCCGGACAGCGCCGGCAGGCCGGCGGAGCCCATGACGATGATCAGGAACAGCCCCGAGAAGATCGGCATCTGCTTCCAGATGCCGCCGTACTCGGCGAGCCGTCGCGTGTGACGGCGCTCGTAGAGCACGCCGATGCCGAGGAACAAGCCGCCCGTGGTGAGGCCGTGTGACAGCATCGCGTAGATCGATCCGCTCGTGCCGAACGATGTCAGCGTCAGCACGCCCAACATGCAGAAGCCGAGGTGGCTGACGGAGGAGTACGCGACCAGCTTCTTGACGTCGTCTTGTGCGAACGCGACGAGCGCGCCGTAGATGATGCCGACCACGCTGAGGATGGTGAGCGCGGGAGTCCAGACCTCCGCGCCGTGCGGGAACAACGGCATCGCGTAGCGCAGGAAGCCGTAGATGCCGAACTTGAGCAGCACGCCGGCCAGGATCACCGAGCCCGCCGTGGGTGCCTCGACGTGGGCGTCGGGCAACCACGTGTGGAGCGGGAACAGCGGCACCTTGATCGCGAATGCGAGGGCGAATGCACCGAAGCAGTAGACCTGTGCGTCGTACGGCAGCGCGACCGTCAGGATCTTCTCGAGGTCCGTCGTGTGCTCGCCGAGCACGTTGCCGGCCGCGTTGTAGACGTAGAAGATCGCCACCAGCATCAGCAGCGATCCGACCATCGTGTAGATCACGAACTTGATCGACGCGTAGAGCCGGCGCTGACCGCCCCAGATGCCGATCAGCAGGTACATCGGGATCAGCATCACCTCCCACGACACGTAGAACAGGAACAGATCGAGCGCGATGAACGCGCCGATCATGCCGGTCTCGAGGACCAGCATCGCCGCGATGAACTCGCGGACGTTCTTGTCGATCGAACGCGCCGTGCCCCACAGCGTGAGCGGCATCAGGAACGTGGTGAGGATGACCAGGAAGATCGACATCCCGTCGATGCCGGTCTTGAAGTGCGCCCCGAGGCCGGGGATCCACTCGACGTCGAACACGAGCTGGAAGCCGGCGATGTCCGGCTTGAAGTAGCGCAGCACCAGCAGCGAGACCAGGAACGTGATCACCGAGAACACGAGCCCGATGCCACGGTGCAGCGTGTGCTCCGTCTTCGGCGTGCACATCACGAAGATCGCGCCGAGCAGCGGCAAGCCGAGCACGAGCGGGAGAATGAACGAGCCCTCCATGACTACTTGCCTCCCTCGTCCGCAGCGGGAACGTCCGCGGCACGATTGGGAACATCCTGCGTGACGGTGATGGTCTTGCGCGTCACTTTGTCCTCGACGATCAGGGTCACCGTCGACGACGTCACGTCGGCCGCGTTGACCGTCACCGTGGCGCCTTCGAGGTCGCCCTTGTCATCGCCGTTGATGTCCCACTTGATCGTCGACGTCTTGCCGACGATGCCGGCGCCCATGCTGGCGCGCAGCTCGAGCTGCTCGCCGGTGCGCACGATCTCGAACGACGGCTTGCTCTTGCAGTCGGTGACCGCGAACACCAGCGCGGCACCGACGACCAGGCCGGCGAGGTAGCGCTGGACCTGACCGTTCTGGAACCACCGCGAGACGCGCGAGCCGAGCCCGATCACGAACGCGACGCCGGTGACGGCGACGGTATCGATGATGAAGCGGTCGACAATCTCGAACAGGCCGCGGGCGAGCCAGCGGAACGGCTTGATGATCGTCGCCTCGTAGATCTCGTCGACCCACAGCTTGTTCTTCGACGCGTCGTACGCGCCGGCGAGCGGACCTTCGACCAGGTTGTCGACGGTCTTCGACGGGCCCTTGCCGTACAGCAGGTACGCGAGGCCGATGCCGAGCAGCCCGACCGCCGAGGCGATCAGCAGCAAGATGTACGTCGTCAACTCCGACGCGTGCCCCATGATCTCGGGGTTGTTCCTCGCGGGATCGTAGAAGTTCTCGACCACGCTGCGCGACAGCCAGCTCTCGAGCGCGTGCCCGAAGTTCGGCACCCAGCCGAGGTGCGGCATGCCGAGGAAGCCGATCACCGCGGCGAACACCGCGAGGATCGCGAGCGGCCCCGTCATCGACGCGGGCGACTCGTGCGCGTGCTTCGCCTCCTCGCTGCGCTCCTCACCAGACCACACCAGGAAGTACAGGCGCCACATGTAGAACGCGGTGCCGAGCGCGGCGAGGATCAAGCCGCCCCACAGGAACTTGCCGTACCAGGCCGGCCAGTCGGGCGGATGATTGTTGAACGCACCGGCGAGGATCTCGTCCTTCGAGAAGAAGCCCGAGGTCAGCGGGAAGCCGGCGATCGCGAGGCACGAGATCAGGAAGGTGACGTGCGTGACCTTCATGTGCTTGCGCAGGCCGCCCATCGTGGTGATGTCGCCCGGCGTCTTCGAACCGCCGTGCTCCATGCCGTGCATGACCGAGCCGGCGCCGAGGAACAGACACGCCTTGAAGAAGGCGTGCGTGCCGACGTGGAAGATCGCGGCGGTCCAGTTACCGGTGCCGGCCGCGACGAACATGAAGCCGAGCTGACTGACCGTGGAGTACGCGAGGACCTTCTTCAGATCGGTCTGGGCGAACGCCATGAAGGCGGCGGCCAGCGCGGTGAGCAGACCCACCGTCGCGACCACGATCATCGCCGTGGCCGACGACGAATACAGGAAGCTCATCCGGCAGACCATGTAGACGCCGGCGGTCACCATCGTGGCCGCGTGGATCAAGGCGGAGACCGGTGTCGGTCCGGCCATCGCGTCGGGCAGCCAGACGTACAATGGAAGCTGCGCGGACTTTCCGCACGCACCGATGAACAGCAGGATGCCGGCGGCGGCGGCGAGCCGCTCGCTGCCCCAGAAGTTGTCGACGTAGACCTTGCCGAACCCGACGTTGCCGAGGTTCGCGAAGTCGAGGCTGCCGCGATCGCCGAGCACGTTGCGGAACGCCTCGATCATCATCGCCTTGTTGTTGGGGTCGATGTCCTTCGGCCACTGCACGTTGGTCGCCGCGGCCTGCAGCGTCTCCATGCTGGCGCTCTTGGTCGCGTAGAACAGCAGGAACATGCCGAGGAGGAAGGCGAAGTCACCGATGCGATTGACGACGAACGCCTTGCGGCCGGCGGTCGCGTACTCGTCCTTCTCGAACCAGAAGCCGATCAGCAGGAACGAGCACAGGCCGACGCCCTCCCAGCCGATGAACATGACGGGCATGTTCGCGGCGAGGACGAGGATCAGCATCGATCCCATGAACAGATTCAGGTAGCCGAAGTACGCCGCGTAGCGCGGCTCGTGGCTCATGTAGCCCGTCGAGTAGATGTGGATCAGCGAGCCGACGAACGTGATGATCAGGATCATCACCGCCGACAGCGTATCGAGCCGGAGCGCGAGCGGGATCTTGAAGTCCGCGACCTCGATCCAGGTGTAGACGTTCTGCTCGAGCGAGGTGCCGAGCGGATTATTCTGCCGGTACTCGTCGAGCAGCGGGCCGAACACCAGCCACAGCGACAGCCCGCAGGCGGCAACCACCGACGCGATCGCGATCGTCTGGACCGCGCTGCGCGACAGCTTGCGGCCGAGGGTCAGGTTGATCGTCGCGCCGATCAACGGCAACAACGGGATCCACGCGAGGATCGGGAGACCGGCGAACTTGACGTTGAAGTCCATACTAGTGCCTCAACGTGGTGAGTCGATCGACATCGACGTTGCGCCGGCCGCGGAACACGGCCACGACGATCGCGAGCCCGACAGCAGCTTCTGCCGCCGCCACCGCGATCACGATCAGAGCGAAGGTGTGACCCGAGATGTCGCTCCACATCCGGGCGAACGTCAGGATCGTCATGTTGGCCGCGTTGAGCATCAGCTCGACGCTCATCAGGATGATCAGCGCGTTGCGGCGGACCAGCACGCCTATCGTTCCGATCAGGAACAGGATCGCCGCGAGCACCAGGAAGTGCGCGTAGCTAATGTTGAACAGGATGCCACTCACGCGGCACCTCCCTCATCTTCGACGTCCTTGAGCGGCCGCGCGATCGCGATCGCGCCGACCACGGCGACCAGCAGCAGGATCGAGATCGCCTCGAACGGGAACAGGCCCGGACCGAACAGGTCCATGCCGACCGACTTCACCGAGCCCCAGTCGACCTTGTCGCCGATCTGCGCGCCGATGTTCGGCAGCTGGTACTGCGGCGGAGCGTCGAGCGCGCCCTTGGGCGGCTGGACGTTGATCAGCAACATGATGAGCCGGAACACCAGGTAGGTGATGGCGATCCCACCGATCGCTTGCCCCGCACGTCCCGACGGAGCGACCGGTTCGTCCTCCGGTCGGTTCAGGATCATGATGACGAACACGAACAGCACCATGATGGCGCCGGCGTAGACCAGCATCTGCACCACCGACAGGAAGTGCGCGTACAGCATCATGTACACGGCGCTGATCCCGAGGAAGCAGCCGACCATGCCCATCACGGCGGCGATCAGGTTGCGGCGCGTGACCACGAACAGCGCACCGCCGATCGTGGCGGCGGCGAAGCCCCAGAACAGCAGCGCCATGCCGGGCTGCTTGCTCGACGGCTTGTTCTCGAGCACGTCACCGTGACCGTACGGCTTGCCTTCCTTGAGCTGGACCTGCGCCCCGCCCTTGGTTGGCTGCGCCTCTGCCGTGGACAAAAACCCAGCCGCGCACCACAGGGTGAGCGCGGTGAGCAGGATGAAGACCCACTTCGTCATTACGCGGCCCTCTTTCCGAGCTTCGCTTCGAAGTCGGAGCGGTACTTGGTGAGGAAGCCGAGCATCGGCCACGCGGCGGCGTCACCCAGCGCGCAGATCGTGTTGCCGGCGATGCCGTGCGCGATCGACGCGAGCAGATCGACGTCGTCGGGCTTGCCCTGGCCGTGGGCGACGCGGCGCGAGACCTTCTCGAGCCACCCGGTGCCCTCGCGGCACGGCGTGCACTGACCGCACGACTCGTGCGCGAAGAACTTCATGATCCGCCACACCGCCATCGGGATGTCGGTCTGATCGTCCATCACGACGATGCCGCCGGAGCCCGCCATCGTGCGGAGCGCCTTGCCGCCGCCGAGATCGAACTGCTGACCGGGGCGCACCATCACGGGCTTGATGCGCTCGTCGGTCTGCAGCGCGTCGAACTCGCACGGCACGTCGAGCTCGTCGGGCGCGAGCGGGGGCATCGACACGCCGCCCGGGATCACGGCCTTGACCTTGCGGCCCTTCCAGACGCCGCCGCACACGTCATTGATGATCTGGTTGAACGTGATGCCCATCGGCAGCTCGAACACGCCGGGCTTCTCGACGTGGCCCGACACGCACAGCATGCGCGTGCCACCCGAGCGGCCCATGCCGAGCTCGTTGAACCACGCGCCGCCCTTCTCGATGATCGCGGGCACGTTCATCAGCGTCTCGACGTTGTTGACGATCGTCGGGTTGCCGAACAGGCCCTTCACCGCGGGGAACGGCGGCTTCAGGCGCGGCTGGCCACGCTCGCCCTCGAGCGAGTTGAGCAGCGCGGTCTCCTCGCCGCAGATGTACGCGCCGGCGCCGCGGTGCACCGTGAGGTGACACTCGATGCCGGTCCCGAGGATGTTCTTGCCGAGGTAGCCGCGCTGGTACGCCTCGTCGACGGCCTTCGCGAGCACCGCGTACTCGCGCATCATCTCGCCGCGGATGTAGATGTAGTTGTGGACGGCGCGCAGCGCGTGCGCCGCCACGATCATCCCCTCGATCAAGAGGTGCGGATCCCAGTAGATCAGCTCGCGATCCTTGCAGGTGCCGGGCTCGCTCTCGTCCGCGTTGCAGACCAGGTGAACCTTGGGGCTGCCCGCGGGGACGAAGCCCCACTTCACGCCGGTGGCGAAGCCTGCACCGCCGCGGCCGCGGAGGTTCGAGGCCTTGACCTCGGCGGTGATGTCCTCGGGGCGCATCGCGAGAGCCTTGCGCAGCGACGAGTATCCGCCGCTCGCCTCGTAGCCGGGGAGCGACTTCGCGTTCTCGTTGCCGTGCCGGGCGTAGACGACCTTCGTTCCGATCGGTGCCGGCATCAGACGACCTCCCCTTCGGGCTTGGGATTGCGACGCAGCTCTTCGACGATCTGCGGGACCTGGTCCGGCGTGATGTCGAGGATGTACTTCGTGCCGACCACGGCGCACGGCGCGTTCGCACACGCCGCGATGCACTCCTCCTCGACGAGGTGGAACTGGCCGTCCTTGGTGACTTCGTTCTTCTTGATCCCGAGGGTCTTCTCGAAGGCGTCGAGCACTTCGTACCCGCGGCGCAACATGCACGAGATGTTCGTGCACATCCGGATGGTCGTCTTCCCGCCGGGCTCGCGGCGGTACATCGTGTAGAAGGTCGCGACGCCGTAGACGTGGGCGTACGGCAGGTCGAGGGTCCGCGCGACGAGCTTGAGCGCCTCGTCGGAGAGGTGCCCGTGTTCCTTCTGCGCGAGATGCAGCGCGGCCATCACGACCGACTGCTTGGTTCCCGACACAGCGTAGCGTTCACATAAAGCCGCGATCTTCTTCTGAGCGTCGGCTGAGAATTCGAGTGACATCGGGTGGTTGCCTTTGGCTTCCTAACGACGCGCCCAGACCCGGCGCAAGCGGGCGAAAAATAGGGCTCCACAAGCGGTTACGTCAATCGAACGGGCCAGTTATCGAGCGTCCGGGATCGGGGGCACGACGGTCCTCCGCCGTGGTAATTCGTCGCAGATGTTGCCGTCGTCCCCGACCGAGGACCTGCCGCTGTCTCGCATCGAACGCCTCGCCCTACGCTTCGCCAAGCGCAGCAACGAGAGCTCCTCCGGCAAGTGGCTGCAGACCCAGTTCCTTCGCGGCATCTCGTACGCCTGGGTGCGCGCCTGCCTGGCCAACCGGATGCTGGTCGAGGGGCTCGAGGATGCGAAGGCCCTCGACCCCGAGCGCGGGGTCATGCTGGTCTCGAACCACCGCAGCTTCTTCGACCAGTACGCGATGCTGCTGGGCGTCTACATGGGCCCGGTGCACTGGGCGAAGCGGCTGTTCTTCCCGGTCCGCTCGAACTTCTTCTACGACCAGCCGCTCGGCATCGTGGTCAACGCGGCGATCGCCGGCGGCGCGATGTATCCGCCGATCTTTCGCCAGGCGGAGCGGCGCGCCCTCAACGACGAGGCGCTCGACAAGATGGTCGAGCTGCTGCAGCGCCCCGGCAACGTGCTCGGCATGCACCCCGAGGGGACCCGCGGCAAGGGACCCGATCCGTACAAGTTCCTCCCCGCCCAGCCCGGCGTCGGCAAGCTCGCGCTGGTCGGCAAGCCGACGGTGGTCCCGGCGTTCATCCACGGCCTCGGCAACAACGTCGTCCAGGACGTCGCGCAGAATTTCGGCAAGCTCGCGAAGCGCGACAACGCGGTGATCACGGTGTTCGGCAAGCCCGTCGACTACACCGATCTGCTCGCCGAGAAGCCGCGCCCGACGCTCTACAAGAAGGCCGCGGACCGCTTCATGGCCGAGGTCGGCAAGCTCGCGCTGGTCGAGAAGGAGCTCCGCCGCCAGCTCGCCGCGGGCACGCTGTCCGACGACGATCCGCGCTGGCTCAACAACCGGCCGATCAGCAAGATCTACGCGGCCGAAGCGCAGCGCTAGCGCGAGTCACCTGAGTCCCGACGACCGGCGCTATCCGGGCGATTCGACAGTGGTCCAGCTGGCCGAGCGCATGCACTGCCTCCGGTGCTGCTACGATCGACCCGTTGACCGGCAGTGACGACACGATCGCCAGCTCGCCGTACACGGCTGAAGCTGCCGCTGCCGTTCCCGCGCGGATCGCGGGCCGCTACCAGATCGTGCGCTGGCTCGGCGGTGGCGGCATGGGCCGCGTCTACGAGGTCGTCGACACCGAGCTCGGCGAGACCGTCGCGCTCAAGATGCTCAAGGGCGATCTCGACGACGAAGCCGTCGCCCGGTTCCGGCGCGAGGTCCGGCTCACCCGCAAGATCCAGCACGCGAACATCGCGCGGATGTTCGATATCGGCGAGACCGCGGACGGCGAGCGCTTCCTGACGATGGAGCTGATCGCCGGCGAGCCACTCACCGCCTCGCTCGGCACGGTGTTGCCATGGCCGGCGCTGCAGGCGATCGCCGTCCAGATCTGCGCGGGGCTCGCGGCGGCGCACGACAAGGCCGTGGTCCATCGCGATCTCAAGCCCGACAACGTGATGATCGAGCGCGTCACCGGGCGCGCCGTGCTCACCGATTTCGGGATCGCGCACGGCGCCGACGACACCCAGGGCAACGTCACGCAGACCGGCATGATCGTCGGGACGCCGCGCTACATGGCCCCGGAGCAGCTCGCCGGGACGCCGACGGATGCGCGCTCGGATCTGTTCTCGCTCGGCGTCATGCTCTACGAGCTCGCGAGCGGCACCCGGCCGTGGCCCGGTGACAACGCGATCGCGATCGCGGTCGCGATGGCGACGCAGCCGATGCAGCCGCTGCAGGCGCGCGGCGCGGCACCGGGCTTCGCGGCGATCGTCGAGCAGCTCCTGGCGGTCGATCCCGCGCGGCGCCCTGGATCGGCGGCCGAGGTCGGCGCGAAGCTCGCGGCGCTCGCCGGCGTCGCGACCACCACACCCGGTCTCGCGGTCGTGGCCACCGCGGCCACCCACCTCGCCCCGGCGGTCGCACCGCGGCCGGCGCACGTCCACACGACGGGTCACGACGACTGCACGCTGGCGGTGCTGCCGTTCTCGACCAGCACCGACGACGACTACCTCGCGGCGGGCCTGCGCGAGGACCTGATCGACATGCTGTCGACGTCGCCGGGCCTGCGCGTGCGCCCGGCCTCGCTGCCCGTGGCGGGACGCGATCCGCGCGAGAGTGGGCGCGCGCTCGGCGTCGATCACGTGGTCACCGGCTCGCTGCGCCGCACGCCCACCGGGCTGCGGATCGCGGCCCGGCTCGTCGGGATCGCCGACGGCTTCCAGATCTGGGCGCACCGGATCGATTGTCGGGAGGGCGAGGTGCTCGAGATCGGCGACCAGCTCGGGCGCGCGATCGCCGCGGCGCTGTCGAGCCAGGTCGCGCACCGCCACGCGCTGCCCACCGATCCGCGCGCGGTCGAGCTGTTCCTCCGCGCGCGCGGCGAGCTTCGCCGGTTCTGGGGGAGTCACGCGCTCGAGGCCAGCAAGCTGCTCGAGGAGGCCGCGCAGATCGCGCCGTCGTCACCGCAGATCGCCGGCCTGCTGGCGATCGCGTCGGTGTTCGCGTGGGCCAAGCTCAACCGCCCCGAGCTACTCGACCAGGCGCGCCGCAATGTCGAACGCGGGCTCGCGCTCGACGATCCGGAGGCGTTCCTGGCGGCGTCGCAGCTGCACTGGAACCTCGGCGACCTCGAGGCGAGCGCACGCGAGCTGAGGATCGTCCTCGAGCGCGCGCCGATGAGCGCGCTCGCGCACGAGACCGCCGGCCGCCTCCTCGTCGAGATCGACCCCGGCCCCGCCGGCCGCCAGCACCTCGAGACCGCCGTGGGGCTCGATGCCGCGCGCGCCGAGGTCGTGGCCGCGGATCTCGCGCGCACCGATGCGATCGAGGGCAACTGGGTCGACGCCGGTCGTCGCATCGCCGAGCTGACCGCGCATCCCGACCCGGCGGTCCGCCAGTTCGGCGAGATGCTCGAGATGCGGATGCGGATGTGGAAGCGCGACCTCGCCGGCGTCGTCGCGATGTTCGACAACGGCCACGTCCGGCTGCCGGTGCAGGGCGCGGAGATGGGCCTCGTCCTCGGTCGCTGGCACCGCGAGCGCGTGTTCGATCGCGAGCTGTGGGACCGCGCGATGGTGGTGCTGTCCGATCCGCAGCGGCCGAAGCGGATGGCGCTGACGATCTTCCAGCGCGCGATCGAGGTCGCCGCGCTGTGCGATCAAGTCGACCTCGCGATCCAGGCGGCGGAGCTCGCCACCGACCGCGGGTTCGCCGACGTGGTCTGGATGGACCACTGTCCGTTGCTCGTCGGGATCGATCACCCGCAGTGGCGGGCGTGCCGACAGCGCGTGGCGACCTCGGCCGCGCGCGTGCTGGCGGCGTTCCGCGGCGCCTCGCCGAGCGGGACGCTGCTCGGGGCTACTCCGCGTCGCGCGTGAACGACACGAACGCCATCGCCGGGCGCTTGCTGTGCTCGGTGACCACGAACCGGATGGTGTCGAGCGTCCAGCCTTGCTTGACCCATTCGTTGACGCAGGTCTCGATGGTGTCGTCGGTGACGGTCGAGAGCTCGACGAACTTGTAGGTCAGCACCGTCTCTCCGTTGTGTTCGTGCTCGTGCTACGTGCACGTGCTCGTGCTCGTGCTCGTCCACGATCACCGACCCGGGGATTCCGAGCCAGTGGGAGTCCTCTGGCGATCGGACCCAGGACATTCACCGCTTCGCCGCGTGGACGGCGTGCTCGATCACCGACCGAGGGATTCCGAGCTAGTGGACGCATCTCCACGATCGCGCACGCAGGTGATTCATCCACAGGCCCTGCTTCTCGGCAGGGCTCGGAACGTGGACGAGCACGAGCACGAGACACGTGCACGTACACGCCGCCGATCGGACTCAGACCATTCACCGCTTCGCCAGCAGCTTGGCCGCGTGGAGCGCGTGATACGTGATGATGATGTCGGCGCCGGCGCGGCGGATGCCGGTCAGCGTCTCGATCACGATCCGATCGCGATCGATCCAGCCGCGCTCGGCAGCGGCCTCGATCATCGCGTACTCGCCCGACACGTTGTACGCGGCGACCGGCATGTTGATCTCGTCCGACACCGCGCGGATCACGTCGAGGTATGCGAGTGCCGGCTTGACCATCACGATGTCGGCGCCCTCGGCGACGTCCATCGCGGTCTCGCGCACGGCCTCGGCGACGTTCGCCGGATCCATCTGGTGCCCCTTGCGATCACCCGACGACGGCGCGGAGTCCACCGCCTCGCGGAACGGGCCGTAGTACGCCGACGCGTACTTCGCGGAGTACGCCATGATCGCGACCTGATCGAAGCCGTCTTGATCGAGCGCATCGCGGCACGCGCCGACGAAGCCATCGAGCATGCCCGACGGGGCGACCACGTCGGCCCCGGCCTTCGCGTACGAGGTGACCGCGCGTGCGAGGTTCTCGAGCGTCGCGTCGTTGTCGAGCTCGCCATCGACCAGCACGCCGCAGTGGCCGTGATCGGTGTACTCGCAGAAGCAGGCATCGACCTGGACGACCAGCGACGGGTGCGCCTTCTTGATCGCGCGCGTCGCCTTCTGGATCACGCCCTGGTCCTTCCAGGCCTCGCTCCCCACGGCGTCCTTGTGCTCGGGGATGCCGAACAGGATCACGCTCGGGATGCCGAGATCGACGGCGCGACCGGCCATGTCGACGGCCTTGTCGACCGACAGGTTGAACTGGCCGGGCAGCGAGCTGATCGGCTTCTCGATCCCCGAACCCGGGACGACGAACAACGGATAGACGAAGTCGTCGACGGACAGTCGGGTCTCGCGGATCATCCGGCGCAGACCCTCGGTGCGGCGCATCCGGCGAGGGCGGTACTCGGGGTAGTTCATGGCATTCCTGGATACACCGAGCCAACCGCGTTGGCTATTCCCGCGGGCGTCGGCTGCGCGGAGGTGACCACGCGCTTGGCCCCCATGTCCTTGAGCGCCTTCGCGGTGGTGTCGCCGATCGCGATGAAGGTGGCCTCGAGGCTGGGGATCAACACCAGCTCGGCGAGCGCGGTGACCTGCGACGGCGCGAACACGCAGCAGATCGGGGCCCCGCCCTCCTCGAGCGCGCTGCGCCCGTCCTGGATCTCCGGCTCGGCCGGATCGGCCTGGAACGTCTTGTAGACGCTCATCGCATCGATCGTCGCGCCCGCGTAGACCAGCATGTCGAGCATCTCGTGCCGGCCGCCGGCCGCGCGCGGTGCCAGGATCCGCACGCCGCGCAGCACCGGCGCTTTCTCGGTGCGGGCGAGCTTCTCGATCAGCACCCTCGCGAGGCCTTCGCCATCGTCGGCGCGCGGATCGACGAGGCACGGCAGCCCGGCGTCTTCGATCACGCGCCCGGTCGCCGGGCCGACCCCGAAGATCCGCGACAGCTTCACACGCCCCTGATCGTCGAGGCTCGGCTTCGGCGGATCCGGCGGCTCGCCCCACATCTGCTCGAACCAGGTCGACACCACCATCCGCGCGCCGGGGCGCGGCGGCGCCTGCCAGGCCTCGATCAACGCATGCGCACCGCGCGCGCTGGCCAGCGCGATCGCGTCGTACGAGCGCTCGCGCAACACGCGGTCGAGCCCGCAGTCGATCGCCTCGGTCCGTGTCACCGGCATGGCCACGACGTCGAGCCCGAGCGCCGCGAGGACGGCGGTGTAGGGAGCAGCAGCTTCGGCGTCGCGCGTGATCACCGCATACGGCATTCCCCGAGCATACCGCTGGCACACGGAGTGCTCTGCCCGAGGACATGCCGGATCGCGAGATCGAGCGTGCACGCACGGTGGCCAAGGTCCTCGACAACTATCTCGTCGACCCCATCGTGGGGCTCCTGCTGCCCGGTGTGGGAGACCTCGCCACCTCGGTCGCGGGCCTCTATACGGTCGGGGTCGCGATCTCGCGCAAGCTGTCGGCGGTGATCATCGCTCGCATGCTGCTCAACCTCGCGCTCGATGCGCTGCTGGGCGCGGTGCCGTTGATCGGAGATCTGTTCGACCTCGCCCACCGCGCGAACACCAAGAACGTCGCCCTGCTCGAGCAGCGCGCCGGGATCGGCGGTCGCGCCACCGCGCGCGACTGGGCGATGGTGATGGGTGCGTTCGCCGTGTTCGCCGCCGCGTTGGTCGGATCGATCTACGTCGGCTACCGAGTGGTCACGGCAGTGGCTTCTGCCCTTCCGCTCGGCTAGCGTCACGGCGTGCGCGCCTGGCTGCTGTTGCTTCTCGTCGCTTGTGACAAGGGTCAGAGTCGTCGCGACGACGGCAAGCCGCCCACGCTCGAGCAGCAGGCTCCGCTGGCGGTCCACGCCCAACCCAAGGTCGTGCTGAGTGGTCCCAACGGTGATCTCACCGTGGCGGTCGAGGTGGTCTCGGCCGGCCCCGCACTGCAAAAAGGCCTGATGTATCGTGAGCACCTCGCGCCCGACGCGGGGATGCTGTTCCTGATGGGCTACGAGACCGATCACGCGTTCTACATGCGGAACACGCTGATCCCGCTCGACATGATGTTCATCACCAAGGACTTCACCGTCGCCGGCATCGTCGAGAACGCCGAGCCCAAGACCGAGACCTTGCGGCGTGTGGGCAAACCGTCGGTGTATGTGCTCGAGGTCAACGGCGGGTGGAGCGCGTCACACCACATCGGTGCAGGTACGAAGGTTCGGTTCGAAAACGTCGCTGGGATGTGACCGCGAGAGATAAGTCACGGCGCCCGACAGCGGCTCCCGTTATTGTGCATGCTCGCGGTTCGCGTTAGAACCGGCGCTAACCTAGAGGGGTTTTTATCCATGGCATCGCTCCGTCAAATGTTGTTCTCGCTCGCGATCCTTCCGACCTCGCTCATCGCCTGCGGCGGCGGTGACGATGGCGTCGAGCCCCCGTCGGGCCCGCACACCGGCTACGTCGTCGACAGCGTCTCTGTCCCCGATGACAAGCCCTTCGACCTCGACGGCAACGGCGTCAAGGACAACGCACTCGGCCAGGTGCTCGGCATTCTGTCCGGCCAGGGCTTCGACGTGCAGGGCTCGCTCGACGAGGCCGTCGCGCAGGGCACGATCATCCTGCTCTATGACCTGCAGACGCCGGACTTCACCACCGCAGCCGGCGCGGGTCTCAGCATCCTCCTCGGTGACAACCCCACCCCCGCCGCGTGCACGGACGCCGCGGACGTGATCTGCGGCCATCACCTCGAGGGTGACGCGTCGTTCGACGTCGCGGCGAGCTCGCCGACGGACGCTGGCGTCGACGGCAAGATCGCCGGCGGCGTGTTCAACGGCGGCCCCGGTAACTTCACCCTCCAGATCGCCCTCGCCGGCTCGAACCCGATCAGCCTCGACCTGATCGGGGCGCGCGCCAAGGCGACCGGCATCACCGCAGACGGCATCGGCGAAGTCCTCCTCGCCGGCGCGATCAGCGAAGAGCAGCTCAACGGCGAGGTGCTCCCCGCCATCCACGCGCAGCTCGGCCCGATCATCACCGAAGACTGCGACGCCGCGGCCGGCCCGCCGGAGTGCGGTTGCGTGGCTGACTCGACGGGCGCGACGATCATCAGCTTCTTCGATGACGACGCGGACTGCGGCGTGACGCTCGACGAGATCAAGAACAACGGCTTGATCCAGTCGGTGCTGTCGCCCGACGTGACGATCGACGGCGTCGACGCGCTGTCGCTGACGGTCAGCACCACGGCCGTGGGGGCCTCGTTCCCCGGCGTCGGCGCGAAGCCCACCCGCTAAGCGGTAGAGGCGGGTTGGCCCGCCGATGGAGTGTACGAACGGGTCTCTTCGGAGGCCCGTTTGTCGTTTCGGGCTAGCCCGATGCACGGCGTGCACGTGTCACGTGCGCGGCCGATGCGGACCACCAGATGCTGCGATCCTGATTCCATCGCCTCGCCGTAGCGATTCCCTCGAACATCGCGGAAACGGTCGAAGAACCGATGGCAACGCTCGCTGCCATCGCTGTACGTCGCCACTGATCGCCGAGCTGGGAGCATCCACGCGCGATCGGACATTCGTGAACGCGCACGTGGCACGTGGCACGTGCACGTGCACGAACACGCATGAGTGACGGGCTAGACCAGCGAGACGCCGCCGGCCGCGAGGGCCGCGGCACCGACGATGCCCGCGCTGTCGCCGAGCTCGGCGGCGGCGATGTCGAGGTGCGCGAGCACCGGCTGCGGCGCGACCACCATCAGCGTGGTCTCGACCAGCGCCTGCAGCGTCGGCGTGCGCGACAGCAGGCCACCGCCGAGGATCAACCGCTCGGAGTCGAGCACCGCGAGCGCGTTGCCGAGCGCGACGGCGAGCAACGTGCCGAGCTCGGTCCACAGGGCGAGCGCCCAGTCGTCACCTTCCGCCGCGGCCTGATCGACGTGCGACGGCGTGACCGCCTCGAGCGAGCCCGCGATCGCGATCGCGCGGCTCGGCTTCTTCTTCTTCTGCAGCGCCGCCAGCTCGGTCGCGATCCGCCGCGCGACGTAGCTACCGCCGACGTACGCCTCGACGCAACCGCGCCCACCGCACGCACACGGCGCGGCCTCGTCATCCCACCGCACCTTGACGTGCCCGATCTCGCCGGCGCAGTTGGTGGAGCCCTCGATCAGCTGGCCGTTCGAGATCACGCCACCGCCGATACCCGTGCCGACGTAGACCGCGAGGACATCGCGACACCCGCGCGCCGCTCCGGCGACGTACTCGCCCCAGGTGATCGCGTTGACGTCGTTGTAGACCCCGAGACGAAACCGAGTGCCCAGCCGCGCCGCGAGCAGCTCGC
>Ga0075163_10004648_pt1 | contig 18393 bp, 17 predicted proteins | sample JI1023141ADNA_FD_71478 | JGI IMG/M metagenome (GOLD analysis project Ga0075163, IMG submission 71478) | Wastewater effluent complex algal communities from Wisconsin, to seasonally profile nutrient transformation and Carbon sequestration -... | ecosystem: Engineered > WWTP > Effluent > Algae...
CGCGCCTTCAACGATTTCATCGCTTCGCGAACCAATGCGCTCAGGCATATGATCGAGGGCAGGACACAGACCAGATAGGCCGCCAGGGCCTGGCACGACCGCCGCGGGAGGGCGCACATGGGATATCTCAGGCTCCGTCAGATTTGCCTTGTCGCGAGCGATCTTGCGAAGGTGGAAAAAGAGATCGCCGACGTGCTCGGCCTCGAAATCTGTTTCCGCGATCCCGGCGTCGGCAAGTATGGCCTGCACAATGCGCTGTTCGCGATGGGCGGCACCTTCCTTGAAGTCGTCTCGCCGACACAAGATGGCACGGCGGCGGGCCGTTACATCGACCGGCGCAAGGGCAATGGCGGCTACATGTTCATCGTCGATTGCGACAACCTCGAAGCGCGCCGCGAGCACTACCTGAAGATGGGCGTACGGATCGTCGAGGACCTGAAGTCTGGCGACGAGACGCTGATGTCGGAAGCGATCCACCTGCATCCACGCGACACCGGCGGTTGCCTGCTGTCGGTTGACCGGCATTCCGGCGGCGCCGACATGCACGGCGGCTACAAATGGGCGGGGCCGGACTGGCAGCGCCATGATCGGTCCGCAACAGTGAGCTCCATTGTCGGCGCAGAGCTCCAGTCGGACGATCCAGCCAGCCTGGCGCGGCGCTGGGCGGACCTGCTCGGACGGCCGATCCTCGAGATGGATGACGGCGGATGGGAGCTCCGTCTCGACCACGGTTTTGCGCGCTTCGTGCCGACCCGCAACGATCGCGGCGAGGGAATGGTCGCCGTGCATCTGGCCTGCAAGGACGCAGGCGCGATCAGACAAGCGGCGAAGGAAGCGGGCGTGAAAGCAGGTGAGCGCCACGTCGATATCGGCGGCGTTCGTTTCGTTCTCGCCTAACAAATATGTAACTGCTGATCGCCACGCGGCCGCCCTTTTTGGGCTGTTAGCGTCGCTCCGGTTTGTGGGGCGCGTTTGTGGAGTCGGCGCGATGCTCTGGCGAGTGGTGACAGTCGTTTCGTTTCTGGCAGTCGCCTGTGGCTGCGCCTTCGCATAGGCGCGCCTAGGCCTTCCACACGCGTGCAGTCTTGATCGCGGCGTTTTCAATTTCCAGCGATGTCTCGACCGCATAGTCCGCCGCGAGCGTGAAGGCGCTGCGCGGCAGGTAGGCGCGGTCCGGATCGCCGACGAAGACGTCGCGGCCGTTGGCGCGGGCGCGCTGCAGGTAGGGCAGGAAGCGATCCGCCATCGGCTTTTCGTAGAACACGTCGCCCGCGAAGATGATGTCCACGTCGGGCGGTTGGGACTCCAGCAGATCGCCGCCCCGCCAGGCCAGCGCCACCTCGTTCAGCCCGGCGTTGAGGGCGATGGCGGCCTCGCAGATCGGGTCGATGTCGTTGGCGATGACGTGCGCTGCCTCGCAGCGGGCGGCGGCCAGGGCGATGAGGCCAGAGCCGCAGGCAAGGTCCAGCACGCGGCGGCCGCGAACGATGTCCGGATGCGCGAAGATGTAGCGCGCAACGGCCTGTCCGCCCGCCCACGGAAAGGCCCAGAAGGGCGGTGCGAGCTGCTTTGCTTCAAGGTCTGCTTCGGTCGCCTGCCACAGCGGCGTCAGCGCGTCGGCGGTGTAAAGGCTGAGCGGCAGGCCGGGCACGGGAAGCGGCCGCGTGTTGGCGCGGATGAAGGCGATGGCGTCTGGCAGTGTGCGGGCGGTCATGCCCTCTGGTGACGAAGACGCGCGCGGCTGGCAACAGGCTTTGCAAGCGGCAGATAGCCGTCGGCGCCGTCAGGCGTGGCTGTCGCGCAGGCCTTCGTGGATGGAGGTCAGCGCAGCGCTCAGGCTTTGCCGGCTGTCGGCGGGAAGCTCGGCGATGATCATTTCCAGCTTGTGGATCGGATCGGACGCCAGCAGGGCCTCGCCCCTGGCCGTCAGGGTCAGGAAGGCCCGCCGGGCGTCGTTGATGTCGGTCGTGACGCTGATCAGATTGCGCCGGGCGAGGGAGGCCACGGTGCGGGAGGCCGGCGCCTGCGTCATCTGGAGGTGTGCGGCGATCGCGCCAATGGTCCGCATGTCCTGCCTGGCGGTCCGCAGGTAGCGAAGCGTCGCCCACTGACCGCGCGAAAGGGCGTCCGGTCCGTGCGCCGAATAGACCTGCGCGGGCATTTCCTGCAGCAGACGGGATATCCTGTCGGTCGGCATCATTCACCTGCGACCCCGGCGAATGCCGGGTTCTGGCGAACGATGACCTGTTCAGGAAGGTGAGGTTTTGACCGGCGTCAAACCCGGACCCTACTTCTTCTCCACGACCTTGATCGTGTCGGTGGAGTTGTCGGTGGCGTAGGGATAGCCGGCGGTGATGACGAACCGCTTGATGCCAGAGGCTGCTTCGTGGCGGTTTACCGCATCAAGGATGTCGTCGAAGGATTTGGGTTCTTCCGCCTCGATGTCGGCGGCAACGCCCCAGATCAGCGCCAGCCGGCGCGCGGTCGGCAGGCTGGGCGTCAACGCATGGATCGGCTGGCGCGGGCGCGTGGCGGAAACCCGCTCCGCCGATGAGCCCGAGCGCGTGAAGACGACCAGCGGGCAATCGAGATCATCGGCGAGTTTGGTGGCGGCGCGGGCGCAGGCGTCGGCGGTGGTGGCGGCGGGCAGTTCGCGGCGGCGCGTGTCGGGCGGATCATTGTCGCGATCGGTCTCGATGGCGCGGATGATGCGGTCCATGATGGCGACGGCGGCGGTGGGGTGGCGGCCGACGGCGGATTCTGCTGAGAGCATGACGGCGTCTGCGCTCTGGTAGACGGCGGTGGCGACGTCGTTGGCCTCGGCGCGGGTCGGCACGAGGGCCTCGATCATCGATTCCAGCATGTGGGTGGCGACGATGACCGGCTTGCCGGCGGCGCGGGCGGTACGGACGATGCGGCGCTGGGCGATGGGGACCTGCTCGGGCGAGAGTTCGACGCCGAGGTCGCCGCGCGCGACCATGACGCCATCGGCCTGCGCCACAATGGCGTCGAGGTCGTCCAGGGCGGCGGGCTTTTCGATCTTGGCGATGAGCGGAATGCCGTCGCCGAAGGCGGTGCGGGCCATGATGAGGTCGGCGGCGCGCTGGACGAAGGAGAGGGCGATGTAGTCGACGCCCTGGGTGAGGGCGAACAGGCCGTCAGCAATGTCCTTGTCGGTGAGGGCGGGGATGGGGATGGGGCGGTTGGGTGCGGCAATGCCCTTGCGGCTGGAGAGTTTGCCGGGGGCGACGGGACGCGCGATGCGGGCCTCGCCGTCCACCTTGACGATGTGGAGCATCATCTTGCCGTCGTCGATCAGCAGGCGGTCGCCGAGCTGGAGCGAGGCGATCAGTTCAGGATGCGGGACGGGGATCACGTCCGGGTCGGTCGAAGATGATGCGGCGACGAGGCGCAGCTCCGAACTCATGCGGACTTCGACCACGCCGCCGGGCAGGTCGCCGAGGCGGAGCTTGGGCCCCTGCAGGTCGGCAAGCAGCGCGACGGGACGGCCGAAGGCCTTCTCGGCTTCGCGTGCGGCGGTGATGCGCGCGGCGTGCTGTGCATGATCTCCATGGCTGAAGTTGATCCGGAAGACATCAACCCCCGAACGCAGCAGCTCCTCCATCCGGAGCGCGCCATCACTGGCGGGGCCGAGCGTGGCGATGATCTTGGTGCGGCGGCGGATGGCGGTCATGGGTCGGCGGAGCCCCGGAGCAAATCTGGCTGAGCGAATCTGGTCGGACTGTATCAGTCCGCAGACCCACGGTGTCGGGGCGTTCGGTTAAATTCGTGCGTCAGGGCAGAGCGAAACTCTTGTGACAGGGGGCGGCCAGTGCGCATCGGCAGATTCCAGTTGCGGGCCGGCGCCCTGTGCGCTACATACTGTGCAACACACAGTGTGTGAGGCACATGCCAGTAGGCGCTGACATCATTGAAGCGCTCCGGATGGAGCTGAGGCGGGGGACGCTGATCCTCGCCGTGCTGGGGGCGCTGCGTGAGGAGCGCTACGGCTACACGCTGCGATCCGCTCTGGCCGGGCAGGGCGTCGAGATCGACGAGGGCGCGCTCTATCCGATGCTGCGCCGGCTCGAGACGCAGGGGCTCCTGACCTCGGAATGGCGTGAAGACGCCAAACGCCAGAAGCGCTTCTACCAGCTGTCGAATGATGGCGCAGCGGCGCTGAAACACCTCACGGACGAATGGCGCGCGATGAACGGCGCGATCGAGAAGATTCTGAAGGAGACGGGACGATGAGCGGTCCGGCAAAGACAAAGACGGGCGACCTGGTCGAGCGGTACCTGGCTGCGGTAAAGCGGCGGCTGCCGAACGCGCAGGCGGCGGACATCACGGCCGAGCTCCGCGAGGCGCTGAATGACAAGCTGGAAGCGAAAGAGGCCGAACTCGGCCGCGCGGCCGGCGCCGACGATGTCGCCGCCGTGCTGAGGGTCTTTGGCAGTCCCCCGCTGGTCGCGGCGCGCTATGCGGGCCGCGAGTACCTGATCGGCCCGGGTCTCTATCCCTATTTCTGGCAGACGCAGCGCATTGCGGTCGGGCTGGCGATTGCGCTGGCGATTGTCGTGGCGGCGGTGCGTTCGGTGCAGGCCAGCGATCCGATGCGGGTCGTGTGGCGCGGCATGAGCGCGGCGTGGGAGGCCGGCATCTTTGTGTTCGGCGTCGTGACCGTTGTGTTCCTCGTGATGGAGCAGACCGGGGTCGCGGCAAAGTTCGAGGCGGCATGGGATCCCAGACACCTGCCGCGCGACAATATCCGCAAGCCGGTGTCGCTGTTCGAAAGCCTTGTGGCGCTGGCGTTCGATGCGCTGTTCATCGCCTGGTGGGTGGGCGTGCTGCGCTTCGAGAACATCATTCCGGATCGCTGGGTGCGCGACAGCGCCGATCTCGTGGCGAGCGCTGAATTCTCGGACGCATGGGGGCCGGTGTTCCTGCCGGTGCTGGCTCTCGCGATCCTGACGGCGTTGGTGCACGTGGCGGATGTGTTCCATCCCGCCTGGAGCCGGGTTCGTGCAGCAGTCGTGATCGCGGGCAATGCTGGCGGGCTGGCTGTGCTGTGGGTGCTGGCGCAGGGCGGAGACCTTGTCGACGTCGTCGCGTCCACCGAAGGCGCCGAGGGCGCGGCGAGGCTGCAAGTCGTGCTGAACAACGTCGCGGAAATATCGCTGCCTGTGGCCGCGATCGTCTTCGCGATCCATATCTGCATCGAGGCCTGGCGCGTGGCGGGGGCGCTGCGGATGCGGCCGCCGCCAGCGATGGCGTAGGCGCCGTGGCGGATGTGTCCCAAACGGCAAATTATTGTGCTCTGCCGTTGCGGCATCGGATTGTTGGCGCTGTCCGGCAGGAGCATGGTCCGTTCCATAATTCCGCAGAAGTCGGGATACCCGGGAGCTTTGAATCTCATGACCAAGTCATTTTTCCGCACCGCGTCCATCGCCATGCTGGCTGGCGTCTCGGCGCTGGCCATCACCGCCTGCTCGCAGGGCGAGCCCGCCGCCAGGCTCGCCGGAACGCAGGTCGACAACTTCCTGCTCGTCGATGAAGCGGGTCTCGCTCACACCCTGAAGTACAACAAGCACGCCAAGGCGCTCGTGCTGGCAACGCAGGTGAATGGCGACGAGACCTCGCGCGCCGCGGCGAAGGAGCTTGCCGCGCTGCAGGCGAAGTATCCTGACGCCGAGATCAAGATGATCAACTCAGTCATCGCCGACACGCGCGAGACGATTGCGGCTGAAGCGAAAGCACAGGGCTTCACGCTGCCGGTGCTGGACGACGAGTTCCAGATCATCGGCGAGAGCCTGGGCGCCAGCTTTGCCGGTGAGGCGTTCGTCATCGATCCCAAGACGTTCAAGGTCGCCTATCACGGCCCGGTCACGGCGAAGGCCGGCGGCCTCGACGCAGCCCTCGCCGAGATGGTCGCAGGCAAGCCGGTGTCGATTGCGGAAGTCGCCGCCGGCAAGGCTGCTGCGATCGACTTTCCGGATCGCGCCAAAAAGGCCGACTTCGTCAACATCTCCTACGTCAACGATGTCGCGCCGATCCTGATGGACAAGTGCGTCGACTGCCACCAGCCAGGCGGCATCGGCACCTGGCAGATGACCAGCTACGAGATCGTCAAAGGCTTTGCACCGATGATGCGCGAAGCGATCCGCGTCGACCGCATGCCTCCCTATGACGTCGATCGTCACGTCAATCTGTTCCAGAACGACGAGAACCTCACCGAAGCCGAGACCAAGACCCTGATCCACTGGATCGAGGCGGGCGCTCCGCGCGGCGAAGGGGAGGATCCGCTGATCAAGGGTGCAGCGCAGCGTGCGGACTGGCCGTTGGGCAAGCCCGACCTGATCGTCGACATCCCGACCTATGACATTCCGGCCTCCGGCGTGGTCGACTACCAGACCCCCGTCGTCGCAAGCCCGCTGAAGGAAGCCAAGTGGCTGAAGGCCACGACGTTCAAGGCGGGCTCGCGCCAGGGCGTGCACCACATCCTGTCCGGCTGGCTGCCGAAGATGCCCGCCAGCGGCAAGGGCTTCGACTGGGATGTGAACATGGGCGGCTATGCCGTCGGATCGGAATCCAACCTCGCGCCGAACGACTGGGCGACCTACATCCCGGCGGGCGGCGCGATCTCGTTCCAGATGCACTACACGCCATTCGGCAAGGCGATGACCGACACCTCGAAGATCGGCTTCTATTTCCAGGACGAGGCGCCGAAATACCTGAAGCGTCAGATCGTGCTGGCGGACCCCACCATCGTGATCAAGCCGAACGCGGCGCGCCACCATGAGCGCTCCTACGTCATCTTCCCTGCGGCCGTGCAGCTGTTCGCCTCGCAGCCCCACGCACACTATCGCGGTTACGCCTCCAAGCTCACCGCCATCTACCCTGATGGCAGGGAGCAGGTCGTGCTGAACATGCCGAAGTACGACTTCAACTGGCAGCGCGAGTACATCTACAAGGACCTGATCGACCTGCCGGCCGGGACGAAACTTGTCGCCGACTACTGGTATGACAACTCAGACAACAACCCCGCCAACCCGGACCCCAACAAGGAAATCGTGTGGGGCGACCAGTCGTTCGAGGAGATGCTGTTCACCGGCGTGCAGTTCCGGTGGGTCGACGAGACCTCCGATCACCGCCGCGACGACCTGCAGAAGAGGCTGCAGGACAGCCAGCTGTTCACCATGGTCGACGACGATCTGAGCGGCAAACTCGAGATCGCCGAAATCAAGAGCCCGATGCTGGAGCCCCTGAAGCCGCACTTCGCCGATATGGATGCGGACAAGGATGGCGGCCTCAGCCCGGCCGAGTTCGGCGCCGGCATGAAGATGATGCAGGAAGCCCAGTCCTCGCGTCGCAACGCGCGCAACACGGGCGGCCAGCCCTAGGCTCTCGGACGAGAAGAGCGGACTTGAAAGCCGCGCTGGCCGGATCCCCAGGGGTCCGGCCAGTCGCGTTTTGGGGCGGGGAAGGGGCGGGCCGCAGTGGGTCGAGAGGGGTGACGGACACGTAATCCCCCCTCTCGGCGAACCGCGACGAAACGCCCGTAATGACGGGCGAAATTCGGCCTAGAGCCTTGTTGTCCTTTGTAGAGGTGCATGATAGCAAACGCGCCAACGACCGGCGGCTGACTGCGGGCAGACGCTTCCAAGTTGTTGACTTCAGGTAATTTTTTGGGCCTCGAAGCCGACGCGGCGGGTTTGGGGTTGGCGGGAAAAGATTTGGCTGGTTCATCCACATCTTCGATCAGCGTCGCAGCGCACCGCTATGCGGCTGCGGCTTTCGATCTTGCGCTCGACACGGGCGAGGTGGACGCGGTCGAAGCCGGCCTGACGTCCCTTGCGAAAACCATCGACGGCAACGCCGAACTCGGCCGCACGCTGCGCTCGCCGCTGTTCAAGTCCGAGGACAAGGCCGCGGTGCTCGCGACCCTCGGCGACAAACTCAAGATTTCCGATCTGGCGCGCCGCCTGGTGGGCGTCGCCGCCCTCAACCGCCGCGCCGGCGACCTGCCGATGATCGCCAAGGCCTTCGCTGAACGCGCCGCCAAGCATCGCGGCTCGACCCGCGTCACCGCCCGCGTCGCGCAACCGATCGACAAGGACCAGACGCTGGCCCTCGAATCCGCCGTCTCGAAATCGCTGGGCCGCACGGTCTCGGTCGATGTCGAGGTTGATCCCTCGCTGATTGGCGGGCTGCAGCTCAAGATGGGCTCGCGCCTCGTCGACGCTTCGATCCGCACAAAGCTGAACCAACTGACGAACCTGATGAAGGGGGCCTAGCCCGATGGACATTCGCGCCGCTGAGATTTCGGACATCCTGAAGGCCCAGATCAAGAATTTCGGCTCCGAAGCCGAAGTCTCCGACGTCGGCCAGGTGCTGTCGGTTGGCGACGGCATCGCCCGCGTTCACGGCCTCGACAACGTTCAGGCCGGCGAGATGGTGCAGTTCGACTCGGGCGTGAAGGGCATGGCCCTCAACCTCGAAACCGACAACGTCGGCGTCGTCATCTTCGGTGACGACCGCGGCATCAAGGAAGGCGACACCGTCAAGCGGACGCAGGAGATCGTGTCGGCGCCGGTTGGCAAGGGCATGCTCGGCCGCGTGGTCGACGCTCTTGGCGAGCCGATCGACGGCAAGGGTCCGCTGGTCAACATTGCCGAGCGCAAGCGCGTCGACGTGAAAGCGCCGGGCATCCTGCCGCGCAAATCCGTGCACGAACCGATGTCGACCGGCATCAAGGCGATCGACTGTCTGGTTCCGATCGGCCGCGGCCAGCGCGAGCTGATCATCGGCGACCGTCAGACCGGCAAGACCGCCATCGCCATCGACACCATCCTGAACCAGAAGGCGATCAACGCCCGCGGCAACGAGTCCGAGAAACTCTACTGCATCTATGTCGTCATCGGCCAGAAACGCTCGACCGTGGCGCAGGTTGTGAAGTCGCTCGAAGAGCGCGGCGCGCTTGAGTACACCATCGTCGTCGCCGCCACCGCGTCCGAGCCCGCGCCGCTGCAATACCTCGCGCCGTTCACCGCCTGCACGATGGGCGAATGGTTCCGCGACAACGGCATGCACGCCCTGATCATCTATGACGATCTCTCGAAACAGGCCGTCGCCTACCGCCAGATGTCGCTGCTGCTGCGCCGCCCGCCGGGCCGTGAAGCCTATCCGGGCGACGTTTTCTATCTCCACTCGCGCCTGCTCGAGCGCGCCGCGAAGCTGAACGAGGACCATGGTTCGGGTTCGCTCACCGCACTGCCGATCATCGAAACGCAGGCCAACGACGTGTCGGCCTACATCCCGACCAACGTGATCTCGATCACCGACGGCCAGATCTTCCTCGAGACCGACCTGTTCTACCAGGGCATCCGCCCGGCCGTGAACGTCGGCCTCTCGGTGTCGCGCGTCGGCGGTTCGGCTCAGGTGAAAGCCACGAAACAAGTCGCCGGTACGATGAAGTCGGAACTCTCGCAGTACCGCGAGATGGCCGCGTTCGCGAAATTCGGCTCCGACCTCGACGCCACGACGCAGCGCATGCTGTCGCGCGGTTCGCGCCTGACCCAGCTCCTGAAACAGCCGCAATACTCGCCGCTGTCGATGGAAGAGCAGGTCGTGGTGGTCTACGCCGGCACGCGCGGCTTCCTCGACAAGGTTGCGGTCGATCAGGTCCAGCGTTTCGAATCTGAACTGCTGCGTTATCTCCACGCCGACCACGCCGGTCTGCTGGACGACATCCGCAAGACCAAGGACATCTCCAAGAATGGAGCCGGCGGCGCCAAGATCGAAGACACGATCCGCGCGGCGCTGGATGCGTTCGTGAAGACCTTCGCCTAGCGGCTTCGACAGGACCGGACACCCCTCATGCCTAGCTTGAAGGACCTCCGCCTCCGGATCGTCAGCGTGAAATCCACGCAGAAGATCACGAAGGCTCTTCAGATGGTCGCCACGGCCAAGCTGAAACGGGCGCAGGAAGCTGCGACCGCCGGGCGTCCGTATGCACAGCGCATGGCGGCCGTGATCGCGAACCTCGCCAGCGCAGGATCGCAGGGCGGACCCAAACTGATCGCCGGCACCGGCAAGGATGATGTCCACCTGCTGGTGGTGATGAGCTCAGAGCGCGGCCTGTGCGGCGGGTTCAACGCCAACATCGCCAAGCTGGCTCGCGCCGAAATCCGCCGCCTGCGTGACGCCGGCAAGACGGTGAAGGTTCTGACCATCGGCAAGAAAGGTCGCGACGCCCTGCGCCGCGCCTATGGCACGATGCTGGTCGACCATGTCGAGATGCGCAACGAGCGGACGATGTCGATCGGCCTCGCCCAGCGCATCGCAGCCATGATCACCACGCGCTTCGAAGCGGGCGAGTTCGATGTCGCGACGCTGATTTCGGCGCGTTTCAAGAACGTGCTGACCCAGATCCCGACCGCGATGCAGATGATCCCGGCCAAAGCCCCGGCCGATGCGCCGAAGGTTGACCTGCAGGGCGCGCGTTACATCTACGAGCCCTCGGAAGAGGCGATCCTCGAGACGCTGCTGCCCCGCTACCTGTCGACCGTGATCTTCTCGGCGCTGCTGGAAACCGAAGCGGGCTTCCAGGGCGCGCAGATGACCGCCATGGACAACGCCACGCGCAACGCCGGCGACATGATCAAGGCGCTGCAGCTGAAATACAACCGCGCCCGCCAGGCGCAGATCACCAAAGAACTTATCGAGATCATCTCGGGCGCTGAAGCGCTCTAGACCGGACTATCAGCCGGCCGCCGCCGGCTTAACCGCGGCGCCCGAACAGATGACGAAGACATAGAGGCGAGTGATGAGCACCAAGACCGCAACCAACGTGAAGGGCCGCGTCAGCCAGGTCATCGGCGCCGTCGTGGACGTCGAATTCGACGGCCACCTGCCGAGCATTCTCAACGCGCTGGAGACGACGAACAACGGCACGCGCCTTGTTCTCGAAGTCGCCCAGCACCTTGGCGAAGGCACTGTCCGCACCATCGCGATGGACTCGACCGAGGGTCTGACCCGCGGCCACGAAGTGCGCGACACCGGCCAGGCGATCTCGGTTCCGGTTGGCGAAGGCACGCTTGGCCGCATCCTCAACGTCATCGGCGAGCCGATCGATGAAGCGGGCCCCGTGAAATCCGACACCAAGCGCGGCATCCACCAGCCCGCCCCGGCCTTCGTCGACCAGAAGCCCGTCCCGGAAATCCTGCCCACCGGCATCAAGGTCGTCGACCTGCTGTGCCCCTATGCGAAGGGCGGCAAGATCGGCCTGTTCGGCGGCGCCGGCGTCGGCAAGACCGTGCTGATCCAGGAGCTGATCAACAACATCGCAAAAGCCTATGGCGGCTACTCCGTGTTCGCCGGCGTCGGCGAGCGCACGCGCGAAGGCAACGACCTCTATCACGAGATGATCGAGTCCGGCGTGAACGAGCAGGGCGGCGGCGGCAAGTCGCGCTGCTCGCTGGTGTTCGGCCAGATGAACGAGCCGCCGGGCGCGCGCGCGCGCGTCGCGCTGTCGGGTCTCACCATCGCCGAGCACTTTCGCGACCAGGGCAAGGACATCCTGTTCTTCGTCGACAACATCTTCCGCTTCACGCAGGCCGGTTCGGAAATGTCGGCGCTGTTGGGCCGCATCCCGTCCGCCGTGGGTTACCAGCCGACGCTGGCGACCGACATGGGCGCGCTGCAGGAGCGCATCACCTCGACCACCAAGGGTTCGATCACCTCGGTGCAGGCCATCTATGTGCCCGCCGACGACCTGACCGACCCCGCGCCCGCCGCCTCGTTCGCCCACTTGGACGCGCAGACCGTTCTCAACCGCGCCATCTCGGAAAAAGGCATCTACCCGGCCGTTGACCCGCTGGACTCGTCCTCGCGCATTCTCGACCCCAGCGTTGTCGGCCAGTCGCACTACGACGTCGCCCGTGGCGTGCAGGAGATCCTGCAGAAGTACAAAGGCCTGCAGGACATCATCGCCATTCTCGGCATGGATGAACTGTCGGAAGAAGACCGCCTCGTCGTGGCGCGCGCCCGCAAGATCGAGCGCTTCCTGTCGCAGCCCTTCTTCGTGGCCGAGCAGTTCACCAACCTGCCGGGCCAGTTCGTGGACGTGAAAGACACCGTGCAGGGCTTCAAGGAAATCCTCGAAGGCAAGTACGACGACATTCCGGAGCAAGCCTTCCTGATGTGCGGCAAGATCGAAGACGTCGTTGCGAAAGCCCAGAAGATGGCGGCTGAAGCGGCTTAGTCCGGAGGCCCCATCGAACGACATTGAACAGGCGCTGACCCAGGGTCAGCGCCTGTTTGCTTTTCAGTACCCCGCTGGCGCGTGTTGCGGGTGGGGGATAGGGTTTGTTCCGGATCAGGGACGGAGAGCCGCTGCGATGCGATTGCTTGCTGTGACCATGCTGGGATTTGCGCTGCTGGCGCCGATGGCGTCGGCGCAGCGCGATGCAATCTCGACAGCCATATCGCCGGAGATTGCAGGGAAGGCGTTCCGCGATGCGGTGATCGAGGGATGTGTGGCTGCGGTCGCGAGCGGCCAGCGTCTGGCGAACGCGCCAGGCGGCGGGGCGCGGTTTGCCGTCACAACCGACAGCGACACGCGCCGCGACGTTGGCGCCGGCAGCGATGAGACAGTCTGGGATGTTGTCGCTGCGCGCGGCGTCGTGACCATCAAGGAAAAGCAGGATCGCTGCACGGCGTCGGTCTATGGGCCGTCGGCGGCGATGACGGTGATGACCATGGGTCAGCAGCTGGTCGCCGCTGGTTTTGAACGTCTGGCCGCGACGCAAGCGCCCGGGATTTCGCAATCGCTCTATCGCGTCAGCAACGGTCGGCGCGTGCAGGTGACGCTCAGCGGGTCGGAGCCAGGCATGCCCAATCACAAGTCGCGGTTCAGCGTGGTGACGGCGACCGTCTTCTCGATGCCGGCAGGCTAAGGCGCCACTGGCAGGGGCGGGGGCCCGGACGGCGTAGCGGCGGCTTAGGGACGGCACGGGCGTATATGGGTCAGATCATCCTGCTTGCGGCGACGGCCGGGGCGCTGGCATGGCCGGCGCTGATCGGCCTTGGCGTGTGGCTGTCGCTGAAGAACAAGTGGCGACCCGGACTGATAGCGGGATGGAGCACGGTCTTTCTCAGCGTGGTGTGGGCGCTGGGCGTCTGGGCGTTCCTGTGGGAGCCCGAGACGCTGGTGGTGCGCCGCGTCGAGGTGGTGAGCCGCACATGGGCAGGGCCGCCGCTGCGCATCGGCGTGATCACCGACATTCATGTCGGCGCTCCGCACATGACGCGCGACCGGCTGAAGGGAATCGTGGCGCGGATGAACGCCGAACAGCCGGACGTGATCGTGCTGCTGGGCGATTTCGTCGGCGGTCATGCGCCGGCGGACGAGCGCACCAAATTCGAGACGCGGACGATCACCAGCGGTTTGACGCCGCTGGCGCGGCTGCAGGCGCCGCTGGGCGTGTGGTCGGTGCTGGGCAATCACGACTGGTGGTATGACGGCGCAGCCATCGAGGCGCAGCTGACCGGGCAGGGCGTCCAGGTGCTGGAGAACGGCGCAGCGCGGATCGCGCGGCCGGGCGGGCCGTTCTGGATCGGTGGGCTGGCAGACTATGAATCGACGCGGGCGCTGCCGTCCTATCTGGAAACGCTGGCCAGGGTCGACGGGCCCGAGCCCGTGATCATGCTGACGCACTGGCCCGATCCGTTTGCCGCAGCGCCGGACCGGGTGGCGCTGACGCTGGCGGGGCATACGCATTGCGGGCAGGTGAACCTGCCCTATTTCGGCCGGCTGCTGCACGCCTCCGAGGGCTCGGCCAGATGGCCCTGCGGGCTCTATCAGGAGCGGGGGCGGAAGCTCTACGTGTCCGGCGGGGTGGGGGTCTCGATCCTGCCCGTGCGCTTTAACCAGCCGCCCGAAATCGCCCTCGTGACGCTGCGGTCGGAATAGGCTTTTTCGCCGCCTTTACAGGCCCGCTGGGCCTGCTAGACCGCTCCGCGCATAGAGGATGGTGCCATGGCCGACACCCTGTATTTCTCGCTGGTGACGCCCGAGCGCGAGCTGTTTTCGGGCGATGTCCAGCAGGTCGACGCTCCCGGCGTTGAAGGCGAATTCGGCGTGCTGCCGAAGCATGCGCCTTTCATGACGGTGCTGAAGCCCGGCGTCGTGCGCATCTATGACGCCGGCACGGTGACGCCCGTGTTCGTGCGCGGCGGCTTTGCCGACGTGACGCCGGCCGGCCTCACCATTCTGGCCGAAGCTGCGGTTCGTCTGGCTGACGTCGATGTGGCCGCCCTGGATGCCGAGATTGCCGTGGTGAAGTCGGATGCGACCGATCCGGGCGATGAAGTTCGTCGCAAGACCGCCAGCGACAAGCTCGCCGGCCTCGAGGCGCTGCGCGCCGCCGTCTGATCTTCAGGCTCTGATTTTCAAACGGGCAGGGACCAGCGCGCAAAGCGCAGGGCCACTTCGGCATAGACCGGTTGCTTGAACGGGATCACCAGATCCGGCGCCTCGCTGAGTTCGGCCCAGCGCCACGCATCGAACTCCGGCGTGTGGCCGTCTAGCCGAACGTCAGTGTCGGACCCGGTCACGCGGAACGCGAACCATTTCTGGCGCTGGCCGAAATAGGGGCCGGAGAGGCGCGCCTTCAGGGCAGGCGGGAAGTCGTAATAGAGCCAGGGTTCGACCTCTTCGAGAAGTTCGACGTGCCTTGCTTCCAGGCCCGTCTCTTCGCCGAGTTCGCGGATCGCGGCCTCGAAGGGCGTCTCGCCGCGATCAATGCCGCCCTGGGGCATCTGCCACGCATAGCGGGTTTCGTCCTTGCGCACGCCGGTGCGGCGGCCGAGCAGCAAGTGGCCCTTCTTCGAGAAGAGCGCGAGGCCGACATTGGGACGGTAGAGCGAGGGATCGCGCCCGCCTTCGAGCGGTTGGGCGCTATCCGTCACGGCGCGAGGTGTTTCGCGGCGCTGGCGGCGGCCGGAGCCGGAGCCGTTGTCGTGACGCCGGCGACTGCGGACGCGGGCGCAAGCTGATAGCCTTTCGCCTTGAGGCCGGCCGTCCACATGCGGAACTGCTCGATCGTGACGGGGTAGGCATAGCCCACGCCGACAGCTTCGCCGTTCTGGATGGCGAGTGCTTCAAGCTGCAGCAGTTCGCGGTCGATCGAGTCCGCCGAGGGTTCGGCGTCGACGATGCGATCGGCGACCTGGAAGGTGAGCTTCGCGGTTGCCGCCGCCTGCGGCAAGGCCGAGCGGGTGGCGGCGCCGTCGTGCATGAAGACGAGGCCGCGCGCTTTCAGCGCCGAGAAGACGGGACCGGCGGCGCGCGCGTCGGTTGCGAACTTTGCGCCCTGATAATTGGTGACGCCGAAATAGCCCGAAGCTTTGCCAAGCAGCAGGTTGAGGCGGCGGACGTTCTCGTCCGCGCTTGCCGTCGTGCTGAGAGTTTGCGGGCCGGTGTCCACGTTGGGAGAATCGTACGCTTCCATCGGCAGTTCAAGCAGGACTTCGTGACCGGCGGCGCGGGCGCGGTTGATCCAGGTCTGCAGATCCTTGGCGTAGGGCACGAAGGACAGCGTGACTTCCGGCGGCAGTTCGTTGATGGCGGCCAGCGTGTGGTTCTGGTTGAGGCCGAGGCCGCCGACGATCAGCGAGATTTTCGGCACGCCGGCGGCGGCGGCGAACGGGCGCGCATAGGCTTGTGCGGGCGTCGAACCGTTGGCGGCGATCTTCGGCACATCGCCTGCAGGCGTGCGCTCGTAATAACCAAGGATGGGCGCTTTCGGCAGCGGCGTCGGCACGTTGACGGCTGAACCGGTGGAAACTTCGGTGACGGTGAAGCTGGCGTTGACGGGCTCGTCGCCCGAACCTTCCGGCAGGCCGTTTTCGTCATACTCGACGCCGGGCAGGCTGGGCTCGACGCCAGCGTCAGCGGCGAGGGAATTCTCAAGGCGGGCTTTCAGCAGGGGCGGCGGGCCGGCCTGCGCCGAGAACAGTGCGATCTCGACCTTGGGACCGCCGGCCTCGTCGTCGCCGAACACGAAGGCCGCGCCGGCGGCAATCGCGCCGAGCGTTCCAAAAGCCGCCAGGCTCAAGGCCAGCTGGCTCAATCCCGTCCGAAGGGCCGATGTTTCGGCATTCCGCGACGCACGCATGTACGACCTCGCAAACCCATCACTCAGCCGGGGAGTTTTGGCGGATCAGTCTTAAGAAGGCGGTAACGCGGCTGCGGCGGGGTGACCCATCTGCCGGACTGATTTGCGGAGATTTCCCCGTGCCTGCTGGCGTTTTTCGGGTCTGCGCTGCGACATGGGATGCACCAGAAGAGAAAGGCCCGCCGGTGAGGGCGGGCCTTCTGCTGATCGCGGACGACCAGATAGTGCGTTGCCCGTTACTGGGTCTTGGTCGCGTCCGGCGTTGCAGCAGCGACGCTGCGCGGCGTGACCACGGCCTTGCCCGCGTGGATGAGGGCGACGGCCTGGTCGAGCTGGTAATCCTCGCCCTTGTAGTCGGCCGGCGGCATGTCGGCCGGGATGTGCGGCGCCTTGCGCTCGACGCCCTGCTCGTTTTCGAGGGCGTGCGGCAGCGAGGCTTCCGTGTAGCGCGCGGCGCGGCTTTTCAGTTCGGCGATGTCCTTGTCGCTGAGACGGACGGCGGCGACTTCAAAGTCCGGCTCGATGCCGGCGCCCTGGATCGATTTACCGGACGGCGTGTAGTAGCGCGACGTGGTCAGGCGCATGGCGCCCTTGCCCGGCCCGAGCGGGATGACGGTCTGCACCGAACCCTTGCCGAAGGATGTGGTGCCCATGACTTTCGCGCGGCCGCGATCCTGCAGCGCGCCGGCGACGATCTCGGCCGCCGAGGCCGAGCCGTTGTTGATCAGCACGACGACGGGCAGGTTGGGGAAGCGATCGCCGCGACGGGCGTTGTAGCGTTCGACGTCTTCGGGGCGTCGGCCGCGCGTGGAGACGACTTCTCCGCCGGGCAGGAAGCGCGAAGAGACTTCGATGGACTGTTCAAGCAGGCCGCCGGGGTTGTCGCGCAGGTCGAGCACAAGACCTTTCAGCGGGCCTTTCGATTCCTTGCGCACCTTGTCGAGCGCCTTGTCGAGCTCGTCCGACGTGCGCTCGTTGAAGGTGGAGATGCGGACATAGCCGACATCGCCGACGGCCTTGGCCTTCACGACTTCAGGACGGATGTTTTCGCGCGTCAGCGTGACGTCGAACGGTTCAACGCCTTCACGGACGACCGTGATGGAGAGTTTGGAGCCGACGGCGCCGCGCATCTGCTTCACGGCGTCGTTCAGCGTGAGGCCGACGATGGACTGGCCTTCGATGGCGGTGAGGTAATCGCCTGACTTGATGCCGGCGCGCGCCGCAGGCGTGCCATCCATCGGCGCAACGACCTTCACGAAGCCGTCCTGCGCGGTGACTTCGATGCCGAGGCCGCCATACTCGCCCGAGGTCTGGACCTGCATGTCCTTGAACTCGTCGGGGTTGAGATAGGAGGAGTGCGGATCGAGCGAGGCGAGCATGCCGTCGATCGAGGCTTCGATCGCCGCCGTCTCGTCAACGTCGGTGACGTAGTCGGCTTCGACCTTCGCGAGGATGTCGGCGAAGAGTTCGAGCTGCTTGAAGGTTTCGGCGCGCTTGCCCGACTGGCTGGTGTTGTCCGCGAACGCCGACATGGCCAGTGCGCCGCCGACAACGCCTGCGCCCAGGATCGGGACGATCAGCCAGTTCTTCATGCGCATAAGCTCCTCGCTTCATTCTTGCCGGAGACGCGCTAGGCGCCGCGGCGCAGCCATTTTGCCGGGTCGATTGGCAGACCGCTTCGCCGTACTTCCAGATAAAGCTCTGGAGAGGGCGACTTCTGGTCAGCCATGCGGCCGATCGGTTCGCCCGCCAGAACCCATTGTCCTGCTTCCGGGTAAAGGGCGTCGAGCCCGGACACTACCACAAGCATGTCCCCACCCACATCGAGAATCAACATCTGTCCGTAGGTGCGAAAAACACCGGAATACTGAACCCGTGCGTCCAGTGGGGCGATCACCTGGGCGCCCGCTCGCGTCGCAAGCGTCAGGCCCGGATGGGCGTTTCCGCCCGTCTTGTCGCCGAATTTGCGAATTGTCTGGCCGACAGCGGGGACAAGGGGCGCCGTCGACGGCGCGCCGGGTCGATTGGACGAAGCAGAGGGGCTCGCGGGGAGATCGCGCGGTTTTGACCCAGGCGCAGGTTTAGGCGGCGTTGCGGATCTGGCGGTCACGGCGCCTTTGGCGCCTGGACCGGTTGGCTTCCTGCCCGGCGCTGTGGGGGCGCCGGCGGCGAGGCCGTCCAGCAGCTCGCGAAGGGTTTCGGCTTCGCGCCCGAG
>Ga0075163_10004649_pt1 | contig 18393 bp, 19 predicted proteins | sample JI1023141ADNA_FD_71478 | JGI IMG/M metagenome (GOLD analysis project Ga0075163, IMG submission 71478) | Wastewater effluent complex algal communities from Wisconsin, to seasonally profile nutrient transformation and Carbon sequestration -... | ecosystem: Engineered > WWTP > Effluent > Algae...
CCGCGAAGGATGCGCCTTCGCCAGCGGGCGTGAACGGCGCCGTGTCCCGGGAGATGTCCTCGGTCAACCAGCGCCTCTTCAACAACGCCTACTTCCGCGCCGTTGACGCGCTGCTCCTGCTCGCCAGTTATCGACTCTCCACCCTGCTCGAATGGCTACCGTGGCTGGCCGTATTCGCTTTAGCTGCCGTCATCGACGGCGGATTCGCGCGGCTCATCAAGGCCAAGGAATTCCTGCAGCACGATCCGGAAATGTTCGCGCTGTATGCCAGTTTGGGAATCGTGGTTCTCTGCGCGACGGTCGTCGGCTTCGTGCTGCCGGTGACGCTGCATCCGCTGCTGCTGCCGTGCGTTCCGCTGGTGGTTGGGGTGCTGGCGGGGTGGGCGTTGGGATGTTTTCACCGACGTGGATGATGCATTACCCTGCGACGAGATCGGTGCGATTCGCCGAAAGAAAGGTGCACTTTTGTTGCCATCGTCATGACTACGTCGCTGAATGTCAGCACCACAGTATAAACGAGACCGTCGGGCGATCGTTATCGGTGACAGCGCCTCGGCCATTGATGTCATTCGAATGCTTAGCTTATTCGGTCAGAAATGCGGTAAGCTGCCCTTCCGCTGCCAATCACTCTGAGCGGCAGCTTTTCCGGCTGCCCCCTCTCCCTATGGGAACTCCTGCTACTTCAGTTTGGTACGTCGGACGGGGAGCAGATCAAGCATTCGGGTGATTGGGAAGGGATTGATCCCCAAGGCGCCATGCCTTCCGCAGTCACTACCGCTGGCTTCCAGATGGGCAACGAAGACGTGCCGGCCTTATCCAGAACGATCGCAACGCTCTGCTTCGCTCTCGTAACTGCGACGTAGAAGCTGGAAGCGGAGTTCGCCTCTAGATAGGTGCCAGATGAGATGAATTTGGCGATCGGCGCGGTCGGGATTATCAGCACTCGTTCATATGTCATGCCCTTTGATACTTTGAAATTGAGATAGTCAAGATCGAAGGCCTTGCCCGAACTGATGCTGTGCCGCAGGCATTGAGGCTGGAAGAGGCGAACGTATTCGGTGACGTACTTTGTAGAAACTAGAAACACCCCATCGTGGCCTGTGACCGTTTCGTTCTTGGATTGCGTCTCGGGGAACTTCCATGATGGATCGAAGATGCTGTCGGAGAATTTCGCGATGACGGGATGACATCGCCAGGTCGTTACACTCTCCAGTATCTCAAGCAGTCCTCTGGACTGACGCTCGCGCGCCCATTTGATTGCCCCTGCGTACGAATACTTTGCGTTCTTTGAGCTACGCGGGTTTGTCGCCAGTACCGACTGTCGGATGTCACCGACCATGCGGATGTCGATCGAAGAATGCAACAGCACATCGATGATTTCCCAGTCGTGGGCGCTGAGATCCTGAACCTCATCGATTAGGATTTCGTCGTAGATGCACTCCAGCCTTCTCTGGAGTGCACCCTTACTTTCGGCAATCAGCTCGTGAGCAAGGCGGCCAAGTTCGCATCCGTATGCAGCGCCGTTGGAGTCCAGGAATCTACCGATACCTATTGCCATGCGGTGGGGTCTCCCATCGAAATTGAAGCCAAGGACGCGTTTCCCGGCGAACTTGAATGGCAGGAACGGCCTTGCGAAATGTCGAAGCAGGAACGTGAACCAGCCCATCATCTCGATGTTATGGTGATCTCCTGCGTACTGCTTCAGGCGGCTGATCAGCTCTTCCTGATTGGCCTGCGTATACGTCAGAACCAGCACACGGCGCTCGCGCGACAGCGACGCGCAGTGCTCAACGATGCCTTGTGTCTTCCGAGAGCCTGCGACAGCTAGCGTCAGCTGATTACCCATGGGCAAACTTCACCGCTTCGAGCATGTACAACGGCGGAACGATCTTTTTGCTGGCAGCGCTGATCCGAAGTGCCATCTCGGTCTTCTCCCGTGTCATCCATTTCAGCAAGTCTGCATGAGCAGCAATCCCGAGGATGTCGCGCAGCAAGGTCTCACCGCTATGGTGAATCAGTTGAGGCTCAAGCGTTTTGCCGTCGGCGACTTCACCAATGAAGAGTTCACGTTCGCCCTTCTTTAGCCACGCATTCACAGGGCCACGAAGTTCAGCCGGATCAACGCCATCGTTATCCCGAAGAGCGGTTATCCGCTTATTGAGTGAAGCACATAGCTCCAGTCCGCGTGCCAGCGAGAGGCCGCGCATACTCAGAACGTCGATACCGCACTCCATAGGACGCTTTCCGTACGTGTCTTGGAAGATCCGTTCGAACACAATCTCATCGGATGGACCTTCGACCAGCACGATCTTGTTCGCGAGCACAATGCGCAGGGTGTCGTATCCGGGGAGCTTCTTGAAGTAGTCGACTGTTTCTGGGTCTAGCATCGAAAGTTTGGCGGCGACATCATTCCCCATCAAAAGGAGGGCATCCAGTCCCAAACGGTTGAGCACGAATGAGCTATGGGTAGTGACGAACAGTTGCTGCAGCTCACCCGCAAGTGACTCGATTCTTGACAGCAACGTGACGAGGCTTGTGTGTGTCAAATGGTTCTCGGGCTCTTCGACCATGACGAACTTGGCTTGTCCAGCGTGGCGTCTCATCGCGAGCGAGATCTTGATCGCCGATTGCTGTCCTTGACCGGCCATGCTGAACGGTACGTCATCAACGTGCGGAGTGACGACACCCTCCCACGACGTTCTCGCACTTTGATCCATTGCGAGTGCGATTGGCCGACTGTGCAAGCTTGCGTGCACGGAACTCATCCTGGTATTGATAGAGTGCAATGCAGTCTTTGACATTGAGGCCTTGACGCGGCGGTATTCGAGCGAGATTTGTGCTCGCTCAGCGGGCTCCAGTTGATCGCCGAGGATTTGGCGCAGGTGATAGTCAATCCCTGACGACGTTCGGACGGTGTGCGAGTTAATGATGGCCGTGGCCAGGATTTTCGGCCGCGTCGTCAACTCCTTGTCTGCAAACGACCGCCAGTCACAGCGGTAGTACTCAACGGGCAGAAGAGAGGTCGGTGACTTGGCCCATTCCTCCAGTTCTGTCGCGTACTCGGGATTTGCCGAAATCCGCATAGTCACGCCGGGGCACGCGGTTGTTGGCACATGCGAGTTAATTGCACCGCATAAGCTTTGCAGCTCGGGAAGGTCTTCGAAAGACAGCTCAATCAAGATCTCCGGAAAACTGACCGGGACACCGCTGGCTCTCTTATTGATGAACTCCTCGACGACGGATGTGTTGAACCAATACGGATTTAGCTCTTCGGCGACGCTGCGGCCATTGATCCGGCCAGTGAGCGCAAGCGCGACAGCCTCCATGAGCGTTGACTTGCCAGACTCGTTGGCTCCAACGATCAGGTTGAATTTCCGGCTCGGTTCGACCGTCAAATCCTTATGGATACGGTAGCCCTGAATCTTAATTTTGCGAATCACCTCGTCCTCCTCCATCGCCTCTCATTTCGGAGGGCGCGTTGTGTTCTTTCAAACGCGTCGGGTGCATAAGGTGCATTGGCAACAGCGCATCTCAATCACTTTATTCTGAACGGCCGGCACCGCTCAATAGGCATGCAACATATCCCAAAGCTCTGCTGTACGTAGTGCAACGTGCGACTTTGGCCGATGCACACTGTTCGGCCAATGCGGCCGTTGGGGTGCGGCGCCGCCAATGGCCGCAATAAATAGGGCACCGGTCGTGGTCTCGGAGATAGGCTCGCACGACATGTTGGTACTTCAGGCTACTTCCGCAGCCCATTCCGGCCAGACAGCTCTCTCAGAACCGGCCGATCCGCCCAACGTATAAATGCTTGCTGGGGTCCCGGCGACGGAAGCCCGTCCGCCGAACTCGGGTCCGTTGCCGGTGCGCGCGATATGCGAGCAACCGCGAAATGTGGCCGCATGTTCTTGGAAGCGTGTGATGCACTGGACCGAGATGCAATTAGTCACAAGCGCTGACGAATTGGGCCACGGTGTGGCGTTTCTGGCGACGTCGTGAGGGCTCACCGGCTCCCTGGATTCGCACCGCAGTCGATTGAGCAATACTGGGCCAAGGCGTACGATTACTGCTTCGTATAGCGCGATGCAGCATCGCGATTCCGGCAAGGGAGGCCACGCCATGACGAAACCTGAGCTAAAACAGGCGGCAAACGAAGACAACGCGATGAATGGCGAGTATCACATTTTCGTTTCGCATTCGAGTGCCGACACGCCGGCCTTGCGCAGATTGGTGGCGCGTTGGCGCCGGTTAGGTTATGACATCTTTGCCGATTTCAACGATCCGATGCTGGCCTGTGCGGCCAAGGAAGGGCGGGTAGACACGGCAGTGACCAAGCACCTGCTCGCTGCGATCCGAAAATGCAAGATTTTCGTATTTGTCTCGTCCGAACAGTCGATCAAGTCCGGCTGGATGCCATGGGAACTAGGCCTTGCCCATGGCGCCGTTGGCCGGGTACATGTTTATCGGCATGACAAAGCGGATTTATCAACCATGCCCGGTCGGGAATATCTGTCATTATACAAGGACAACGAATTCGACCGGACGAATGATAAAGTCTTCCTGCGCAAGGTGATCGACGAGGCGGCGACGCAGGCTGCAAACGCGGCGCAGCTCGAGGCAGCGCGCGACATGGCGCGCAGAGCGCTCCAAGCATTCAATGAACAGCGATTTGGCGATGTGGTGAAGGAACTGACTGAGTCACCTCTGGTACAAGGAGTCGAAACCGTAGCCGCGTTGCGCAGTCCAGGATTCAATAATGCAGAAATGCTTAACACAGTGTTCAGGTCCACCATTGAATCCTTATCCATGACCAGCGGACTGAGCCTGCTCGATGGGAATGCCGTGCGAACAACGCTTGGAAATCATACCCAAGCTCAGAAGCGTCCCGGTAAGAATTTCCTGTCCGCCGAAGAACCACGATCAGTGCCGGCGCCACACAACCCAGGGTTGCTATCAGGTACATCTGATTCCGAAGACTCCGCATCATCGATGTACTCGCCATGGTCTTGGCCGTTCTTCTGGCCGACGACAAAGCGCTAGACTAGCCCAGAATTCTCACAGCGACGGCCCCAGCGTGAATATCCTGGCCACCCCGCTGTCTTGCGAGCCACACCTCATCCAAGGCCGATCTCATGTCCACGCCATTGCTCGTCCATCTTGTCTTTCATCCGTCATCTGCCGAAGGCCGGGGGCTGGCGTTGGCGCTGCACGACACCCTGAACTACGACCCCGCGGTCCCCGGCTTGCGGATACCCACGGTCCTGGTCGCGGAAGACGGCACCGGCCTCCCGCCCCTCGAGCATCGACTCGACTTCGCAGCACGAAACGTCGTAGTGGTGCTGGCCGACGATCACATGGTGCTCGAGCCGCCCTCGCTGCCTGCGGGGCGAATGACCTGGCCGGATTTCATTGGAGGGCTGTGGGAGCACTGCAGCGCGCCGGGCTGTAGATTCATTCCGTTCCAGCTGTCTGAATACTCCTTCCCGGTCGATCCCCGGCTGAAAGGGACCAGCTTTCTGCGCACCTACGTGCAGGCTGAGAACGCGCGCGTTACATGGACCGCGCGCGCGCTAGTGGTAGAGATCTGCCGATTCCTTGATGGCGAGCAGCGCGGAGACAAGGCGCCGGTGCGCCTGTTCCTGAGTCACGCTAAGCAGGATGCCGACGCGGCCCCGCACGTCTTAAGCGAGATCGTCGAACACTTGCGCAACACCCAGCCTGTCAAAGCCTGGATTGACAGCGCCGAAATCCCCGGCGGCTCGCGTTTCGCCGACGAGATCGAAAGCGGCGTCAAGGATTCGGCGCTGCTGATTCTCGCCACTCGGCATTACAGCACACGGCCGTGGTGCCGAAAGGAGATGCTGCTTGCCAAACGGCATCAGCGGCCATTCGCCATCGTTGATGCGCTCGAAGGCCTTGAGAGCAGGAGCTTTCCGTATGGCGGTAACGCGCCCCGGCTTCGCTGGGAAGCTGGCAGCGCCGAGCGCGCAGTCGACCTGGTCCTCAAGGAAACCCTGCGCCATCTCCATGCGCGTCTGGAGCTCGAGCAGATGCGGCACGCCGACGATGTGGTACTGACCGCGCCACCTGAATTGGCCACCGTCCTTCGGTTGCCCAAAGGCAGCGCCGTGCTGTACCCGGACCCTCCGCTCGGGGACGAGGAAATGGAAGAGCTCGCACCCCTCGGCCTGACGATAGAGACGCCGCTTCAGCGCGCGGCCCAGGGACGCGCTCTGTCCGGCGTGCGGGTCGTGCTGTCGATCTCCGACAGCCCCGACACTGCTCGGTTCGGCATGACCAAACGCCATCTGGATCACGCACTGTGTGAGATATCTCGCCAGTTGCTGGTGCGTGGTGCTGTGCTCGAATACGGGGGGCATCTCGGGACGGAGAGCTACACGCGCGTTCTCTTCGATATGGCAAACGAATATTCGTCCTTAAGTGGCCTACCGCCCGCAGAACGCATCATCAACGACGTCGGCTGGCCGCTGCCGCTGGAAAAGCTGCCGCCCGGCGACCGCGCAAAGTATCAGGGGTTGGCGATCTTCCAACGCGTCCCGCGCCCTGCTGGCTTGGCACAACTCGAACCCGCGACCTTCGTTGCAGAGCCGGCGTTCTTCGACGCGGACAGCCCGGAACGGCGCTACGCGTGGGCGAGGGGCATGACGACAATGCGCGAATTCCAGTGTCTAAACGCCAAGGCGCGGATTCTGCTCGGCGGCGCGACCGGTGCGAACGCAGATGGCTCACCGCTAGCCAAATGGTACAAGGGACGCATTCCCGGCGTCATTGAGGAGGCCTACCTCAGTCTCAATCGAAAGCAAGCGTTGTACGTGATCGGTGCGTTCGGCGGGGCTGCCGCGATGGTCTCCAGCCTGCTGCAGGGACAGCGCCCATCCACGTTCACTTGGGAGTTCCAAAAGCAGGCGCCGCATTGCGAAGCGATGCTCGATTTGTATAACAAGCATGGGCCGGCATGGGAGGATTATGATGACTTGGCGACGTTCTTCGCCACTACGGGCATCGCTGGACTGGCCGCGCAGAACCGGCTTAGCGTCGACGAAAATTTGGAACTGTTTGTCTGCCGGGACACCACACGCATTGTCGAGTTGCTGCTGGAAGGGCTGACCCGGTGTAACGGCTCAGCCGTGCTTCTACCTTAAGTTCCGGACGGGAATTGCAATTAGCCTAGTTGATCCGACTCCTCAACCCCGGCAACCTCACCCACCAACCCAAGGTAGCCGTGAATCAGCTTTCGGATCAGTTTCAGGTCCTCGCGGAATTGAGCCTTTCCCGCTGACGTGTCGAGGTCCCCGGCGAGCAGCCGCGGGTGCCACTTGGCAGTCAGCGGGCGCAACACCTGATTCAGGAACGGAATAGCAATTGCCGCGAATCGCACCGATCCCGGACCGGCATCCTTCAGCACCTGGCGTGTGGTTTCAAACAGGCTGTGCAGGCTCGCGAGCGCAGACTTCTCGTCGCCCTCATCTTCGCCCAGCGGCTGCACTGCGATGCGGGTGAGCATTTCTACGTATAGCGCCCAGGCCGCCTGGCGAATGGCATCATTCGATTCGAATTCAGCGTCGAGGATTGGCATCTTGACCTTGAGGCGCTTAAGGCCCCAGCGGTCGAGCAGGTCTCTAAGTATGGTCATTATCCGGAATCCCTTCAGGCAATGAGATGCGGTATTCAGTCGGCAGAAACGGTGCGCCGAACCAGCATGGCGGCGAGACCGTCATTGACGGGTCGGAACTGTTCGATCTCGAGAAGGCGCGCCAGCAACGAGGGGTGCAGGACCTGCGCCCCATCACCGGCGCGCCCTACCGGACGGTAGGACCGTTCGCCGATCTTCGCATAGCGTCCGTTGAGGAATTCGGCGAACGAATCATGGGCAGGTGCCAGATACTCCTGCCGGCGCGCTTCTGGATCCGCTGCCTCAGGCTGAATATCGACCGCCAGCCCACACTCGATCGCCCGCCGCTGCATCCAGCGCAAGGGTGGATTGGCCAGCGGTTGCCCCACATAGCCGCCGCCAACATCGGCATGTGCGCCGGCAAACCAGACCTGCTCGAGTCGCTGCGCTTCGTCATCGGGTGATTTCGCCCCCCACATCGTCACCGCGTAGGGGCCACGGTGCTCGTCTAGCGCCATTGCATGGAAGGTAAGCGTCGCTCCAAGACCGTTTTGCGGCCGGTGGGAATTGCTCAGCGACGACGTGACGGGGTTTGCCGCGGTGTCGGCGCGTTCACCTCGTCGGTGAACTTATCCTCGTCGTAAGCCTTGGCGATGGCGGCGTCGAGGCGGATCAGCAGTTGCGCCAAAGTCTCGCCGTCACGGCGGACGAGCATGGCCAGGCTGTTATGAGCATCGTTGGCGATGGCGACGCAACGGATGGGATAGATGGCACCGATCGTGATCTGCCCCTCGCCGTCGACGAGAGCTTCAATATTGGGCAGGTCGGGCAAAGGCTCGGCGGAGCGTGACATGGCGATGAAGTTCAGGCCGCCAGGCGCAGGACGTCAGGCAGACTTGCGGCGACGTTCCACGGCAGCAGTTCCTCGACGCGGTTGATCGGATGATCGGCGATGCACCCGAGGACATGGCGCAGGTAAGCCTCGGGATCGATGCCGTTGAGCTTGGCTGTCCCGACCAGCGTATAGATCGCCGCCGCGCGTTCGCCACCACTGTCGGCGCCGGCAAACAGATAGTTGCGTCGGCCGATGGCCACCCCACGCAGCGCCCGTTCGGCCGCCGAATTGTCGATTTCGAGGGTGCCGTCGTCGCAGTAGCGCGTCAGCGCCGCCCAGCGATTGAGCGCATAGAGGATGGCCGACGTCATATCCGACTTCGTCGAGAGTCGGACCATCGTCGCCTTCAGCCAGGCTTCGAAGTCGGCCAGCAGCGGCTTGGCCTGTTGCTGGCGAATTCGCCGCCGTTCATCCGGCGGCTTGCCCCGGATCGTCGTCTCGATGCCATAGAACTCACCGATCCGCCGCAGGGCCTCCGCCGTCAGCGTCGAGGGGCGCGCGACGTGCAGATCGTAGAACTTGCGCCGGGCATGCGCCCAGCAGGCCGCTTCCTGGATACGGCCCGTCTGGTAGATCGCATTGAAGCCAGCATAGGCGTCCGCCTGAAGCGTGCCGGCGAACTTCTTCAGGTGTGTCTGGGGATGTTCGCCCTTGCGGTCCGGCGTATAGGCGAACCAGACCGCTGGCGGAACCGTCGATGCCGCCGGCCGGTCGTCGCGCACATAGGTCCACAAGCGGCCCGTCTTGGTCTTGCCGTTGCCCGGTGCCAGCACGGGAACCGGGGTGTCATCGGCATGCAGCTTGGCGCCGGCCATGACATGGCGGCGGACCGCCTCGATCAGCGGATCGAGCAAGGCGCTGCTGGCGCCCACCCAGTCGGCGAGCAGCGAGCGGTCGAGGTCCACGCCCTCGCGGGCATAGATGACCGACTGCCGATACAGCGGCAGATGATCGCAGAACTTCGCCACCAGCACATGAGCTAGCAGGCCCGGGCCGGCCAGTCCCCGCACAATCGGGCGGCTCGGCGCCGGCGCCTGGGCGATGTGGTCGCAGCCGGTGCAGGCCAGCTTGGGGCGCACATGCCGGATCACGCGGAAACTTGCGGGCACGTACTCCAGTTGCTCGGACACGTCCTCGCCCAGCGCGGCCAGCGCGCCGCCGCATTCCGGACAGGATTCGGTTTCGGGTAGATGGGTCTCGGTCTGTCGCGGCAGGTGCGCCGGCAGCGGCTTGCGAATCGAGGGCTGACGCGGGGCCTTGGGTGGCGGCGCCTTTGCCTCGGCCGCCGCGTCCTCGGCTTGCAGTTCCTCAAGCTTGAATTCCAGTTGTTCGATCTGGCCATCAAGCTTCTCGGACTTGCGGCCGAACTGCATGCGGCGCAGGCGGGCGATCTGAAGTTTGAGGTGCTCGATCTCGACGGCGCGCGTCACCAGTTGGCTGCGCAGATTCTCCACCATCGCCGTACCGGCGAGCACGAGGGCCTTCAGGGCGTCGATGTCGTCGGGCAGTGCGGCTGCATTGGGCATACCCCGAGTTTACGAGGTGTAGACCGGGTTTACAAGCCCAATGTGGGTTGCCAGGTGCGTTCGGGACGCCGCCAGTCGATGCCCTCCAGCAGCATCGATAGCTGGGCCTGACTGAGCGACACGCTGCCGCTCGTCGCCTGTGGCCAGATGAAGCGGCCGCGCTCCAATCGCTTGGCCAGCAGGCACAGGCCATCGCCGGTCCACCAGAGCAGTTTGACGATGTCGCCGCGGCGACCACGAAAGACGAAGACGTGGCCACTGAAGGGATTCTCTTCCAGCGCGGTTTGCACCTTGGCGGCCAGGCCGTTGAAGCCGCAGCGCATGTCGGTGACGCCGGCGGCGATCCAGATGCGCGTGCCCGCCGGCAGGCCGATCATCCGAGCAGGTGTTCCAGAACCAGGCGCAGGGCGGCCGGGTCGGGCTGGCCTTCGATGCTCACGCAGCCCTTGGGGGATTCCAGCCAGATGCGGCCCGGAGTCGTTCTGGCGGTTGGCGCGGTCAGGGCCGCTGCCGGTGGCCGCGTCTGCGCAATCACGGTGACTGGCAGCAGCTTCGCCGCCGTCTTCCCTTCCTCGCCCAACTGTCCTTCCCGATACAGCTTGCGCCAGTTGAACACCTGGTTGGCGTTGATGCCGTGCTCCCGCGCGATGCGCGCCACCGACGCGCCGGGTACGAGCGTCTGCTCGACGATGCGCCGTTTGAGTTCCAGGCTGTGCCGCTTGTAGCGGGGACCGCTGCCGACAGGTTTGAGTGACTGATTATTTGTGTCCATGATCGCTTTCGCGGACACAATTCCGTTGTGCCCTAGACCTGCGATCATCGTCGCCCCTCAACGACTCGTCCAGACGGTGCTGGGAGGACGCTTACCATGGAAGGCATTGCGCACGATGTGGGACAGCTTCGGGTCATGGAAGCCGTAGCGCTCGGCGTTGAAATCCTTAAAAAGTTTGAGCGGAATGCCCATTGCCCCGACGGTGTCCCAGACGCCGACGAAGTGAATCTCCACCTCAATCGAGTTCGCCGCCCGGAGTTCCCGTGCGGCTCGCGAATTTGGCCCCTTGTCGTGACTGCGGTAGAAGTTGTAAGCCTCGTGCACAGTCAGCTTGCCTGTCGAACGCAGCAGCCCGACCATGCGCACCAGCCCCACCAGACTGCGCGCTGTATAAGCGCCGCGGCTGAAGCCAAGCAGATAGATCCTGTCGCCGGGCGCGTAGAGTTCCAGCAGTTTGGCGTAACCCTCAATGATGTGTTCATCCAGCCCGTTCCCGAAGGCGCCGCCACGAACCTTGTTCATCCACTCAGTCCCGACGCCCGCGTTGTACCAGTGCACCTGAGGCGTATCGTCGTCTGCCTTGGGCCGGATCGAATCGTGAAAGCGCCGTACGTTGGTGTCCGTGCTCTCTTCCGGATACTTGCTCACCGAAGGCTCATTCCAGGTGCCGTCGAAAAGCAACGCAATGTTCTTCGCCATTAATCAGCCTCCACTCGACGGCTCCACTACCGCCGATTCCATTTGACTATAAACTTACCATGAACACTTCTAGTTTGGGTGCGGGATTCTGATTGTCAGTCAACCGGTCAAATGGCTATAGACAACACTTTCCGAAAAGTCTCCCAAGTCCGTAGATCGTATTCCCACAGCCAGACGTGCTACAAGTCTTTGCGGTCATTGAGTCGTGGTGGTGGTTGCGTTGTTTGATGGCTTCGAGGTTACAACTCGGGATTTCCAATCTCCGCAACCATCCGGGGGGGGGAATAAGGCTTTTTAGATGCTCGTGCGTGAACGTCCCTTCTTCGTCAGGCTGAATCGTGCTGTCAAATTATCTCGATTTCTTGGGTAGCTAAACTACGAATGGCGTTGATATTATTTCAATCACACGGGATCGAACCAAGACAAGAATACTTGTCATTACAATGACATACTATGTGGGCAATCATCCGGAATACTATCGACCTAATTGCCGACATTGCCTTGGTGGTTGGATGCGTGGGACTTTTTCTCGTCCTAGTGCTAGTCTTGATAGTGATTCTCAAAAAGCGCCCTGTGGATCCAGTTCGTGACAAGTATATTGCGAGCCGTCAATGTCAGAATCCGAATGTGTTTATCAGTTTCCATCGCGAAGATCTACTGCTTGCTCAACAATGTGTAGCCGAACTCCGTGCCAGTGCTTTTGAGCCATTGCTGACGTTTGATCCGAATGAAATACCGGCGGATATTGTTGAAATTATCGTTCCAAGGATTCTGAAGGCTGCCTTTCTTGTACGCATAAATCCCGAACGAGCAATTAGTCGCTGGGTGGAGGCAGAGGTTAGGCTTGCCGAGATCTGGAAGATCCCTGTCGTAACCATCTCGGATTATGGGCAGTTGACGTCAGCCATTTCTCAGTTGCGAGGACTCGGTCGGTCGGTTGATTATGGCGAGCAATTTGACAGGTTGGTATCTACGGAGGCACTAGACGACGTATTAAGGGTATTTAACCAATGCACCAGCAACGCGGGGGGGCTGCGTGTCATTGAGGAAAGCGACTTCTATGGTTCTGAATGGATCACGTACGTTAGAGCCTGGGCCAAACCCAAGGAATCCAAGAATTTGCTTCTTCTGTTGGCCGTGCTGGGTTCATTCGGATTGGGATGGCTCTCCTTGATATTGGTGTCGACTTCCTTAGTGGCCAAAGGCGTCTTGCTTCTAGTTCCTTAGTGGCTCAGTGTTTGTAACGCTTGCCACGGGAGCAAGGCGTCGTATCCCATCCAGCAGGCGCGACACGTCCCGATCGAAATCGTCGCGAAAGTCGATCCATAGGCGATCCTTCCGGGCTTCCGGAATCTCCAGGCCCTTGGTCAGCATTTGGAACAATGCGGAATTCAGTGGCTTGGCCTTCGCGCACCTAGGTGATTTGGTTGTTCTTGCCAGAATATCTCTTTGAGCTGAGATCAAAATCAAATGGGTCGCCGAGCACCAATCCGAATTGCCGACCATAGATGCAATCGAGCCAGTTAAGAAGAGGATTTGCTTCCGAATCCGTGAATACTCTGTGTGCGCGGCCGTTCCTATAGCCCATTTCGGCGAATATTTCAATGGGGACGGTTGGAGCTTCTGCGCCAAAGTATAGAAAACAACGGGATACTAGCACTCGGTTCGTCTGAGTATCTTTCTCCACGTTGTGGGTGTTCTCCCGTCCATCGGGAAGGCTGTGGTGCGAGTCTTCCTGCTGCCATTGAGCATTGATTGCAAGGCGGTGATAGATATTGTCTCCAACCATCATTTTTCTGCTGCCGTTACGAACTGGCCGTTTTGCGCGAAAGCGAGAATCGCTCCAGTAGTCATCGAATGTTAGGCATTCTTCCACGCAGATGGCGAAGATGCAGCGGCCCGAAGCATTTAGGCGGGAGCCTCCTATACCGATAACCCAGTCCCCTGGTTGAGCAAGGCGGCGTATGACTGGCTTGCAGGTGGCCAGAGTGCAGAAGCCATGAAACGGATTGGGCGCAAACCCAAAGTCTCGATCGACAACGTACAGGTACGTTCTCATCACTAATGATTTAGCACGTCGTATTGGTCGGTTGAGTCGGGGAGCGCCTTGGATTCCCGTCGGGGTCTTGGAAAGGCCCCTTTCTGGTGCCATCGATTGCGGCCAAAATGCTGTTCGTATTCCAGTTAACTAGGTCGGCTCCGTATTTTTCAAACGCGGGTGGAATGTCGGCCTCCGTTCCACCTCGAGTGTAGACGCCAATAATTTTCTTCCCCAAACGATTGGCTTGCGTAATTTCCCAATTTACCCACGGACGACTATGCGTTTCCTTGCCTATCAGTACAACCACTGTTGAGGCCCACGACATCTTCATTCGGAGGAGGCGCTCGATTGTTCGATCGCTCACCAAACCCTTATCCAATCTGCGCTGGTTGGCTGGCTTTGCGCGGATTGAACTGTTCCGGATGTCGTGACCACTCTGCTTTAGCATATTCGTCATCCTGGTGACATGCTCGTCGTCACCGTGGTGATGACTAATGAAAATGTGGCGCCGATTGGATTGTTCAGACATACTCATGACTCCATCCTAGGCCGCGACGAATATTAGACAGTACCGAAATAGTTGACCATCATAGGCGTCAGAGGGATGGGGCAATCACAACGTTGCAATCCGTTCCACTATTTGCGGTAATGATAATAGGATTTTCTCTATTTGACATGGTCAAATGAATACACCTCGCCTGATCATCTTTGAGGGCGTAGACGCCGCAGGAAAGTCCGCCGTATGTAACGAGTATCTGAAGGTGCTCGTCTCCCTGGGCATCGCTGCGAAGCTGCTTGCATTTCCAGGAAACAGCCCCGGAACCCTCGGACATCTGGTTTACCAGCTCCACCATGACACCCGTTCGATGGGTGTTGAGCGACTAACCACAGCGAGCTTACAGGCGTTGCACATTGCGGCACATCTGGACGCAATTGAATCGGTTATCGCTCCAACGCTGGAAGCCGGGGAAACAGTAGTGCTAGACCGCTACTGGTGGTCGACTTGGGTATATGGACTCGTTGGTGGAGCTTCTCCAGGCGTTCTCCAATCCCTGATCGATGCTGAACGCTTTGCTTGGGGACGTTGGTTGCCAAGCGTTGTTTTTCATGTCACCAGATCTTTTCCGCTGAGGAATGAACCGATCGAAACGTGGGAAGCACTCTGCAGCGAATATGGCACGCTCGTAAAGCGGGAAGAGAAGAATTATCCTGTATATATTCTTCCCAATAATGGAGACCTTGCGGACACCGTCAAGCACGCTCTTTCCATGTCATTTGGCGACAAAGAGGAAGATTAGAAGTGACAAATGAACGGTCCCTCGAATTCGATTTTGGCTGGACTACGGACCGTGTGGAAACCCCGGACTTTGAATTCCTTAGCCCCCTTAAGCCAACAGTCGTGTTTAGCACTTACTGGCACTTCGCAGTCGAGAGACAGAAAGTTTATATGCGGAGGATTCGCGGAGAAGGGCCACCATGGTCCAATGATCCAGTTCTCCGCGAACATAAATTCACTAACGTTTATAGAGCAGCCGACCGAGTTAGTCAGTATTTAATTCGCCAAGTTATCGGGACCGATGACCGAGGTAGAGCTGATACATTCTTCCGGATCCTGCTCTTCAAGTTGTTCAACCGCATCGAGACATGGGAGCTCCTGGTTGAGAAATTTGGTGAGCCAAGCGTCGACGGATTCGATGTTGAGAGGTATGACCAAATTCTATCCGCTGCATTTTCTGCGGGTGATCGGTTGTATTCTGCAGCCTATATCATGCCATCCGGCGGCAAAGGCAACTTCCCGCGAAAACATACGATGCACTTGCATTTGCTCAAGAAAATGCTCGAGGCAAGGGCGCCCGATCAGATCGCCGAAGCCAGGACGATGAAGTCCGCATTTGAACTCCTACGTGGGTTTCCAACAATTGGAGATTTTCTGGGGTACCAGTTTGTGACGGATCTGAACTACAGTCGCCTTACGGACTTCGGAGAAGACGAGTTTGTAGTCCCCGGGCCAGGGGCAAAAGGGGGGCTGCAAAAGTGTTTTTTGACACTGGGAAATTTGTCGGAAGCAGATGCAATCCGGCTAGTGACAGAGCGACAGGAGGAATGCCTTCGGGCGCTTGGCCTACACTTTCCAACTCTTTGGGGTAGGAGGCTGCAGCTCATCGACTGCCAGAACATTTTTTGCGAAGTGAATAAATACGCTCGGGTCGTTCACCCAGAATTTCACGAGAAGGCTGGGCGCTCTCGAATCAAACAGAAGCTTCGGCCCCAATCCTCAGTACCACCTCCGGTCTTCCCGGAAAAGTGGGGTATTAACGATCGCCTACAACATTCGCCAGATTATGTTCCAAGTCGTTGAGGCTAAGACCGCCGATGATCTCTGGCTAAAGGCCGCAGCATGGTTTGAGTATGATGGTTTTGCAATGCGGCAGGGTAGCCGTTGCGGTAATACGATTGAAGTTCTTCATGGAGCATTGTCGCTTTCTGATCCGAGACAGCGTTGGATAGCCTCCAGAACGCCGGCAATCAATCCTGCCTACGCTCTAGCCGAAGTGATTTGGATTATGAATGGTCGCAATGACTCGGCCATGCCAAACTATTTCAATCAGATGCTGCCAAAATACGCGGGGACCGGGGCAACCTACCACGGAGCTTACGGCTTTCGTTTGAGGCAGCATTTCGGCCTTGATCAGCTTCAGCGCGCTTACTTGGCTCTTTCGGCCAACGGGGAATCCAGGCAAATTGTGCTGCAGTTCTGGGATTGCACGATGGACTTGCCAACCGACCAAGGCGACCCAAGGGCAGACGATATTCCTTGCAACGTGATGTCTATTCTCAAGCTGCGCGAGGGGCGGCTGGAATGGACACAGATAATGCGCAGCAACGATCTGGTGCTGGGGTTACCCCACAATATCGTTCAGTTTACTTGCCTGCAGGAAGTGATGGCTGGGTGGTTGGGAGTTCAGCTAGGGGCGTTCAATCATTATGCTGACAGCCTTCACATCTATGATTGTGATGAGCCAATTGCTGACCGAATCGATTCCTGTAGTCTTCCACGGAATAACGAGTCGATCGCGCTGCCCAAGGCGGTGTCTGAGCGCTCGTTCGTGAACTTAGGGACGTTTGCCGACGTACTCGCATCTTCGGTGATCGATGTTGCAGAATTGCTAACGGCTTTCGATGAATTGGAAGTTGATCCGTCATTACGAAGCTGGGCGGCTGTGCTGACTGCGGACGCGTTGCGAAGGCGCGATGCACGCAGAGAGATGGAGGCCGTGATGAATGGTTGTTCTAATCCCTGCCTGGCGATGCTCTTTGAGCGCTGGTTGCAGCGGAAATCCACAAGGTAGGAAAGGATTATATGTACGCGCCGCCGACTGCCCAGGTCGCACGACTTACACGATCAGGGGCGAGCGCTGCTAGAAGCACAGCCAGATAGCCAATGCGAACGATCAAGCGTGCTCTGGGCATCTCGCGCAGTCGGGGGAGTCGGCGCTCGCGCGCCAACATACACCCACTCAATGCCAACGACAAGGATGGCTGTGAGGCAACTTAGCAACGCGATCCCGCCGTAGAGAGAATGCTAGAGCTGACGTTCGGCAACATCTCTCCAGCCCGCGTCTAGTGAACGTATTGCTGCTGTCGAATCAACGTGAGGCCAACGGCAGCATTGGCCAACCAGCTCTTAGTCGTATAGAGCCCATCTTCGGCAGCTTCATGATCAGTATACCGCCACTACACATGAAAACATCATCAGATCGGTGAGGGCACGTAGTGTGAATTCGCCGAAAGGGTAGGCAGCCATTCAGCGTACTTCAGTGTCGATTGGCCGCTAACTTACGCTTTGCCGACCGATTGGGGCAGGCGGTCGAATGGCCGTTCAGGCCGAGGTGCCGTCACCAGACCCGCCTTGTCAAAGGTCATCTCGGTGATGGACAGCTGTCAATCAGATCCTGTATGTCATGCGATGAGGAATGTTTCTTACGGCCTATTTCCTGATAGCGAAATCCCCCTCTCAAGTCCGCCATTCCCAAGAGACACCACAACCTCGGCTGCCTATCCTCCAGTCATGTGCTCGTAAGAGCAATACGCCGCCACAGAACTGGGGAAAGCCGCATGTTCACCGCCACATCAGCGACGCATCAGCATCACCTCGCACCTTCCTCGAAGGAGAATAATGCTCACGATGTCATCGAGACGCGCCTTTGGCTCGAGGAGCACAACTGGCTCTACCGCCTGCTGCGCAGCGAAGACAATGTGTCGCCGACCTTCCGCTTTCCTGATCTCATCAGCGCCAGCGTCTCGCTGGTCTTCACGCATCAGAATGCCCCCTGTCGCATCTTCCGGTTTCTCGGGACCGAGCTTGTTCTCCGCCCGCCCGAGACACCGCGCCGCCGCGAATCGATGTGGCGGCAGCAGTACCAGTTGCTGCTGGACGTTCAACGTTCTCCCGCCAACCGGCACCCCAACCCCAAGTTCCAGCTCGACCAACTGACGACAGCCTGCGTCGCCCTGTGCCGGGCAGAGGATGGCTCGGGCGCCGGCATCCTGCTGCAGGCACGCCGCAACATGGCCGAACGTTCCCATCGCGGGCGTGATGCGCCGTCCGGCTGAGGCTTGCGACGCCTCGACGTTGCCCCTGCATTGCATCCACTAGCACTTCACCCGCTCCTGACCCGCTCGCTCACCGTCACCTTGCCCGGCTAGACGCCGGACCGACCCGAACCCGACCCTGACCGTCCGCGCAGCGCCGACGGCCCAGACCCTCGCTGCCCGCCTACCCGGCGGGTCGTTCCGGTTTCGTTGGAGAGGTGACTCATGCGTCTG
>Ga0075163_10004650_pt1 | contig 18389 bp, 17 predicted proteins | sample JI1023141ADNA_FD_71478 | JGI IMG/M metagenome (GOLD analysis project Ga0075163, IMG submission 71478) | Wastewater effluent complex algal communities from Wisconsin, to seasonally profile nutrient transformation and Carbon sequestration -... | ecosystem: Engineered > WWTP > Effluent > Algae...
TATGTCACAGGTCGCTCTGCTTCTTTAGTAGATGATGATTTTGCAACAATAAAATATTCAGGTGCGAATGGTTCTCAATTATGGCTGCAAGTTTACAACAGCGGTAATGGAAACGACCGCGCTGCAGCAATAATTCTTGATAATGCAGGTGATGTCATCGTAACAGGAAGAAGTAAAAGTGCAAATAATGATGACTTCAGAACAGTAAAATACAGTGGAGCCGGTTCATTATTATGGAGTAAATTTTATAATGCTCCCGCTAATCAGGATGACAGAGCGCTTGCAATAGGTGTAGATGCAACAAATAATATTTATGTTACCGGACAATCAGATATAGATAATTCATCATCTATAAATTATGATTTCGCTACTGTAAAATATAATTCAGCAGGAACACAACAATGGTCGAAATTAACAGGCTCTATTTTTATACAGGATGATATCCCTGCTTCTTTAAAAATTGATGGTTCCGGAAATATATTCATAACAGGTAAAAGTGATCAGGATCCTGGTACAACAGATGACAATGATTGGATGACAGTTATGTACAATACCGGTGGAACTCTTTTATGGACTCAGTTCAAAAACGGAACAAGTACCGGAAATGGTGATACGCCCGGCGGATTAATACTTTCCGGTTCAGACATATTAGTCGTGGGTAGTTTAGAGAATACAGGAAGTCAGAAGGACGCTGCTGTTATAAAGTACGATGCTGCCGGTTCTGAAGTTTTCGTTAAACAATTCAACGGTGATGGTGATTTCGACGAAAGTGCGCGTTCAATCATTATTGATTCAAATGATATCTCTTATACAGCCGGTTATGTATTTCATCAGGATGAGAACAGAAATGCAAGTATCGTTCAAACAAGTCCGGGTGGTACTACTACCTGTACTTACACATTCAATGGAATTAAAAACGATGATGATGAATTTTATGACCTTGCTCTTTCTCCCAATGGAAGAATCTATGCAATAGGGTATACAAAAGTATCAGGTCAGAAAAGTAATTTTTTACTTGTAAAATATGATCCGACTACATGTGACACTCTCTGGACAAGAACATATGATTACATTGGACAAAGTGATAAGGCTGAATTTCTTGCTGTAGATGCTGCCGGTAATATTTATGTTTCAGGAAGAAGCGATAGTTCGCCATTGGATTCTGTAGACAATAATGATATTGTTACTATAAAATATGATTCGAACGGAAATCAGCAATGGATCCAGCGATATAATGGTTCAGGCAATATGCGCGACGAACCTTCGAAGATCCTGATCAATGGAAATGGTGAAATTTTAATTTGTGGACGAACTGAAAATGTTCATGATGATGATTGTATTTTGTTGAAATACGAAGCTTCAACCGGAAATCCCGTGTGGGCTCAACCTGCTATTTATGGCGGACCGTTTGCAAATGATGATCGTGCTACAAATATGACAATAGATGCAAGCAATAATATTTATGTATGTGGATATAGTCAAACCGGAAGCGCTCCGGCTAATGAAGATCCTGTTGTGATAAAATATGATGACAGTGGAAACATCCAGGGCTTCTATAGTTATGTAGCTCTAGGGGAAGATGAGCCTGTTGCTATTTCTCATGATCTAACAGGAAATATTTTCGTTGCATTCCGGACTGATGTAGATCCTGATCCATTGACCAGCAATTTCAATTTTTTAACTATGAAATTTGATTCCGGATTAAATCCGGTATGGGCAACTCCACCTCAATATGATTCTCCAATAAATCAGGATGATGAACCTGCAGATCTTATTGTTTCTCCTAATGGTGATGTTTATGTAATAGGTACCTCAGAAAACGATTCAAGTGGAGGACGTATTAACAAAAACTGGTTAACGCTTGTATATAGTACTTCAGGTTCTCAACTGGCTATCTCCAATTATGACGGTCCAAATGGAACTGATGATTCTCCTAATGGTTTGGCAATACGAGGAAGTTCTTTATGGGTTTGTGGTTATACAGAAGGAACTAATAATTCACAGAGAAATAATACTGTAGTTCGTTACGACTCGCTCATTAGTGTAAATGAACTTGCCGGACTTAAATCCTCAATCGTTTATCCGAATCCTTTTAATCAGAGTGCGACAATTAGTATAGAGAATGAAAGTTCGGAGAAATATTCTTTGGTGATCACAGATATTGCCGGGGCAATTGTTTCTGAGATTAGTTTCTTTGGAAATAAAACCGAAATCCATAAAGGAAATCTTGCAGCAGGAATTTATCAATACAGCATTTCGGCAAAGTCAACAGTAGTTTCAAGAGGTAAATTTGTCATCAACTGATCAATATGAAAAAATATTTATTTCTTATCGCACTGGCGTTTGGTATTACATTAATCTCCGGTTCAGAATTAAAAGCTCAAGGCCCAAAAAATCTGACCATAATGGATACATTAAACATTGGGCAACCACTCGCCGGCGTCTGGCATTACAGACATGCAAGCGGATCTGAATATGCAATTGTAGGAGCTGAACGAGGTATCTGTATCATTGATATAACAAATCCCACGGCTGCAAATTTACTAATGCAGTTTCCGGGTGTAACAAGCATCTGGCATGAGGTAAAAGTACTTGGTGATTATGCCTATGCTGTAAGTGAAGGTTTTGATTCGAATAACATTTTAAATGGATTACAAATAATTGATCTTCGGTACTTACCTGACAGTGCGCCAACTAAATTTTATACAGGTGATGGTGTAATTGTAAATCAGCTAAACACTGCACATACTGTAACGGCTGCCGGTGAAACTGTTTTCATAAATGGACATAACATCGGGGCTCTCGGTAATGGCGTAATTTTTCTGAACGTTTCAGATCCCTGGAATCCTGTTTTCACAGGATCGATCAATAATAATTACTGTCATGATTCTTATGTAAGAGACAATTATATTTTTACCAGTGATATTTATGCCGGACAATTTTCCGTCTATAATATAACGAATCAGTCATCACCAGTTTTAGAAGCCACACAGTTGACACCGGGTTTATTCAACCATAATACATGGTTGAGTGATGATGGCAACACGATCTATGCTGCAGACGAAAGTATGGGTGAACCACTGGCCAGTTTCGACATTTCTGATCTGGGAAACATTTCTCTTCTCGATACTTTTTTCAATGGTAATTTTTCTGCCAATGAAGTTCATAATGTTCGGGTCCTGAATGATTATCTGATCTGCCCGAGTTATGGAAGCCAGTTGACAATTGTAGATGCTTTCCGTCCGGGTAATCTTGTTGAAATCGCAAATTACCCAACAGGCACTTACCTTTGCTGGGATGCAGATCCATATACTACTTCCGGTAATATTCTTGCAACAGACATGACAGGTATCTTCTACATTTTTGCACCTACATATCAGCGTGCATGCTATCTTGAAGGAACAGTTGTCGATTCAGTAACAGGTATTTCTTTAAATGGAGTAGATGTAGTAATTCAAGGCATCGGCATAACAACACTTACCAATCCACTTGGTAAATTTCATACCGGTTACGCAGATGCAGGAACCTATTCTGTTTCATTTTCAAAAGCAGGATATATTTCTCAAACATGGAATTTCAATCTGACAAATGGTGTTCTCGATACTATACATGTAAAGCTGGTACCAATTGGTGCAGGTATTTCAGATGTAGATAAAAGCATCTTTACGGTTTATCCGAATCCATCTTCTGACAACCTAGTTGTTTCATCAACCTTAGAAAATGGAAGTTATCTCATTTATGATGCATTGTCAAAAGTTGTTCTAAAAGGAAAAATAAACAGAAAAGAAACAAATATTGATATCAGTAACCTCCAGCATGGAACTTATACTATTGTTTTAAATAATCTATCGGAAAAAGTTAGCGAAAAAACTTTTATAAAGAACTAATAACTAATAACTAATAATGGGCGTTGTAGCAAGTTTAAAAATTTGCTACAACGCCCACTTTTCACTTTTCACTTTTCTCTTTTCACTTTTCACTTTTCGTTAAAGAAGAGCAATCCTATCAAGAACCGTTTCAATCATCCGGTTCATCGTTTCTTCTCCTTTGTGAGTGTGTTCATTGGTGATTCTATTTGCAACAATTGCATTGATGGAACAACAATGATGTCCTAAAATTTTTGCAAGACCATACATGGCTCCGGTTTCCATTTCGAAATTGGTAATTCGGTTGGTACCGTTTGAAAAGGAGTGGAGGGTGTCAATAAAATTTGGACGGGCAAGTTCATATCGAAGAATCCTTCCTTGTGGTGCATAGAATCCTGAGCAACTTGCAGTAATACCTTTAAACATTCCTTCACTAAGTTTGTCTTCCAGTTTTGAAGAACAACGGGCCAGATAAGGCAATGACAAAATTCCTTCGTTCGGATAATGTAAACGGAAGGCCTCAACTATCGTTTTTTCTTCAGCATCATTTGGCAATTTGTAAAAATTCAACAAACCATCCAGACCGAGACCAAATTTAGAAAACACAAAACTATCGACCGGAATATCTTTTTGTAATGATCCCGAAGTACCGATACGGATCAGATTAAGTGAACTCAGTTTATCTTTTATAGTCCTTTTTTCAAGATCTATATTAACTAATGCATCGAGTTCATTGTAAACTATATCGATATTATCTGTTCCGATACCTGTCGATAACACAGTGATACGCTTACCTTTATAAACTCCAGTGTGAGTAACGAATTCACGTTTTTGTTTTTTTACTTCGATGGATTGAAAAAATTTGGATACCAAAGCAACACGATCTGGGTCACCGACATTGATTATTGTGTCTGCAATTTCATGCGGCAGCAGATTTAAATGGTAAACACTATTATCGGAATTGAGGATAAGTTCTGATTCGGGTATTTTGTTCATGTTAATGATTCGATTAAATTTGCGACAATATTAAAACTAATTTTTTGCTTATGGCAGCTTTTAAAAACCACATTTTGGTTCCTGTTGACTTTTCAGACCAATCACAAATTGCTTTGAAGCAATCCTATAATCTGGCTCGGTTAACAAAAGCAGATCTCACATTGATCAATGTGATCGATGAATCTTTTCAAATGCCTTTCTTTTCAGCGAAGGAAGATAAAACAATGGAAAAGAAAATCCAAAAAGCTCTTGAAAAGCTGGCCGAAGAAACTTCACTGGAAGCCGGAATTAATGTTAATACTCTTACAGTAAAAGGTAAGGTTTATGAGGAAGTTCAAAAAGCAGCGAAAAAACTAAAATGTTCTTTTATAGTGATGGGAACAAATGGAAGTGTAGGCTTCAAGAAGTTCATTGGTTCCAATGCTTTACGTGTAATTCGGGAAGCGCCTTGTCCGGTAATAACTATTAAAGGTAAAAAGCACCGTACGGGATGTAAGAACATCATTTTACCACTGGATCTGACAAAAGAAACCAAGGAAAAGGTGAGTAAAGCCATTGAAATTGCAAATTTGTTTGGATCTACGATCAATTTGGTGTCTGTTCTGACAACTGACGACGAATTTATTGTGAATAAATTGAAGCGTCAAATGAACCAAGTTCACGAATTCATCGTAGAACACAATATTCCTTGTACAATCGAGTTTTTACACGGAAGTGAAATTTCCGAAGAAATTGTTGGTTATTCAAAGAAAATTAAAGCAGATTTGATCATGATCATGACGCAAGAAGAGTTAACTTGGACTGATATTATGTTCATTAGTTCTTCGGCTCAACAGCTCATTAACGAATCAGAGATTCCGGTTCTTTCTATCCGCCCTAAGGAGAAAAAAGACACAACTGCATCTGTATTTCAGTACTAACAACAAACCATACACCACATGAGCAAAAAATTCCAAATCGGCAGAATTCTGATTCCATATGATTTTTCTGAAACTGCCGAACTAGCACTGGAACACGCCGTTTTTATGGCCAAGCTTCACAAAGCAGAGATAATTCTGTTGCACGTTGTTGAATCTTTCTCTTTCGCTTCAGCGATCAGTTCTGCATTTGGAAAATCTCAGTCGGAATTTGAAACGAAGATCAAATCTTCTGCCGGTGAGAAACTAAAAGAACTATCTGAAAAATTACATCATGATAGTGGCATGAAAGTAATTCCCCGTACTGAAAACGGAAAGATCTATAAAAAAATAAATTTCGTTGCCGAAGATGCCGCATGCGATATCATCGTAATGGGTACACATGGTTCAAGCGGATTTCAGGAATTCGTAGTTGGAAGCAATACATACAAAGTAGTAATGAATGCGCCTTGTCCGGTAATTTCTGTTCAGGCTCATGCAAAGAAAGTTGGTTTCAAGAATATCGTTTTCGCTGTCGATAACTCTCAATCTTCGAGACAAAAAGTTAAGCACGCAGCAGAAATTGCACGTCATTATAATTCTGTGATCCACATTGCCGGTCTAATGACCATGTCTGATGTTGATCTGCAAAGAAGATTTGAAGTAAAAGTTCATCAGGTACGTGACTATTTCGAAGAACATGAAATTGCACACACAGTAAAAGTTTTCAAAACTGAAAATACAGCCGCTACAATTTCTGAATTTGCTGCACAAGTAAATGCCGATCTTATTATGATCATGACTGATCAGGAAGGTTCTGGGATCTTTATGGGAAATGCAGCACAACAAATAATCAATCATTCAAAAATCCCCGTAATGAGCATCCGGCCATTGGAAGGTGATGGGGATAAAATTTCTGTCGGCTACTAAAAATAATTTATAACGAAAAAAGGGCAATCCGGTGAGTACTTACCGGATTGCCCTTTTTTCGTTATTAGTTATTACTTATTTCTTGCCAAAAACTTTCTTCAACAAATCCGTCACCCTCGCAGCCGGGTCTTTTCTGATCTTGGTTTCTTCCTGTGCTACCAGAATAAACAATCCATTCAATGCTCTTTGAGTAATGTATTCTTCCAGATCCGGATTCATTTTGTCGACCATTGGAATATTGTTGTATGTAGTGATAAGAGGATTCCAGTATTTTGTTACGTTCACTTTTTGAGTTGCCGACTTAATGATAGGTTTGAATTTTGCATGCAACGAATTAGAAGTCTTTTCTCTCAGATAATGAGTGGCTGCAGAATCATTGCCTTTCAGAATATTTACACCATCAGTAATTGTCATTGTCTTGACGGCATCTACAAAGATCGGTGCAGCTTCTTTTGCTGCTTCTTCAGCAGCTCTGTTCATAGTAAGAATAAAGTCATCTACCGCTTTGTTCATTCCCAGAGAACGCAATTTATTTTCTACTTTTTTTGCTTCCTGAGGAAAAGGAATTTTGATCAAAGTATTTTTAAAATACCCGTCAGTTTTAGAAGCAGAACTTCCTGCATTATTACTTCCGATAGATAAAGCCTGCTTTAAGCCATCAATAATTTCCTGATTCGTTAATCCACCTGTATTAAGAGTTTTGTCGATCTCTTTGCCAATATTATTTAAATTAAATTGTCCTTTGGAGCAGCCCGGTAAAAAAGCCACCAGTGAAATGAAAATTAGTTTGCGAAGCATATCTGATATTTTATCGTTCAAATATACAAAGATAGCGCCAAAGCCATGTTCGCACTTCGGATTGAACATAAAAAAACTCCGGAAGGTTATCCGGAGTTTTTTTTTAAGCTGCTGATGATCAAAGATCATTCAGGTTTTTTCGATTTATCAGAATCTGAATCGTTGCAATCGAAACTGCCACATCTTTTTTTCCATAGATCACGCATTTTTTCTTTTTCTTCCGGAGTCAGGTTCGACCATTTGCCCTTCCAGTTTTCTCCACCTTGTCCACCCTGACACATTCCTTTTGGTCCGCCAATGAATCCTCTGAAAAGTATTCGGGATAAAAGCATCAAGCCCATTGATTGCAAATAATCGATTTCCGGACCATGAAACAGAGTAGGGATTAACCAATTCCATAGCCACATTACAACTGCTGCCATTGCTGCTACTGCAACCAATGCAAATAATGCCATTTTTAATTTCCAGGTATTCTTCATCATTTTTATTTTAATAATTCTTTCCTTCCATTAATTCTGTATAAAGGAATTGCAACTTATCTCTTAATGCCATCACAGCATATCTTTTTCTGGAAAGTAATGTGTTCTGTGATAAACCCGTCTCCTCAGCCATTTCCTTGAAACTCTTTCCTTCTAGTTCATGTTGTACAAAGACTACTCTTTGTTCAGGAGGAAGTTCTTCTAATGCCATTTCAATAGCATCATAGATCAAAGCCCGGTCGAAATCACTATCAGGACTTTTTCCACTTGATTTGATCAGATCCTGAATATAAAGTGGCTCATCTTCATCATTACCACGATAAGAAAACTGGTCATCAAGCAGAACAGGTCTTTTCTTACGGTAATTATCTGTTATCTTATTTCTTGCAACCCGGAATAACCATGCTGCCATTTTTTCAATAGGCTGCATCATACGGTATGATTGAGTTAATTCAATCATGACGTCCTGAAAAATATCTTCTGCTTCTTCCTCTTCCCGAACCCGGTTTCGAATGAAGTCGAAAAGCCTTTTTCCGTTGTCTTGTATAACTTCCCCTATGGAGTCGTTCTGGCTTTTGGTCATTTCAAGTGCTGTGTGTCTCAGTTCTTGCATACTGAATCAATAGACGAGTAGCAGAAAACAATATTTTATTGAATACAAAATTCACACTTAATTGTAATTCATATTACCTTCGCAAAATAAAGAATTCCATATGATCCTAGCTGAAATAATTACTATTGGAGATGAATTGCTGATTGGTCAGGTAATAGACACGAATAGCGCCTGGATGGGTCAAAAACTGAATGAAATTGGTATAAAAGTCAAACAGATCACTTCAATCAGCGATGATAAAATGCACATTTTAACCACTTTGGAAGAGGCTAAAAAAAGAGCAGATGTAATTCTGATCACTGGCGGACTTGGACCAACGAAAGATGACATCACAAAAAAAACTCTGTGTGATTATTTTGGCTCTGAACTGGTTTTTCATGAACCATCTTTTAAAGTGATTGAAGAAATCTTTAATTCAAGGGGAAGGACAATTACAGAAACAAATCGTCTTCAAGCTTATGTTCCTGCTAACTGTGAGGTCCTGGTCAATAAAAATGGAACTGCACCCGGAATGTGGTTCAATGATGGAAAGAAAATTATTGTTTCAATGCCCGGAGTACCAAATGAAATGAAAGGTTTGATGGAAACACTGGTGATTCCACAGCTAAAATCAAAATTCAATCTGGCTCCGATCGTTCATAAAACAATTCTCACACAAGGTATCGGAGAATCCTTTCTTTCTGACTTAATAGAGAAGTGGGAGTTGGCCCTTCCTGTTTACATGAAGCTCGCTTACCTGCCGTCAGCAGGCACTGTACGCTTAAGAATCACAGCAAGTGGTAAAGATGCAGATGTATTAAGAAAAGAAGTAGAGTCACAAACTGAAGAACTGAAAAAATTAATTCCTGAATATATCTTCGGTTATGAAACAGATCAACTTGAAAGTCTGATTGGTGAATTACTCGTCCAAAAAAATAAAACCCTGTCGACCGCAGAAAGCTGTACCGGCGGATTTATTGCTCATAAGATCACTTCAGTTCCCGGGAGTTCACGTTATTACATGGGTTCGGTTCTTCCATATTCAAATGATCTGAAAACCGGTTTACTAAAAGTGGATCCCGAATTGATTGCGAAACATGGCGCAGTAAGTCAGGAAGTCGTTACCCAAATGGCAGAATTAGCCCGTAAAATGCTGAAAACAGATTATGCAATTGCTACTTCCGGTATTGCAGGTCCTTCAGGTGGCTCAGATCTAAAACCTGTTGGAACGGTTTGGATCGGCATTGCAGGACCTGAAAAAACAAAAGCCTGGAAAGTGCAATTAGGCTCTAACAGGCTGAGAGTCATTACAGAAACAGCATTACATGCCTTGAATGGACTCCGAAAAGAGCTCCTGGCCACGAAATGAACAATTTTATGTGCAGAATTCTGAATAAATATGTTGGAGATTAATAAAAAAAGCTATCTTTGCGCCTCTTAAAAAACGATTGAAATGGCACGTATTTGTGATTTAACAGGAAAAAAGGCAATGACAGGAAACAGTGTTTCCTTCTCAAATAAGAAAACTAAACGCAAGTTCAACCCGAATCTGCAGACTAAAAAATTCTTCGTACCTGAATTAGGTGAGTGGATCACGTTGAAAGTTTCAACTTCTGCATTGCGTACAATTGACAAATTAGGAATCAGCGCTGCAATAGAAAAAGCTATTCGCAAAGGAACAATTTGATTCTCTTAAGATAATATAACTAAGCCGGTATTCGTACCGGCTTTTTTTTTGCCTAATTTTGAATTCATGCGCAGAGCTATAAATACTATTTTCTTCTTACTGATTGCATACATTTCTTCCGGACAGGATTTTTCATATTACCGGTATGAAAAAGATTTTCTTCCTGCGTCATTTCATCAGGAAAGAAGAGCAGCAGTAAGAAATAAAATGCCGATGAATTCAGTTGCGATTTTTTTTGCTAATCCTGAACGCAACCGATCCAATGATGTTGATTACGATTATCATCAGGACCCGAATTTTTATTACCTCACCGGTTTCAATGAACCCAATTCTGTGTTGTTGATTTATAAAGATTCTATTTCAGTCAGTGATAAATTCATACATGAAATTCTTTTCGTTCCTGTTCGGGAAAAATCAAAAGAGATCTGGAATGGTCGCAGAGCCGGAATAGAAGGTGCTAAAATTATTTCCGGTGTTTCCACCGTGTTTTATGCTGAAGATTTTCTGAAAAGATCTTCACTTTTTTCTGATACATCTATAAGAATACTGCATTTGAAAATGCATAAAGGAATTGTTAACGATAAGAATGACAATGCAGACTTGTTTGAACTTGACGAAGCATTCAAAAATGTGATCGATAGTAAGACTGACCGGGGAGATGGTTTTACCTTGAATAAGATCATGCAGGATTTAAGAGAAGTAAAAACTGATGAAGAACTTCGACTGATGAAGCAGGCTGTAACAATGACCTGTAAAGGGTTTTTATCAATGATGAAAAATGCAAGTCCGGGCATGACGGAATATCAGATCCAGGCAATCGGTGAATATGAATTTAAAAAGTCCGGCGCAGAAACTTTTGGATACTCCAGTATTTGTGGAAGTCATGAAAACTCTGTCATTCTGCATTATACTTCCAACAGAAGAACGATGAATGATTCCGATCTGATTCTTTTGGATATGGGCGCCGAATACCATGGTTATACTGCCGATGTAACCCGGACAATTCCAATTGGAAATAAATTCACCACTGAACAAAGCATAATTTATGAGCTTGTCCTGAAAGCACAGGAAGCGGGAATAGCGGCATGTGTAAAAGGAAATCCATTTACTGATGTACACAAAGCGGCTACGGCTGTTATAGCTGAAGGACTTGTCAAACTTGGAATTACAAAATCACTTTCAGAATCTGATAAATACTTTATGCATGGAACTTCCCATTATCTGGGTTTAGACGTTCATGACCCGGGTTCAAGAGGCCCATTGAAAAGTGGGTCGGTCATTACAGTAGAGCCGGGTATCTATATTGAAGAAAATAGCGATTGTGACCCAAAATGGTGGAATATTGGGGTTAGAATAGAAGATGACATCCTGATAACTGACAAAGGACCGGAAAATTTATCGGAATCAGCGCCCAGAACGATCAAAGAAATTGAAAATCTGAAAAGTCAAAAGGCAGATATGAACAAATAATTGGTGAAAAGAACATAAAAATCAGGTAAAAAGCTTTTTTATTTCACAAGAATACCTATATTTGCAGCCCCGTAAATAATCCGTGAGCCGAAGCGGCGGGAAACATTAAAAAAAAGGAATTTTATCATGGCAAAGAAAGGTAACAGAATCCAGGTGATTCTAGAATGTACAGAGCATAAGACGAGCGGAATGCCGGGAATGTCTCGTTACATCACAACAAAAAATAAAAAGAATACAACAGAACGTCTTGAGGTGAAGAAATACAATTCTATCCTTAAGAAGATGACTGTTCATAAAGAAATTAAATAATTCCTAATTAAAATAGTTCAAAAGGATTAAGCTATGGCAAAGAAAGTTGTCGCAACTCTAAAGAGTGGAAAAGGTAAAGAATTTTCTAAAGTGATCAAGATGGTAAAAACTGATAACGGTTCTTATCAATTCAAAGAAGAAGTAGTTCACAATGATCACGTGAAAGATTTTCTTAAAAACAAATAATACAATTGTATTAAATATATAACTGAGCTTCTTTCACTCTGAAAGGAGCTTTTTTATTTATTTGAAATTTTAAATCAAAACCACCGATGGGAATATTCAGTTTTTTTTCAAAAGAGAAAAAAGAAAGTCTCGATAAAGGTCTGGAAAAAACAAAGACCAGTTTGTTTTCCAGGATTGCTAAAGCAGTTGTTGGAAAATCAACTGTTGATGCAGAGGTTTTGGATAACCTGGAAGAGATCCTGGTATCTTCTGACGTAGGAGTAAGCACAACTCTGAAAATTATTAAACGTCTGGAAGATAGAGTCGCAAAAGATAAATACGTTAGCACCGACGAACTCAATAAACTTTTAAAATCAGAAGTAACTGAATTACTCAGTGAAAATAAATCTGATTCACTCGAAGATTTTTCTCTTCCTCCCGGTAACCGACCTTATGTTATCATGGTCGTTGGAGTCAATGGTGTCGGAAAAACCACAACGATCGGAAAACTATCTCACCAGTTTAAGAAAGCCGGATTAAAGGTTATGCTTGGTGCCGCAGATACGTTCAGGGCTGCAGCGGTTGACCAATTGGATATCTGGAGTAAACGTGTTGGTGTTCCAATTGTGAAACAAGCAATGGGATCAGATCCGGCATCAGTTGCATTTGAATCGGTACAGACTGCCGTTTCTCAGAATATGGATGTTCTTATAATTGATACAGCGGGCAGATTGCATAATAAAGTGAATCTGATGAATGAACTTTCAAAGATCAAACGTGTAGTACAAAAAGTAATTCCGGATGCGCCACATGAAATTCTTCTGGTTCTGGATGCAAGCACCGGACAGAATGCAATTGAACAAGCCAAACAATTTACGCTGGCAACAGAAGTGAATGCGCTTGCACTTACAAAGCTGGACGGGACAGCTAAAGGTGGTGTTGTAATTGGTATCTCTGATGAATTCAAAATTCCCGTCAAGTATATCGGAGTGGGTGAAAAAATGGAAGATCTCCAGGCATTCAATAAAAACGAATTTGTTGATTCTTTATTTGGGGAAATGTAGGTGTGAATAATGAAAACAAAATCATTCAAAAAAAATAAGATCAACGTTATAACACTTGGCTGCTCGAAGAATGTATACGACAGCGAAGTCTTAATGGGACAATTACGTGCAAACAAATTTGATGTAGCACATGAATCTACTGATGATGATTCCGGAATTGTGATCATTAATACCTGCGGATTTATTGATAATGCAAAGCAGGAAAGTATCGATACCATTCTTGAATTTGCTCAGGCAAAAGAAGCAGGTAAGATCGATAAACTGATTGTGACCGGTTGTTTGAGTGAGCGATACAAACCTGAACTTTCCCGCGAAATAAAAAATGTTGATGAATTTTTCGGAACCCGTGATCTTCCTCTCTTGTTAAAATCATTAGGAGCTGATTACAAACATGAATTAATAGGGGAAAGACTTCTTACTACACCAAAACATTATGCATACCTGAAGATCTCTGAAGGTTGTGACCGACCTTGTTCTTTTTGCGCTATTCCTTTGATGAGAGGAACTCATATCAGTACACCGATTGAAGAACTGGTTTCTCAGGCAAAAACATTAGCAACAAAAGGTGTAAAAGAATTGATCCTTATTGCCCAGGATCTGACATATTACGGACTTGATATTTACAAAAAAAGAAACTTGTCTGAATTATTAAAACATCTTTCTGATGTGAATGGAATAGAGTGGATCCGGCTTCATTATGCTTTTCCTTCAGGTTTCCCAATGGATATTCTGGATGTAATGAATGAACGTGAAAATATCTGTAAATATCTTGATATGCCATTGCAGCATATTTCAGATAATATGCTCAGGAGTATGCGTCGCGGCACAACCAGACAAAAGACGAATGATCTGATCACAGAAATACGTTCAAAGGTTCCCGGCATTGCACTAAGAACTACGTTGATCGGCGGATATCCCGGCGAAACTGAATCTGATTTCGAAGAAATGAAATCGTGGGTGAAAGAAAGTCGCTTCGATCGATTAGGAATTTTTGCCTACTCACACGAGGAGAACACACACGCTTATCTGCTTGATGATAATGTTTCCGATGAAGTGAAAAGAGAACGATGTGCAGAGATAATGGCCATCCAACAAGTTATTTCCTCTGAAAAAAATGAAGCGAAGATCGGCCAAACATTTAAAGTACTTTTTGACCGTAAAGAAGGCGGATACTTTGTCGGAAGAACAGAATTCGATTCACCTGAAGTTGATAATGAAGTTTTACTTGAGGCAAAAGATAATTATGTACGAATTGGTGATTTTGCAGATATCAGAATTACTGATGCGGGTGAATTCGACTTATTTGGAGTTCCAGCAAAATAATTCGATCAACTGATTACAGGATCGATAAAGCAAGGGCTTTTAATAATTTCTTCAACAGTTCCATCTTCGTATTCAACTTTTACTCTGACTTTGGTTCCTGTCTTATAATTTTTCATGATGACAGATTTTTTATCTTCAGATAATTCGCCCTGTATCGGAAGAAAATCTTTCTCATACATAATATGTTTTATTTGCTTTGCCGGCTGAGATAAAAAAATCTGATAGTCACTCTTTTTAACTGCAACCGAATCCTGCGCATTTACAGATTTGAAAGAAGCAAAAAGTAAGAAAGTTAAGATCACCAGGTTTCTCATACCACAAGATACAAAAAAAGGGAAAACCGAAGTCTTCCCTAATGTTAAATTTTTACGCAATAGCAAATAAGTTGCAATTCACTTTTAATGCTGCACCTGGAATGTTCCTGATACCATTTTTCCTTTTCCCGAGATCGAATAGTGATATACTCCATTTGACAATTCAGACGCCGGGATTGTTGTAATTCCACTTGCATCAGGTTGTATCGTCTTGATCAGACTTCCATTCAAATCAAATATCTCAATTAGCGAAATATCATTTATTGTTGTCAGATCCAGATTTACAGATTCATTCGCAGGATTAGGATATGTTTTTACTTTAGCTGAGCGTTGTACGACCGGAACTGAGTTTACAAATGCTCCTGTAAAATACTGCGAGCTTGTTGCAAACTGACCGAGACTATCTGCTTCAATTCCCATCACCAGAGCAACAGGATTACCCGGCATTACAAAATTATATCTGGTAATCTGGGAAGCAGAGTTGGATATCGTAATATAATTTCCACCGCCGGTATCAATAGACAATGTATCATAGGTAATAGCGATTTCTTTAATTCTTAATGCGTTGTTAAATTGACCAGAAGGCAGAGTCAAATTTCCTGATCCATCTGCTGTGAATGTTGAATTTGTTCTTAAGACAAATCGCGAGTTGAACCCAAGGTAAACACTATCAATCTGGATTCTGGAAAATGTATTTCTTACATCACCATATGTAAAGGGTACAGGAATATAAAGTTGGCTATTTTCATAAATATATTGAATGGATGGTCCAATAATTCCGTCCAGGTAAATTCCGGAAGTATTTGTTGTGAAATAAGAATAGATTCCTGATTGCGAATCATAACCAGCCAGATTTGAATTTGGAAAACTGGAAGCATAAGGGGTTCCGGCAGCGTTAATAAATCCAGCTGTGTCATTCTCTAAATTCTGCAGAGTACTATAATCCCAGGTTTGTCCAGTACCACCTGAAGGAATTGCCTGGGAGTAGGTTGAATCATTTCCAGTGATCCATGCAAGCCCTGCAGTTGGCAAATCAGCAGTTGTAATAGTTTGTGACCTTACAATGAAAGGTCCGAGCAGTAAGATTGTGAGTAGTGCTTTTTTCATAGTATTAAGTATTTAGGATAAATATTTATTACACAAAAAAAAGTCCTATAAAGGACTTTTTAATTTTTTATCTCAGATCAACGATTTCAGCATCGGGATACTTGGCTTTATTAAAAACATATATTGCATCATCTGCACCACCATCAGGACTTATCTTTTCTACATTGATCGTTTGAGTTCCACCGTTCTTATCTAACATTTTTGCTGATGAAATAGATTTATCAGATTTGTTTATCGATAATTTTATCTTAAAAATGTTTTTATTTTTTCCTTCGCTCGGCACTAGTTCAATCTGAGCATAAGTAATTGTTTTGTCCTTGGCATCACCTGTATATTTTGATTGCCATCCTTTTTCATAAATTGTAAAAATGTTAGTAGGGGAGATGGTATTCTCGTCTGTTTTCTGAACATCGATCTGAACTTCGTTAGCATCTTTAACGTATGTCCAACGGGTCTTACCATCACTGATCACATCCTGACCTGCAATTTCCAAACGATATTTATTTCCTTTGATGTAAATAATACCTTTCTGAACTTCTCTCGATTTATCTCTGCTGTTTTCAATTATAATACTGAAATTTGCTTTGTAAGATTTATAGGATTTAAATTTTGTGCTGACAGATTTCAGGATTTCCTGTGCTTTTGCATCTTGCTGCGCATAAGTAAGCATAGGAGAAATAAGTAATAAGAGGGCAAAAATTCTGGCTTTCATATCGTGAGTTGAACTACTTTCTTTATAGCTGCGAAGGTAATTCTTTACCTCTAAATCAAAAAGCATTCCATAAAAAAGGGCAGACTATTATGCCTGCCCTTCATTCTCATATATCGCTCAAAAGCAATTAGTTATCCTTGCTTCGCAGGTTGCCAAGTATGTGTTCAAGTGAAATAGGATCTTTCACTAACACTTCTCTCGCCTTAGAACCTTCAAACTGACCAATGATCTTGGCGGCTTCCAGTTGATCAATGATCCGACCGGCGCGATTATATCCAAGTTTCAGTCTTCTTTGCAAAAGTGACGCAGAACCTTGTTGATTCTGCACAATGATCTGCGCAGCGTCTTCAAATAAAGGATCCCGGTCATCCATGCTGATATCTGATCGTGAACCATCGCCACTCTCGTCATGATACTCAGGTAATAAGTGAGCATCAGAATAACCTCGTTGACTACCGATAAAATCAGTGATCTTTTCTACTTCAGGAGTATCCACAAAAGCACATTGCAAACGAATTAAGTCAGCTCCTGTTGAGAATAACATATCTCCACGTCCGATCAATTGATCAGCACCTCCTGTATCAAGAATTGTTCTTGAATCAATTTTAGAGGTTACTCTGAATGCAATCCGTGCAGGGAAGTTAGCTTTGATCGTTCCTGTGATAATGTTTACAGAAGGTCTTTGTGTAGCAATGATCAGGTGAATTCCAATCGCTCTGGCTAACTGGGCCAAACGTGCGATCGGAGTTTCAACTTCTTTTCCTGCTGTCATGATCAAATCGGCAAACTCATCGACAACCAGAATGATGTACGGTAAAAACTTATGACCATTACCCGGATTCAGTTTTCTTGCGATGAACTTTGCATTGTATTCTTTTATATTTCTTACCTGTGCATCTTTGAGCAATTCGTAACGCTGATCCATTTCCATACAAAGTGAATTCAAAGTGTTTATCACTTTTTTTGTATCAGTGATAATTGCTTCAGCTTCCCCTGGAAGTTTAGCAAGGAAATGTCGTTCAATTGTTTTGAACAATGTCAATTCTACTTTTTTCGGATCAACTAACACAAATTTTACCTGAGCAGGATGCTTACGGTAGAGTAGTGAAACAAGAATCGCATTTAATCCGACAGACTTACCCTGACCCGTAGCACCGGCCATTAATAGATGGGGCATCTTTGTCAGATCGGCAACAAATACTTCATTGCTGATCGTTTTCCCGAAACCAATCGGAAGTTCGTAATCTGTATTCACAAATTTTTCCGAACCAAGAATTGACTTCATTGCTACGATCTCCGGTTTCAGGTTTGGAACCTCAATACCGATCGTTCCTTTACCGGGAATAGGAGCGATGATACGTATCCCCAGAGCTGCTAAGCTTAGAGCGATGTCATCTTCCAGATTTTTAATTTTCGAGATCCTGATTCCGGCCTGAGGTACAATTTCGAACAAAGTAACTGTGGGCCCGATTGTAGCTTTGATCTTATCAATACCAATATTGTAATGACTTAATGTCTCAACAATTTTATTTTTATTAGCTTCAAGTTCTTCTTTATTAACTTCTACTTTCTTATCACCGTAGTTTTCCAGTAGATCCAGAGTAGGGTAGCGGTATGATGAAAGATCAAGTGTCGGATCATAGTCACCTTGTGCATGCGGTAATTCTTCCGAACCATCGAT
>Ga0075163_10004651_pt1 | contig 18386 bp, 18 predicted proteins | sample JI1023141ADNA_FD_71478 | JGI IMG/M metagenome (GOLD analysis project Ga0075163, IMG submission 71478) | Wastewater effluent complex algal communities from Wisconsin, to seasonally profile nutrient transformation and Carbon sequestration -... | ecosystem: Engineered > WWTP > Effluent > Algae...
GCGGCTCCATCGCTGGCCAAGGAGCAAGCTCCAGCCGTCGTCTGTCAGGAGCCGGGTCCCTGCCGAGTCCGATGTGAAGAGAAGAACAGCGATGCGTGTATGGCGCTGGGCGAGCTCTTGGACCAGGGGGCGACTCCGGATCCCGGCGCCGCTGCGCGGGCATTTCAGCTCGCCTGCGAACTCGGAAATCCAGCGGGCTGCCTGGCCCATGCGCTGGCGATCGAGCAGGGCGAAGGAGCTTCCATCGATCGGGCCAGGGCACGTGAGGCTGGACGAAGAGCCGTAACGCTGTACGAAGAGGGATGTCAGGCGGGAGATCCAGACATGTGCCGGTCTGCAGTTTCGCTGTATTTGCAGAGCGAAGTCGCTCCACGAAATGCAGCCCGCGCGACGGCGCTCCACAAGCGAGAGATCGCGCTTCGCGAGCCGCGCTGCAGACAGTCCGCGACCCTGAAAGAGTGCGCGCCTCTCATCGAGAGGCACGATGCCGGCATCGGCAACCTGAGAGCGCCCGAGCGTGCGGTAAAGCTCGCCGAGGAGCTCTGCAAGACGCGAGGGGCGGAGCTCTGCGTCCTGTGGGCAGAGCTTATCTCCCCGATTGACAACGTACCGGCAGATCAGGAGAAGTGGGAAGCGCGGGTCCTGGCCCCCCTTGAGCGGGCATGCCTCAGCGGAGAAGCCGGCGCCTGTGAGGTATTGCTCGAGTTCGAGTCACTCGCCAAGGACGGAGCCCGCAGCGGCGCGATCAAGCAGCGGCTGGCAAGCCTGCGCACCGCCGCCTGTTCGCGCGGCGATCAGAAGAGCTGCGCTCGGCTGGCGGCGGGAGCGAAGAGCGCGCGTCCTGGCGCACCCTCGCCCCCGACAAGCCCCGCGCCTGCCCACACAAAGGTGAGCGAAGGGCAGCAGCAGGCCGAGGTTCGAGGGAGCCGCCGCAGCTGCGAGCGCGGAGATGCCAGCGCCTGTGACTGGCTTGGTGAGCACTACCAAGACAAGGATGACGCCGCGTTGGCCGCTCGCTACCTGCTCAAGGCGTGCAAGCTGGGCGACGGAGGCGCATGCTGGACATTTGTCGATTACGGGTACGCTCGGGGGCGAAGTGAGATCAGGCGCTTGCTCGGTCGCGCCTGTTCTTTGCGAGAGCACGCCGCCTGCAATGAGCTCGAGCGCCGGTAGCGCCCTGACGGCATTACGGCAGCTGAAGCGGCGGCTTCACCGCAATCAATTCCTTGAGCCACATCGGGCAGGGAGACTTTCCGTACAAGACATCTGCGCCGCATCCTCCTCCGTCGGGACCCACCGAGCCATTGACCCAGACCTTGCACTCTCGGGCAAGCCGCAGCAGCAGATCCTGCTCGCTCGCTCCCCACAGCCGCGCGCATACCGCGGTCTGCGCGACCTTGGTGTTCGCCTGGGTGCGGATTCCCAATTTTTTCGACAGGTCCGGCTTCTGCGGACACCACTTCGCGACCGCAGCGCGCGCCGCCGTGTCCGTCGTCGAGAAGCGGCCATCCGGAAGCGCGTGGTACATGAACACCGGAGGGATGGCCCGCGGGTTATACATTCCACACTCCGAAATGTAGGACTGCGCGTAGGGACCTCGAAAGAAGATGTCCGGACGACCATCTCCGTCTCCGTCCCGCACCCCGCCAGGCACTCCGGCGACCGCATCGCCAACGGTGGTCCCGACCTCTTCAAGCGGCGGGGCGTGTTTGTAGTTCACGACTTGCGTGGGGTGCAGGCTCCAGATCTGCGAATAGACGCTCTCCAGATCCTCGGGATCCCAGGAGTGCCTGGACACGAACAGCTCGGGCGACTGGTCGCCGTCGAGATCGAAGATACCGTTCAGATCGAACCAGTGGCGCTCGCCGACCCCGCACTCGACCTGGTAGCGAAGGCCCAGGTCGGGATGCATCGCTGGAGCTGGCGGAAGAAGTACGAGCTCGCGGCGCTCGCCATCTCGTACCCACACGAGAGCCAGCTCGACGGTCAGGTCCACGTCGTCATGCTCCTTATCGGCGAAGCAGCTCTGGCTCGTCACCGAGCGGATCGCCAGCGCTACGGCATCCTGTCCCGATTGATAGCAGCGCGAGAGGGCGGCGTTGCTGTGCCGCTCCACGCCCTCGCTCGACTCGCCGAATCGACTTCGCGCGCTCGGATACTTCTGGAAGTGGGCTTCCAGCGCGTGCTTGTTCGCCTTGAGAATTTCGGGGCAGGTCTTAGGAGCGGTCTGGCCGGTGCTCACCGTCGTTGGCTGCGGAGCAGCCAGCTGCGCCTTGTCACCTGCGGCGGGCGGAGCGAGCACCCGCGGATTCACCACGATGCGCTGCGGAACGAGCTGCCACGTCTCCGGGTTCCAGCGCAGACGCTGGACGCGGCCGCTCTTGCCGATCAGCATCAGCGAGCCATCACCGTCGTCCTTGAAGCTCCAGTCGCCCTCGGCTCCGCCCTCGACCTTGCCTCTGAACACCTGAAAGAGCGCGCCGTCTGCGCGCACCCGATATAGCTCGCAGTCTTGCCAGCTGGTGTCGCGATCGAGATCTTCGTGAGCGCGGTCGTAGAGCTCGTAGCTGCTGAAGCCGACGTAGATGCCAGCGCGGGTGCGAATGACGTGGCTCCAGTCGGATTGAACACCATCCGCGTCGGAATGTCCCTGCCCCACGGTATACGCGGTCCAGCCTGCAGCCGTCTGCACGGCGAGGATGAAGTGCTCAAAGGGGCCAGATACGATGGAGAGCTGCGCATCCTTATAACCATCCCCGTTCAGATCTAGCTCAGTCGTTTCGTGCTGGTGGCTGGCCTCGGCGGGCTGACAGTCCGAGTTGAATACCTTGTCTCGCTTCTTGATGCCCACAGGCTTATCGACGAGACACTCTCCACCCGGCTCCAGCGGCCGGTTCAAGGTCTTGTTCGCGGCCGGCTCGTCCTCCCACGAGACCGTGCAGAGCGGACCGATCTCCCTCTGGCTGACGAAGGCATAGCCGAGCTTTCCATCGCTGCGAACGCGCGCCTTGAACATCCGCGCGCCAAAGCGCGTGAGTTCCGTCGGCTCAAGCAGCTCAAGCTCTGTGCCGGCGCTGTACTCAGGACCTTCCGACTTGCGAGTCGCGCTTGGACGCAGGTGAAACTTTTTGTGCGGCGCGGCCGTACACAGCGTGCTGCTGACGATGGCCGAGCCGGCCGCCGGAACCAGCACCTCCGACGAGGTTGCCGCCGGTGAGCTCGCCGTCGGCGTCAGCGTTGTTCGCGTTGCCTGCCCCGCTGAGCCCGATTGAGCCCTGCGACGGCAGCCGGCATCTGCCAGCAGCCCCACGGTAAACAACCCGAGCAGGCTCAGACGCCCCACGGGGCTGCCACGCAGAATGCTTCGAGAGTCATGCACCACAGTAGGATAATCTCTGCCCTAGACGGCCTCCAGCCTTTTATCGGCGACCCTTCGCCCCGGTCAGTGCACTAACGCATCTCCCTGGCCGGACATTGCGCAACGGAGCGCTCAACCAACGTTTTTTCACGTTTGGCCTTTTTGCTCCAACGAATTTCCAACGGAAATCCAACGGCCGCTGCGTCACGAAGCGCCCAGACTGGACGTTTACGCCCCATCGACGCTCGGGCGCTTGGATGCCTGGAGCAGGCTGTGGGGCGCGGGGGAGAAGCATCAATGAGCAGCACGGCCGAGCTGCGCGCGCTGGAGGAGCGCGTCGAGCACCTGGAAGAGGAGCTGCGCGAACTTCGCGCGCCGCGAAAACGCAGGAGGACCAAGGTGCCTGTGTTGGCGCCCGAAGATGTCCCCTCCCCTTCTGCGCTCTCCCAGGCGAGACGCATGTGTCGTGACTTCGGCCTGCGCAGGGTGAGCAAGCGATGAGGCGCTATTACTCCGGAAAGCTCCAGCGGCTGAAGTCGGGCAAGTGGCGCTTTATGCTGCCGCCGTCTGTGACAGGCAAGCCGAAGTGGTCACCGCCCTACCTTACGCGCGAGCTCGCCGAGCAGGCGCTCAACGCGGCGCTCTACCTGGCTGCCAAGGGCGAGCTAGAGCCCGACACGGTTCTTTCGCTGGGCAAGTATGGCGAGCGCTGGCTGGCGGCCTGCCAACATCGGACCGTGGATGACGATCGGCAGCGGTGGCGGCGTTTCGTTGCGACTCGGCCGATCGCCCAGATGGGCCTGGACCAGATCAAGCCCGGACACATCAAGCGGTTCATGGAGTCCGTCAGTCGCACGCGCAAGCAGGTTCCAATGAAGGGCAGCCTGCACGCGCACAAGACTGCGACGGAGACCATCAGCCCGCAGACGGTCCGGCATGTCTTTGGCCTGGTGCGCCGGTGCTTGCAGGAGGCGATCGTCGACGGCCACCTGAGAGACAACCCCTGCAATGGCTATCGCCTGCCGCAAAATGCGGAAAAGACCCGCACGGCACGGCCAGCCGAGTACCTGAGCAAGGACGAGATCGATCAGGTGCTGTGCGGGCCGCTCCCCCTGCGAAGCAGGCTGATCTATGAGGTCGCGATCTTTACGGGGATGCGCGCGGGCGAGCTGTGGGGCCTCCGGTGGGAGGACCTGACACTGGATGGACCGCGGCCGACCTGTCGCGTCTCGCACAGCTTTGAAGGTCCCACGAAGAACCTCAAGGTGCGAACGTTCCTACTCCTGCCTCGGGCGCGGGCGGCGCTGCTGCGCTGGCGGGACATCAGTAAAGCGACCGCGCCGGGCGATTTGGTGTTTCCCGGGCGCAGGGGCCGGATGCACGCCGAGGGCTATGACGCCGGCTGGAGCGAGCACAAGCTCCTGCTCGGCCTGAGCCGTCGCCTGACGTTTCATGCTCTGCGTCACACTTTCGCCAGCCATCTGGTCATGGGGACCTGGGGCCGGCAGTGGCAGCTTCATCAGGTCTGCGAGTACATCGGTCACAGCTCTATATCTGTGACCCAGCGCTACGCCCACCTGAGCCATGAACACTTCGCGGACCTGGTGGCAGCTACCGCCGCCGCTCCGCCGTCGGTCGAGAAGTGACGGCACCAATGACCGGAGGAGATCCGACAAAATCGGTACACGATCGGTACAGGCAGGATTCCGGTTCCTGCGAGTTTCCCGACGGTGGGCTTGGTGGGACTCGAACCCACGACCAACGGCTTAAAAGGCCGCAGGAGCTTCAGCTCGCCAGCCTCGGAGAAGAGCCCATGCAAAGGGCTCCGTGTACCATTTGTGTACCATGTGGCGAGCTCTACCTGCCGCTGCTGCTGAGTCCGCCACCGACGGCGCTCAGCTGGAGTCGGCATGGTTCAGACGCAAGGGCATAGCGAGCCCGGCGCCAAGAGCGGCACCCAGCGAGGGACACCACGATACAGGCGCCAGGCGCGTGCATCCCGTCAGGCGGCACGCCGAGCGGCCAAAAAGCGCGCTGCGGCTGATGCGCGCAGCCTGCGCGAGGCACGCGGGCGCCGGCGGAATCGACCGCGGCGGGAGCCGATCCCGCCAGGGCTCTACCCCGAGAAGTTCACCCAGCACCGCATCCGCATCGTCAGCATGCTGCGCGAGTGGCAGAGCCGGCGGGTGCAGCCCGATGAAGCTGAGACGTATCCGGTCACGCGCTTGATCGGCGAGGCCGCTCGCCGCGAGCTCCGACCGGTGGAGCTGCCGGCCTTTTTCCTGGAGACGGAGCGCCGCGCCCGTCTGCTGGGCCTTGTGGTCCTGGCCTGCCTGAAGCGTGGGGCGCCTGCCGTGCGCGGCTCCAGGGGCGAATGGGGCACGCTGCTGGACGTTAGCGCAAAGACGGCCTGGAGCGATCTTCAGTACCTGGTGGAGCGCGGCTGGCTGGAGCGGCTGTCGCAGTTCATCCAGCAGCGCAGCTACGGCCGCCATGGCGAGGTCCTGCATCATCGCCAGCAGTGCAACTGGTACGCGCCTGGACGCAAGCTGCGGGCCGCCTGGAAGCTGTTCTGCGACCGCGGCGAGGCAGCCGCGCGGCGCTTTGAGGCCTCAAAATCGCCGGCACCGGAAGTTGAGCCCGCTAGATCTAAGGGTGGTAAAAATTACCAAGCGTCGCCCTACGGGCTCTTAAAAGCTTCTTCTTCTACAGCGCCTGCAGCGGCTCCCGAGCCGGCCAGCCCACCCTGCCCTTCTGATGCCGTCTCCGACGGCAAAAAGGTATCGCCTGCGGCGATTGACGTCCTAGGGTCGCCTGCGGCGACGACAATAGGCGCCGCCGATGGCGGCGAGGCGGTCGCCTGCGGCTCCCGACAGAGGGCTGACCAGGATAAGCCGGCTCAGCGACGGGCGAATGTGCAAGATTCGCGCCGCTCGACGAGCATGCCCGACGAGGTCAAGCGCGCCATCGATCGCGCCGTCCCAGACGCCATGACCGCCAGAGACCTGCACCGCCTCTACAAGCGCGAGCCCGAGATGGCCGACCTGGCCCGCATGCTGGCCCGAAATCTGGCTCACGCACTCGGCAGGGACGCCTCGGGCCTGGACGACTGAACTGCCCACCGCGCGCCTTGGGGATAGGTGCGCCCATCGCCTGGAGATTTAGAGACTGGTCTCCAAATCTCCACCGCATCGGGGTGCCTTGAGAGGCCCGGGTGGCTGGTGCGGATGAGGACAGTAGCGGCAGCAGCAGGCGCAGCTGCTGTGCGATGGGGAGCGCTCGGACAGGCACAGCGCCGTGAAGCCGCCAGGGCCGACCCGCCGACTGCTGGCCCCGGCTGGGTCAAAATCTTCGGCCAAAACTGGGCCCATTATCTCGACTGGATGAGCTGGCGCAGCAGGGGTGGACCGAAAGTGTACTTCTGAGCCGCCCGCCGCTGCCGACCAGGCCGCCTAATATGATCAATCCCGCCGAGTGCTCTCGCCCTCGCCTTATAAGTTTATCTTTATGTGAGCTAATGAGAGAAGTAATCGGTGAGAGAAGATGCGCTACCGAAGCGCCTGGATCGCTATTTTGAAAGATGCTTGCGCTTGCTTTGCTTCCCAGTGGTCTACCCAGATAATCCAAAATTGACCGACGTTATGATTGTTAAATAGAGCTTTTCTTTCGTTTTTTCGTTTTGGGCTCATAAGATCTACAAGAAGCTCCTGACAATCCTTCTTTTTTGTATAAAATTTATTGTAATTACTATCTAAGATTGTGTAATCACCAGCCCAACCTTGATATAGCCCACAGTATTTATCTTGGCAGACTACGGTTGCGTAGTGATTAGCATCTCCCATTGAAGCAAATGTCAATAGCAGATTCTTATCATCATCGATGATGCTCTTTATAAATTTTTCCGAATCCTTCCAGGTTGTATCTTTATCTGGCTTAAATTTGGCATTCTTAACCTCTTGCATTCGTGAACCCAGCTCAGGACCCAAAAAATATCTCAAAAGCATATTGTTTGTTCCGCTGCAACTTGTGCATTCATCTCTAAGTAGCTTTAGCTCATTGGAACGTTCTGTATACCCATCTACCTTAAGCTTGTTAAACATTTTATAAAGAACAAAGTTTTTTTCGACACTATCACGTTCATTTATTGTATCGAGCAAGGCGTTGAAGGTTTGTATCTCTGTTGCCATAACTCATAGTGTCTTCAATCATGCAGGCGATGGCAACTAAAAATTATCAAACTAATATAGATTCTACCAAGGTGCATAAATGCTTATTTCTATTAGCGATTTTGCAGGACCTTACAGAGCCTATCAAACTCGAAGGAGTTCGGATGTTCGGTTCCCGCAAGCGACGCGCTGGTGGGCTGTATGACAACGTTCTAGGAACCCTGCCCAGCTGGCTGGGCGCGCGTTCCGCGGCTGACCGATCATGATGAGCCCGCTCTGCTTGAAACGAGCTCTTCATAACTGAAAATCCGCGTGTCGTTACGTCGGATAGTGCCCGCTCGGCGTGGCTCAGCGGCCAGCCGGGGCGGCGTGGGCCCTACCCACACCAGTGCCCAGGAGCCTAAAAACAGGTCCTGTCCAGTAGAGCCCGCCTCTACTTCCGTCCAACATCAGCGCCCGTCGCTGGACCTGCCGAGCTCGCTTCTGATCGTCCTGTGACTTCGATCTTCACGTCCAGCAAGTATGCTTTCGGGTCCCCCCTCTTCCTGCCCACGTCTCGACGGGAAGTTGGGGACGGCCGTTAGAGTTCGCTCGAAACGCTGATCAAGCCAGAGAAGCGGCGGAAGTCGTCGAGGTTGTAGGTGATGAGCTGCGGGATGTCGAAGGCCAGCATGGTGGCGACGATGTTCGCGTCGTGAATCTGCTTGCCGCCGCTCGGCACCTTTTCGATGAGCAGGCACAGCTGCTCGGTGACCAGGGCGTGATCCTCGGCGACGAACAGCTGCCGCTCGTACTCAAGCATGGCGGTCAGCATATCGCTTGCCGAAAAGCCACCGGCGAAGACTTGGGGCCGAGACATGCCGGCCAGGAACTCACGCAGCACCTGCCGGCTGACCCAGGCTTCGGCGTCCGACTGCTCCAAGCGCTGGAGGATGCCGCGGGCATGGAAATAGCGCGGCGACTCTGGAATCACCGCGTACATGAGTAGGTTGGTGTCGAGGAAGACGCGGTTAGCGCCCGTCATCGTCGTAGAGTTCGCTGCGGCTGAAAGTGACGCCTTCGGGCCATTTCTCGACGTGCAGATTCGGCAAGCGACTCAGCAAGGACGTCTTGTCCCGGTTCGAAGGGCGACGGCGAACGATCACCGTCAGGTCCGTCTCACCCGGGTCGATGTCGTCGGGGAGCTGGAGAACGATCTTCCGATCGCTCGGAATCGTGACGTGAAGGTTCAGATTGCGCATGCGGCACCTTCGCAAGGGTGAGTCCGACGACGTTATAGGCGCGGCCGGGCCGAGACGCAAGGGCCAGAGGCTGAGCGAGCTGCCAACGAACTTTAGGGACTACCAGTCTTCACGGCCAGTAGCGCTGTGAATCGGTGCGAGCGAATGGCGCCGAGCGGACCGCGCGAAGCAACGTCAGCGGAAGAATGATCTTAAGGGTATTGCTCCAACCCCGTTGAGCCTGCTAGCGCATGGAGTATGGCGAGGAAAAGCTATTGGGCGCTCGGGCTTGGGGCTGCGGCCGTGGTCCTGGTTGGCACTGGAGCGATTGCGGCAGCTGCGGGACGCCGCCCCGATGAGAACGAGCAGCTCGGCCCGACGACGACCACACCGATTTCGTGGTCGCTGGCGAGCATCGTGCTCGCTGACATGCCGGACCCCTATAACCAGGCGCTGGCGGAAGCCACGATCGATAAAAACCGGGACCACCAGTTCAGCGGCGACGATAAGACCGTGCCGATCTACACGACGATCCGCACCGTGATCGGCGTGGTCCCCGTCGTGGGGCAGATCGTCACGGTCGTCTATAAGTTCATCGAGCTGCTCGGCCCGCTCATCGTGGGACGCAGCGAGGGCGGCTGGGACAAGTTGCCGCTTTTGGCGCGGCAGCGAGCAGCCATTTATCTGGCGGTGCCTCGCGACGACTTCTTGAACCTGCCTCGCCCCTATCCGAGCCAGCGCGTCGACGTGTCGGCGCCAACCGAGCGGCCTGAGCGCCGGGGCCGAGGCTTCGGTGCACCGCTCAATCCGAGCTACGACGCCGAGTTTGCGGCATGGCTCAGACGGTACTTGCAGGTGTCGGCGCTCAGCGCCGAGCTCTTCCGCATCAGCCGTTCGACTGATGAGCCGATGCTGCCCAAGGTCGCCATCGAGCTGCTCTGGGAGGCGGGAGCCTGGCCTCCTCCCATCGAGCCTATGCCGCTCACCACTCAAGAGTATGTTGCCCGCTTCGCAGGCACTGCCAACCCCGCCCAGTACTTCCCATACGAAGAGGGTACGGGCTGGCTGAATAGCAAGATCATCCGCCTGAGCGATGCGCCCGATGATCAACAGGCCGATCTGGCGCTGGCTACAGCGACCTATCAGAAGCTGAGGGCCGAGTACGAAGCCGACGCAGCGGCCTTTTCAGCTCGCATCGTCGAAGTGACTTGGCCGGCCGAGCTGGTGCAGCTCGCCTTGAACGCGGGGTGCGTGCCGCGCCTGGGCAGCCCAGCCGACCCGTTGCGCTTTGCCAGCACGCCTGGGGCCAGCTATGCCTAGCCGCAGAAGTTTCCCTTGGCCGTGGGTGCTGGCCGGTGTAGCCGTGATCGGGGGTGGCACAGCGGCGGCTGTTATCTTGAGCCGTCGACAACCTATGCTCGCGCCGGCCGATGTTGGTGGGGGCCGCCAGCTTCTGGGCCCAACACCGGAAGACGGCGATCCGGACACTGAAGGGGGCGCCAAGCCGCCGCCAGCACCAAGCGGCAAGTCTGTCAGCCCCGATGATGCTACCGACGATGAAACGGCGCTCGCTCGCATGCTCGCAAGCGAGGTTTCAGAGAAGCGCAAGACCGCTCGCGATGAGCGAATTGTGATCGGTTGGCTCACGGTGCAGCGTGCTCGTCGTCATAAGAGCATGTCGCTCTACCGCTTTGTCACCAGCGGCAAGGGCTACGGCCCCCAGTGGGACGATCGGTATGCAGCCACTTCGGAGCGCCCTACTGCCATCACCCGAGCGCTTGCGCGCGAGCTGCTCGCAGGGACCGTGCAGCCCTCGGCGGCGATTCGACGCTATCGACCCGGTAGCTGGGTCGAGCGAAAGCAGGGCGTAAGCGATGAGGCTCTGCTGCTGATGCAGCAAAACGAGTACGTCTCGCCAAAGTCGGGCAAGTCCAAGAAGGGCTTGGGCGAAGGGATCTATGCGCAAGTCTCGGGGACGCGGTGGGTGCTGTACAGCACCGACTCCCCCAAGATCTCGTTGGCTCCATTCAAGACTGCTACGGCCCGCCTGGATGCCTTAGCGACTGTCCCGGCCGTCGACTCGGCCGTCAGCTGACCTGTCCCCCGCCCCACGTCTAGCCATCACGAATCGGCTTCATTTGAGCTCGCATCCTGCTGCGCTTCGGCATCGGCTTCTTGCGCCTGTGCGTACGCGTATCCGAAGGCGATCACACCGATCTGTCCGTCGGTCGAAACCACGGCGCAGTGCGTCGCATCCAGGTTCAGCGGTGGCTCGCTGCCAGCGGTCAGCGGGAAGTATTCGGCGCGCATGGCCGGCGGCTCAAGGGAGGCCAGGGCCGCCTTGCGCTCCTCGATCTCCCGCTCCCATCGGCGGCGCTGCTCGATGGCTTCAGCCAGCCGAGCGCGCGCAGTCAAGAACGGGTCGAGCTGGAGCATAGGCACGTGTGCCTGTAGGCGCTGGGTCTGCTGCGCGTGCAGGATCAGGCGAGCGCCCAGCCGCGGCCGGGGCTCCTGCATGTCGCCGCCGTGCTTCTTGCGGTAGCGCAGCGACTTCTGGCGGCACGCGGGCCGGCAGTACTCCTGATTGGGGCGCTTGGGGCGGTACTTCTTGCTGCACCACAAACAGCCAAGCGTAGGGCGTACTGCATCCTGAAACGAAGTCGGTTCTGTGCTGCTGCTCTCCATGGCTCCCACCGTCGAGAATTGACCCAGCGCTGACACAGTGTCAGCGCGCGTTTATCCGGGCATTTGTCCGGACCGTGGAACCGTTTCACAACGCACGGGGTTGGAGCAATACGCACTTTTGGTATTGCTCCAACCCCACGGGCTCATCCATAAGCGCTGTTATGGACCCCAAGAAGAACGGCGCACCCCCATCCACCTATAGCGAGCAATTCTTTAGCAGCGGCGGCAGCACCAGCCCCCGCGAGGAGGCCGAGGCCGAGACCGAGCGGCTTAAGACGCGCTCGGAGACTCCGGCGGGCCGCATGATGTTTATGGAGGAGCAGCTAGACCGCGAGTTTGAGCGGATGGAGCGCCAGCGCGCGCAGCGCCAGGCCGAGGTTGATGCGCATGTCCAGCAGCTAAAGCAGCTGACCGAGCAGTGGCAAAAAGAGCGGCAGGCCCAGCTTGAGCACATGAATCAGGTGCTTAAGGTCGTCGATCAGGCCGTCGTCAGCGGCTGGGAGAACATGCTTCGCGCGCGCCAGCTCGGCGAGCTCGCCAACAAAGAGCCGCCGCCCCCGCGGAAGTCCAATGCAGAAGCCTTCGTCGAGGTGGCCAAGGACCTCTTCGAGCACGGCGAGTCGCTGCTCACCAAGATCTTGGAGCGCGATCCGGAAATCGCGCAGCGGCTTGCCAGCATGGTCTCTAAACCGCTGGGCATCCCCCAAGCTACCGAAGCTGCTTCTCCGGTCGCCCCGGAGCCGCAGCCCCAGCAGGAAGCGACCGCGGCGCCTGCCCCTGAGCCGCCCTCGCCTGCCCCACAGCAGGTCCGCCTGGGTGACATCGTGGCCGCCTATGAAATTCTCTCAAAAGAGAAGATCGCCCAGCTGGCCGAAGAGCTCGGGATGGCGCCCGAGCTGCTGCCGGTTGAAGTGGTCGTGCGGGCTGCTGCGCAGCACGCCAGCGAGAAGCAAGGGCAAGCCGCATGAACCTCTATCAGGTGCTGGGCGTGAGCCCTCAAGCCAGCGCGGCCGAGCTCAAGGCCGCTTACCGCAAGCTCGCCCGCGAGCTGCATCCCGATCAAAATCAGGGTGATCAAGCAAAAGAGGAGCGCTTTAAGCGGGTCGCCTACGCCTACAGCGTTCTGGCCGACCCAGAGAAGCGAGCGCGATACGAGCGGATAAAATCAACCGCTGCCATTCCCCTAGCTGGTGCACGAAACTTCGTGGCAAAGGCCGCCGCTGATGTCTTGGAGCGCGCAGCGGCCGAGGCGAGCAAGTACGCCGCAACGCAGCTGGGCAAAGGCGGCGCACTGGGCAAAAAGGCTGCCACCGGGGCCGACATCTTGCTGGAGGTCGGCAAGGAATGGGGACAAGAGCGCCTAGCGCGCTTCGTCAAAGGGATCCCGTGAGCACCAGCAAGCTCTGCATCGATGTGCACCTCCGAGTGCCGGGCGAGGTGGCCGATCGCCTAGATGAGCTTATGACAGTGCAAAAGTACGCATCCCGCAACGCGCTGATCATGGCTCTCTTGGATGACGGGCTGGCGCGGCGCAATCACGCGGTGATTCAGTCTCGCTATCGCGCTCGACGGAAAATCGCAAAAGGGGTGGGGTGAAGGTGGGGTGAAGTATTGAGCCAACCCCAGCCCTGGGCTCAGCCTTGCGTTCATGGCGAACGACGAAATCGGCCTTATCAAGCGCGAACTCGCTGAGGAGATGACGAGCGCGCAAGACAAGCTGTTCAAGAAGTACGACGCGGCGATCAGAGCCAGGCTGACCTCGGCCAACGAGTTTGGTCAGGCAGCGGCCGAGTCTGTGATCGGCGGTTCGGCAGGCATGGTGATTGCCAAGGTATTGCCGGCGGCGGAGCTGTGGGTGCGCAAGAAGGGCTTCAACCCAGTTGGCAGTCGCAAGGCTGATTTCTGGGGCGGGCTCTCAAACTTGGCCTTCGGCGCGGCGTCCCTGGGGCTCAACGCCGCCATCGCACAGCGGCCAGTTCCTGGCGGACTGCGGCAGGGGATTCGCAGCGCGGCAACCGTCACGATGTTCATGGGCTTTAGCGAGTCGGTCGATGCCCTCGTGGACTGGCTTGGGGAGCGCAGCGCAGCGGCGCAGCGCGAGCTCGCAGCAGCTAAGCAGCAAGCGCTGATCGCTCAGCAGCAGGCCGCACAAGCTCAGCAGGCCAGGAAGTAGCAAGCCGTGTTGCTGGCTTCCCCCTCCATAGCCGCCGAGGTGCGCCGGTGGCGCTAGCTGAAAATACAGCGCTTGGGCCGCTTCCTGACACGGCGTTTGGCCGAGTCTGCGAGGGATTTTCGCGCGCGGTAAAATACCTGCCCGCGGAGGCTGGCCGCAAGCTCGGCGAGCTGCTCAATCCCAAGACGGTCTTCGCCTTTGTCGCGATTCTTGCGCTGCTGGCGGGAGTGAGCCTTGTCCCCATCGTGGGCACTGCCGTGGATTACATGGTCGGGGCCTATGGGGCCGTCAAGCTCGGACAGGAGTTTTTTGCGCTGTTCGGGTCAGTCAGGGAAGCCTCCGAAGCGACTACCACCCAGGCGCTGGAGGTTGCCGCGCAGCACATCGCGCGTGACCTCAACGATGCCGTAATTGATTCCATGCTGTTCGTCGCTGGAACCGCCGGCTTCCGCAAGCTGCGGTCTTTGTTGGAGCCACTGGCCAGCCGGTTTATGCCGGCATCCTTTCAGCGCGCACCGGGCAGGACTCTTCCGGCCGAAAAGCCGCCCGCAAAGGGGCCCGGCGAGAAGCCTGCCACCGAGCCAGGCGCAAAAGAGCCAGGCGACCGGCCGCCAAGTAAAACTCGGCCAGAAGAGCCCACGCTAAAGGACCAGCTCGTCGGTGGCGCGGAGACCGTTGGCTTGAGCCAAGGAGCCCAGCAGCTCGGCCACGCGCTCGATGCAGCGAGCATCGCCAAGGGACTGGCTATCGCCGCTGGAATTACTGGCGCGGTGGGCCTTGCTTACTGGGCGGTGAAACCAAAGCGAAAAGGCGGGAGGTCGTCAGATGGATTCTGAAAGCGGCGATGTGTTCGGTCCGCCCGACATCACCCAGTACGACAGCGAGGGGCCGCCCGACATCACCCAGTATGACAGCGAGGGGCCGCCCGACATCACCCAGTACGGCGACTCTTCGTCCGGGTCGGGCGCGGGTAAGAGCAAGGATGCTGACTGGGCAAGCATCTTCAACACCGGCATTAAGACCGCGGGCGATGTCGTAACGAAAACCGTCGACGCGACGACGAAAAAGAACACGTCGCTGCCGAATCAGCCGGCTACGCCTGCGAACACGCTTCCGGTGACGCCGGGGCCCTCTTCGTCGCCGCCCAATGCGCAACCGGTTGCGATTCAGCCGCTGGCAGGCTCGCCTGCCAAGACAGTGGCGATCGTGGGCGGCGTGATTGTTGGCGGTGGGCTACTCCTGGGTATCGGCGTAGCGCTGAGCTCGTCGAGCAAGTCCTCGCGCCGAGGAGGGTTTTAGACATGCCAGGGCTTGATGGATGGGGCGTCCCCGCAGCGCCGCCTGTCTTGGGAGGCGGAGCGCCCCGCGTGCCGCCGGGTCGCGTCATTACGCCCGGTGTGCCCGTGCCAGGTGCGCCGCCGCCGACCGTGGTTCAAAACTTCCTCACTGCCGACGACGTCAACGACTACCTCAGCGGGTACGCCACGGCCAAAGATGGCGCTCCGCGTAAGCCGGGAACGTGGTGGTACAACGAGGGATTTGAAGAGGCGTCCCGCGGTCTGCCCGCAGCCAATCTTGTTGCTAGATCGGTCGCACCGGGTGGGCCCAAGTACGCGCCGATCTCGGTAACGGACTATTCCGAGTATCAGACCGCATACGCTGCCAAGATCGCCTCACCGGTAGCGGGTTACTGGGGCAGGCAGGCGGCCCTGGAAGCTCAGGTTGGCGTCCCGCAGCAGCCGCTGACAGTGGGCCAGCCCCCGCCTGCGTTTCCGGGCCCTTGGGCTCCGCGGCCAGGCCCGCCGATCGTCGCCGCCCCGCTGCTCAGCAGCCCCTGCGTGGAGCTGCTCGCCACTGAGTTTGGTATCAAGGTGCCTTATGACGTGGCCGCCGTGGTCGGCCAGCTCGCGCAGAACTCGACCGGTCTGATCCCGGTCATCCTGACCGTGGGCGCGAAGTTCCGCTTACTGGGGGATGCGCCCGGAGACCAGACGCAGGGCTATCGCTTGAGCGGTCCCAATGGGCCGATCGCCCGCAAGGTCGTGCGCGACGTGGCGGCCGGCCGCTACAGCCCCTTCCCTCAGAAGTATCAGCTGCCCGCTTGGGTCGGCACCCACATGCGAGACGGCAGCATCAAGCTACTCGGCCGCGGCGAGCTCCAGTCGCTGGGTCTGTATGACCAGCTGCTCGATCTCTACCCGCTGTCGGGAATCAACTACTAGGTCACAACTCACGAGGAGACCCTCATGCAAGCTCTTGTTCCGACGCAGACGTACTACCTCACCGACGCCGAAGGCAATCAGGTCATGCAGGTTCCGCCCGGCATGATCGCCCAGGTTCAGCAGATGATGAGCGGCAACGCCGGCAACGGCATTGCCAACCTCGGCGATGGCATCGACATCGGCGCCAGCGTCATCGAGGCGATGGCCATTCAGGACGACATCGACGACAGCCGCGACTCGCTCGCTCGGCTCTACACCGCTCGCCAGCGCCTGTATGCCGGCCTCAAGCTCGCGCTCCCCAACCCGGTGTCGGCGGGCGGACCGACGGTCGCCGAGCTGGTCCGGAATGTCGATATCCAGCAGGACAAGGTCGATCGGGCCCAGAACCGGGCGTTCGAAAAGTCCATCACCGTGCTCTGGGCCAAGGTCTTCGGCGCTGGCATGCGGATCGCCGGCCGCATGCAGAACGGCATGGCCAACATGTGGGGCGGGGGCGGGGGCGGCGGCGGCGGTGTGGGCTCTCTTCTGGCTGCCGCTGGGGCCGGCTTTCTCTTCAGCCGGATGTTTGACCGACGCGAAGACCGCGAACGAGACGAGGACGACGTCAGCAACGTTCCGCCGCTCTAGTAGTCGGCTCGAAAAACCGCAACCCAACTTCTGGGCCCGGTATGCGCCGGGCCTTCAAAAGGACACGCTCATGAACGGAAATGACACCGGTGAAGGTATTTTCTATGGCCTCGCGGGCGCCTGGCTCATCAACAACCGCGGCTATCGCAAGAAGGTTCGCCGCGCCGAGGATGTCGCCGACGGTGCGCAGAGCACGGCGATTCAGGCCCTGAACCTGATTCAGCGGCTCATCGACAGCGGCGACATGGAGCGCCTCGGGTCCGATCAGGTCTCCGATCTGCTCCTCGGCCTGGCCTACCCCGGGCAAGCACCCAGCCCCACGCCCTCGGGACTGGCGACCGCGCCGACCGTCCTCCTCCGGCCGCAGATCACCGAGGCCATTGCCCAGGGCATCATCCCCTGGCCGGGCGCCGTGAATCAGTACAACGCCGACGGAAAGCTCATCAACCCGGGCGCGGCCGGCAGCGGCCAGAACTTCTACACCGGCTTGGCGCTTGGCTTCGGCGAGGTCCGCGCGTTCTTGCTCGGCCTTGCGCAGAAATCCGACGTCACGCCCCAGCAGGCGGTGCAGTACTACCGCCTCGCCCAGGGCCTGGCCAACGCGATCGCGACCTTCGGCGCCACCGGCGGCCTGAGCCAGGATCAGTGGTCCGCGATCTGGGCGCGCATGATCGGCACCCCGAGCACGCCGGGTGCGGCCTTCGTCAGCCCGCAGCGCATCGACGGCTTCGATCTGCCCAAGACTGCCGTGAGCGGCACCACCGCAGAGACCGAGCTCGCACGCCTCACCGTCCCGGGCAACACCATCACCAAGATCGGCGATCGCCTGCCCTTCGAGCTGATGGCGGGAATCGGCGGCGTCAACAGCACCGACACCTTCCAGTACCGGCTGCGCCTGGACAGCCTGTCTGGAACGGTCCTGTTCGACTCGACGGCGATCAATCCGGTGGCCGCGAGCGAGGACTACCTGAGCGGTGTTCTGGTGGCCTCGGCCGTGGGCTCCACTGGCCAGATGAAGGTGGCCGGCCGCAATGGCCTGAAGACCACCACGACGCAGCCCGCGGCATACGCGGTCAGCATCGACTGGACGGTCTCGCACTCCCTCATCTGGACCGTGGCCCTCAGCTCGACCAACGGCGGCAACACCACGCAGGCCGACTTCGGCCGTCTGCTGCTGGAAAAGGCGGCGTAGTGAAGCTCGCCCTCATGATGCTTGCTCTCGTCGCGGTGAGCGGCGTGTCTGGGTGCAAAGACTGCTGTAACAGCACGCCAGCTCACTGCGACGGGAGTACCTCCGACGCCGGTTCGGCGCCTGATCTGGGCTGCGTTCCGTGCAACCCGTTCTCCGATACGCCTCACTGCGTGACGGCCGGCTGTGAGTGCATCCCCGGTCAGCCCTGCTGCTGTCGAGCTCCCACCCTTCAAACGAGGTAGAGGCATGGCCGGCAGCGCGCTCCTCACCGAGCTGTTTCCCGACCCCTTCGAGGACTTCTTTGCCGAAGCGCGCCGCGAGGCGCTGCTCGTCGAACCGCCGCCGCCTCTGCGCGCGCCAGTCGATGACGTCACAGCTCCGGCGCCTCCGCCTCCCTTGCCTCCCCCCTCGCTTGCAGCGCCCATCCGCCCTGAGCCGGTCTTTCTCGGCACAGAGCGCGCTTCGCCCCGGGCGGAGCCGCTGCCCTATTCCTGGAATCTCGCCGATTCGCCCAACGCTTTCGTGATGGCAATCGGCAGCTCGGGCTCCGGAAAGACCGAGCTGCTGCGCGTGCTCGGGCAGGAGCTGGGCGCGCAAGGGCTGCCGGTGGTCTGTCTGGACTTCCACGGCGACTTGGCCTTGCCGGGCCTGCGGCGCCTCCAGCTCGGCCCTCAGCTCGGGATCAATCCGCTCGAGATCAGGCCGGGCGCCCCGGGTTCTGCCGGACAGCGCGCTGTTGTGGC
>Ga0075163_10004652_pt1 | contig 18386 bp, 15 predicted proteins | sample JI1023141ADNA_FD_71478 | JGI IMG/M metagenome (GOLD analysis project Ga0075163, IMG submission 71478) | Wastewater effluent complex algal communities from Wisconsin, to seasonally profile nutrient transformation and Carbon sequestration -... | ecosystem: Engineered > WWTP > Effluent > Algae...
GACAGTCCCCGATCAGGCGTCGCGCTGGCGCCGGATCTCGTAGAGCGCGAGCGACGCCGCGACCGAGACGTTGAACGAGCCGACGGCCTGGCGGGCCATCGGGATCACGGCGTGGAAGTCGCAGCTCTTCGCGACCAGCGGCCGCACGCCGGTGCCCTCGGCGCCGAGCACGAGGCAGAGCGGCAGCGTGCCGTCGATCGTCGCGATCGGTTGCGATTGCCCCGAGTCGTGCACCGCGACGCGCCACAGGCCGTGCTCGCGCAGCTCGTCGAGCGCGCGCACCAGGTTGCCGACCATCGCGATCGGCAGCAGCTCGCTCGCACCCGCGCTGGTCTTGGACACCAGGGCCGTGACCTGCGCGGCGCGGTGCTCGGGGATGATCACGCCACCGGCACCGAGCAGATAGGCCGAGCGCAGGATCGCGCCGAGGTTGCGCGGATCCTCGACGCCGTCGAGCATGACCACCAACGCCGGTGCGTCGGTGATCAGCGCGTCGAGCTCGGCGTACTTGAACTCGCCGACCACCGCGATCACGCCCTGGTGATTGCCGCCCTCGCCCGCCGCGCGATCGAGCGCATCGCGATCGCGATCCTCGACGCGGATGCCGGCGTTGCGCGCGCCGACCACGATCGCCGCCACCGGATCGCTGGTCGAGCGCCCCGCGCGTTTCGGATCGGTCCAGATCGCCTTGATCGCGTCGGGCTTGCGCGCGAGCAGCTCGCCGACCGGTCCGGTGCCGTAGACGACGCGGTCTCCACCGCCGCCACCGCCGCGACCACCATCGCCACCACGCGGGCCTCGGGGGCCACCCTGCGGGCCTCGATCGCGACCGCGGCCCGTCATGACAGCTCGGCCACGATCGCGCGCGCCGCGGCGGCGGGATCCTGTGCGTCGCGCAGCGGTCGCCCGACCACCACCAGATCGGCGCCGACGGTGCGGGCTTCGCGCGGCGTCATCACGCGCTTCTGATCGCCCTTGTCGGCACCGGCGGGACGCACGCCCGGCGTGACCACCAGGAACTCCGGCGGGGCGATCGACCGGATCCGCGCGACCTCGTGCGGCGACGCGACGACGCCATCGCAGCCCGCGGCCACGGCGAGCCGCGTGCGCTGCTCGACCAGCTCGGGGATCGGGCCGCGCGCCCCGACCGCCTGGAGGTCGGCCTCGTCGAGCGACGTCAGCACCGTGACCGCCAGGATCTTCATGTGCGGGCCGCGCGCCGCGACCGCGGCCTCGAGCATCGCCTTGCCGCCGCCCGCGTGCACCGTGAGCAGCCCGGCGCCCAGCATCGCGACCCGCTGCGTCGCGCGCGACACCGTCTCCGGGATGTCGTGGAGCTTGAGATCGAGCATCACCGACAGCCGCTTGCTGTACGCGTCGACGATCGCCGGACCTTCGCTGCAGAACAGCTCGAGCCCGACCTTGACCCAGCTCGGCACGCCGCCGAGGCGTTCGATCAGGGCATCGGCGTCACGCCGAGTGGGCGCGTCGAGCGCGGCGATGAGGCGATTGCCGACGGTGAAGGGCACGGCGCGTGTGTACCACCGCGCCCCGCGGAGATCACTTCATCGCGCGGATCGCGAACACGCCGGATTCTTCCATCACCGTGTAGAGCACCCCGGGATCGGCGCGCCGGTGGTCGGCGTCGAACTTGATCGTGCCGGTGATGCCGGCGAGCGAGCCACTCGCCAGCGTCGCCGCGAGCGCGGCCCGCCCACCACTCCCTGCCGCGGCGGCGAGCTGCGCGGCGTCGTAGGCGTAGGCCTCGTTCGGCCCGGGCGCGCGACCGTACGCGACGAGGAAGCGATCGAGGAACACCTTCTGCGCCGGGTCCTTGTCGTCGGGGTAGTAGCCCGGTGCGAGGATCGCGCCCTCGGCGTGGCGATCGGCGTTCGCGATGAACGTCCCGGTGAGGCCCTCGGCGGTCGACAGCAGGACGATCGGCTTGCCGCCCGAGGCGCGCTTGGTGCCGAGCGGCTTCGGGATCCGGCCACTCGCCGACACCGCGGGAGCGAGCAGCGCGAGCTTGTCGGCCTCGTCGGGGACGAACAGCGCCTCGAAGCTCCCCGACAGCTTGCCGGCGAAGCTGACGAACGACTTCGTCGACGGCGGATAGATCACCTTGCTCGCCACCGAGCCGCCACCCTTGGCTAGCTCGTCGACGAACGCGGCGGTGACCGAACTGCCGTACTTGTCGTCGGGCGCCATGATCGCGAACGTCTTGAGGCCGGCGGCGAGCGCACGCTTGGCGAGCACGCGCGCCCGCGCCTCGGCGGAGTGGCGGACGTGGAACACGAACTTGCCGGTCGTCCGCTCGTCGGGGCGACCGGTGAGCGACAGCAGCGGCACGCCGAGACCCTCGGCACGCCCACCGGCGGCATCGACCCAGCTGCCGTCGATCGGACCGACGATCGCGACGACGTTCTGCTTCGCGAGCTCCTCGACGGCGGCGACCGCCGACGACGAATCCGGCGCCGTGCGGATCTCGATCGCGACCACGCCCGCCGCATCGGCCGCACCGGCCGCGAGCCCGAGGCCCGCGGTGACGGCCTCGCCCGCCTTGTTCTTGCCGCCGGGGAGCACGGCCCCGACGAGCCCGGGGCTCCCTGCGCCTCCCGAGGTGGCCGCGACCGCCCGGATCGTCTTCGGCAACCCGACCGCATGCCGCGCCGGGGCGGCGAGCTCGCGCAGCTTCTGGGCCCGGCTGCCGTTCCCTGCTTGATCGGCGAGCACGGCGAGGCGGCTCGCCACCGCGGCCATCGCCGGCCCCTTCTTGTCGAGATCGTCGAGCAGCGGATCGAGGGTCGCGGCATCGAGCCCCGCCGCGACCTCCTCGCACCGCGCCGCGATCATCACGCGTTCGGTCGCCGTGACGCGGCCGTAGAGCGAGTCGAACAGCCTGAACGAGGCGACCGGCTCCACCGAGGAGGACGCGTACGCGAGCGCCGCGAGGTGCTCGAGCTTCTCGTCATCACCATCCACCGCCGACGCGCCCTTCTTGAGCAGGGGGAGCGCCGTCTTCGCGTCGCCGAGATAGTTCTTCGCGATCCCACTGAACAGCTGCGCGCGCCGCTGCAAGCCCTCGGGCACATCGGCGGCGAGCACCTCGTTCAGCGACGCGATCGCCGCCTCGTACTTCTTGTCATGCACCGACGCGATGCCGGCGTAGAGCTGCGCCCACGGCTTGATCGGATCGTCCGGAAACTCCTCCGCGATCCGCTGGAACTCCTCGCCGTTCTTGCCGTCCTTGAGGAAGCGCTGCTGCGCCTCGATGAACTGCTGACGCGCGCTCGCATCGCCGGTCTTCGGCACGTCGGGCACCAGCGTCCGCCGGGTCTTGGGACCACCGCAGGCGACGAGGCCGACGAACAACAGCGCCAGCGCGAGCAGTGGGATACGCACGCCCCGACGATAGCGACCTGCCCGCCGACCTGCAAACTGTTGGCCCAGAGGTGCTAAGAAGCCGCGATGTCTCGCATGGATCGCCTTTCCACCGACCTCGAGCGCGGGTTCGAAGCCCTCGAGGAGGGCAAGCTCGACGCCGCCGCGTCTGCCCTCGACCGCTGCAAGCGGATCGACCGCAAGCACCCCGACGTCGTCATGCTCGGGGCGGCGCTCGCCGATGCCGAGGGCGACCCCGACGGGGCGATCGAGCAGTACCGCTTGCTCGTCACGTTGCGGCCCGACGATCCGATGCCGCGGATCTGCATCGCGCGCCTCGAGCTCCACGATCACGGCGATCCCGACGCGGCGCTCGAGACCGTCAACGCGGCGTTCGACTTCATCGACGAGGAAGCGGATCTGCTCGAGGCGATCTTCATCAAGGCCGAGGCGCTGATCGCGCGCGGGGAGCTGGTCAGCGCACGCGAGGCGCTCGGCGAGCTGGCCACCAGCGCGATCGACGATCCCGAGCTCGCGTTCGATCTCGCCGAGCTCTGCCTGTCCGCCGAGGACTCCGCCGGCGCGCTGCGCTGGGTCGAGGTCGCGCGCAAGGAAGCACCTGACGATGTCAGCCTCGAGGCCGACGCGCTCCACCTGATCGGACGAGTCCACGAGCTCAATAACGAGCAGGAGGCGATGATTGTTGCGTGGCAGAAGGTCCGCACGCTCGATCTGGCGGCCCCGTCACACGATCTGTCGATCACCGAGGACGAGATCGAGGCGATCGCCGCGGCCGCCCTCGCCGAGCTGCCCGAGAAGGTCCGCACGCACCTCGAGAACGTGCCGATCATGATCGACGACCTCCCGTCGGAGGACATCGTCGCCGATGGCTGGGATCCGCGGATCCTCGGCTTGTTCCAGGGCACGCCGTTGCCGGAGGACGTCAGCGGTGGCACGCCGTCGGTGACGACCATCCTGTTGTTCAAGAAGAACCTCGAACGGAGTTGCACCGACAAGGAGCACCTCGCCGAGGAGATCCGGGTCACCGTGCTCCACGAGACCGCGCACTACTTCGGGCTCGACGACGACGACCTCGAGAAGATCGGGCTCGACTAGTTTTCTGCGGGCGGCTCCGCAACCGGCGGTGGCTTGGATACCCGGAACGTCACGCCGATCTGGGTCTTGTTCTCGAACGCCGGCGCGGGCTGATCGCTGTCGTGGAAGATCAGCTGCACGGGCTTGACGAGCTGGATCGTCGACGAGGCTTGCTTGGTCTCGGACTCGGTCTGGGTGACCTTGACCTTCTCGCTGATGGCGAGGAACTCGACGTTGCCGCCGCGAACCTTGATCACCAGCGACGCACCCGGCGCGAGCGAGCCGCGCGACGCCCCGTGGTTCGCCGCGCCCGGCGGGTAGACGAACACCTCGGCGATCGTCCGCGGGGTCTGGTTGACCAGCGTCACCGGGTGGGTGGCTGGACCGCCGCAGGCGACGACGAACAGGAGCAGCGCTGCACGCATCCCGCGATGATCGCCGAAATCCGCGCGCCGACGGGCGATGCCAGTCACCTAACAACCTCGACGTGAACCTGAACCTCGACGCGACCCTAAACCTTGACGTCGACGAGATCAGGCCAGCTTCGTGAGCGAGGCAACGATGCCCTCGAGAAGCCCCGACGAGTCTCGTCGGTCCCCGGGACGGTTCCCCGTTTGGTCGGCGCTCGGAAACCGGCCGGCGGGCGGAACCCGGGGACGTCGGCGCCTATCAACCGATCCGCGGGAACTTGTGGCTGCTGAGCGTGCGCCACGCGAGGTCCATGGTGGCGTTGAGGTTCAGGTTCACGTCACCGCCCACGTGGCTGGCATCGCGCTTACGGGCCGACAACGCCGGGGATTCGCTCGGGCCGCAGCAGCAAGCCCTCGACGGAGTCCACCGTGCAGACCTCCGCGAACGCGGTGATCGCCGTCGGCACCAGGCGGCGTGCCTGGACCGGCATCGGCTTGCCGCCGCACAGCAGCCCGATCTCGAGCTCGTCGTTGGTGAACGCCCACACGCTGGTCGAGATGCTGTTCGAGGGCGCGAGCCCGAGCGCGACCCCGAGGTCGATCACCACCGGCATCCGCGGCCGCTCCATCAACCGCCACGTCCCGCCGACCACGATCGGGAAGCGCAGCCCGGGGGCGCGGATCGAGTGCCCGCCAACGGCGAGCTGGGGCACCGGCATGGTGACCTTCCAGATCGTGCCCTGCCCGCGCTTGGACTCCGCGGTCAACGTCCCGCCGATGTCGACGGCGCTGCCGCGCACCGCATCCAGGCCGACGCCGCGTCCCGAGATCTCGTTCGCCTCGGTGCGCGTCGAGAACCCGGGGTGGCACATCAGCTCGACGAGGCGCGGCTCGTCGATCGCGGCGTCCTCGGGGAGCAAGCCCAGCCCGATCGCCTTGGTCCGCACCTGCTCGAAGTCGATGCCCTGGCCATCATCCTCGACGCTGAGCCAGAAGCCCTCGGCCGAGCTGCCACCGCGGATGGTCAGCGTGCCGACCGGGCGCTTGCCGGCCGCGCTGCGAACCGCCGGCGACTCGATGCCGTGATCGACGGCGTTCCGGATCAGGTGGAGCGCCGCGACGTCGATCGCGAGGAACACCTCCGTCGTCACCTCGGAGGTCTCGAGATCGAAGTGGATCTCGACCTGCTTGCCGAGATCGCGCGCGAGCGCCACCGCGCTCGGCTGGTACTTGCTGAGCTGCGCCGAGCTGAGCACCGCGCGCTGGATCCCGATCAGGTCGCGCAGCAGGTGCCACGATCCGCGCAGCCGATCGCGGCGCGGCCCCTTCGCGACGGCGAACTCGAGGAACGCGTTGACCGCGGCCGTGCCGAGCGTCTCGCGGAGCGCGCTCGACACGCGCGGGGTCGCCACCACGCGCAGCGCCGGCGGCACGCTGCCCAGGCGCGTGCGTCCGCGATCGTGGCGCTTGAGGACCGCGTCGATCTGCCGGATGAACCCCGGCAGGTCGATGCTGTTCTGCGTGCCGGCCTTCTTGCGCACCAGCATGCCGAGGAACCCGAACACCATCGTGACGGCGAGATCGAAGTCGTCCCCGACGGCGTAGCCGCGGTTGCGCGCGACCTCGAGGAGATCCTCGAGCTTGTGGGTGATCAGATTTACGTCGGTGAACCCGACGACCCGTGACTCGCCCTTGAGGGTATGAACCTCGCGGTGGAGCACCTTCGACAGCTCGTCGTCGAGCTTCACCAGGACCTGCGTCCACGCTTCTTCGATCCGCGCGATCCGCTCGAGGGCGACCTCGCGAAACTGTTGGATGAGCTCGGGAGGCAGCATCTAGGTCTCGATCGTGATCGTGGTGGTGTCGAAGCACGACAGCGCCTGCAGGCTCTGCTGCCACGCCAGCGCCGGCAGGATCTGGATGCGGATCCGATAGCGCTCCGCCTCGGGAGCGTCGGCTTGCTTGTCGAGCCAGGCGAGCAGCTGGCGGAGGCACGGTGCGCCCATGTGATCGAGCGACCGCATGTCGAGCACCAGCTCGGGCGTCTTGCGCGCCACCAGCTCCTCGTGGATCTGCCCGAGCAGCGTCGCGAGCGGTTGCTGCGCCTTGGTGTCTGCGCTGCCGACCATGCGGAGGGTGGCGATCTCGCCGTGCGACATCTCCACGATCAAGTCCGGGTCGTCCACCACCGGAACCCGTAGTCGGACTTTCACCGAGCCGAGTATAGACCGACAGTTGAGATCGATGCCTGCGAGTGTCATAGACAAGCTATCCCCACCCCCACCAAGCCGTCGCTCGGTCCTCGCGCCGCGATATTGATCGCCGCCGGGGTGTATTTTGTCGTCAGCTCGTGGGTGCCCGGCGGCCCGACCCTGCTCTACCCGCTGACGCTGTTCACCACCTGGGTCCACGAGATGGGCCACGGCCTGACCGCCCTGATCTGCGGCGGCGACTTCCTCGAGCTGGTGATCAACCGCGACGCCGGCGGCTTCGCCCGCGCCGGGGCGTCGCACGGCTGGCCCGATGCGCTGGTGGCGGCCGGTGGGCTGCTCGCCCCGCCGCTGCTGGGCGCGGTGATTCTCGGCACCGTGCACGGGCCCACCCGGGCGCGGGTGTTCCTCGGCGCGCTCGCGATCGGGATCGTGCTCTCGCTCGTGTTCTACGTGCGCTCGGCGACCGGGATCGTCGCGATGAGCGCGGTGGCCGCCGGGCTCGCGTGGGCGACGTGGGGCGCGTTCCGCGCGAACCCCGAGCGCCGCGTGCTGCTCGCGCAGTTCCTCGCCGTCATCCTCGCGGTCGACACGCTGACGCGGATGGTCAGCTACGCCTTCATGGGCGCACTCTCCACCGGGCAGACCTCCGACGTCGGTCACATCGCCGAGAACCTCGGCGGTCACTACAAGCTGTGGGGCGTGGTGATCACCGCGCTGGCGGTGAGCATGCTGGCGCTCGGGATGTATCTGGCGTGGCGACCACGCGGCGCCGCGCCGACCGCCTCCCGGTAGCGCCGGGCCGGATCGCTCACCTCGGCTGTGCGCGTCCGTCGCATCGCCGCGACGACGACCGTGATCTCGCGACGTAGAGCGCGTTTCCCCGTGGCACGCGGGATGCTCGTAGGTTGCGCATGGACATCGTCACGCTCCTCGTCGTCGGCCTCGTTGCCGGTGTGATCGCTTCCCTGCTCGTCGGCGGAACCGGCTACGGCATCCTCGGCAGCATCGCCGTCGGGATCGCCGGCGCGTTCCTCGGCTCGTTCATCTTCTCGCGCGCGGGCTGGAGCTCGCCCGTGGAGGGCCTCGGCGGCACCATCCTGATCTCCACGATCGGCGCCGCGATCCTGCTGGTGATCCTCCACCTGCTGACCTCTGCCCGCGCACGCGTATGACGGTTTTTTCGTCATATCGACCCCGAACTTCCTAATCGTCAAACTATCGCAACCCGCGTAAGGTGGCGCATGTCAAGTGCACAGTTCGGCGATGCTGGACAAGAGAAGCTGCGAACCCTGGTCGCCAACGTCGAGCACGAGCTGACGCTCATGCCGTCCGACGCGAACACCGGCCTGCGAGCGGCGTGGGTGAACCTGGTCACCACGATGGCGCTCGGCCCCTCGCCCGAGACTCGCATTTGCCCGAAGTGTGGTGGCGTCGGCATGAAGGCCGCGACCCGCTGCGGTAGCTGCTGGATCAAGCTGACGGTGCCGGCATGACCAAACCGGACCTCGTCTCGGTCAAGACCGAACCCGTCGACACCAACAAGCCCAACCTCGAGAGCCGCGTGGCCTCGCGCAAGCGCGAGCTCGTCGAGGAGCTGATCGAGCACAAGAAGCGCACCGGGATCTCCGCCGTCGAGACGGTGGATGCCCTCAAGCGCCGGCTGACCCAGCTCGATCATCTGATCAAGCAGAACGTCGTCGACGGCTGGATGAACGTCGGCGACTCGGCGCGCGCGAAGTTCGAGCTCTGGATCGACCAGTAGCGGCGCGCTAGTACGCTGTGGCGATGGAATGGCTGAACTACCACCACCTCTACTACTTCTGGTCGGTAGCTCGCCACGGCAGCATCACGCAGGCGGGTAAGGAGCTCCGGCTCGCGCACCCGACGATCAGCAGCCAGATCCATCGGCTGGAGGACGTCCTCGGCGTCAAGCTGTTCGCCCGCAAGGGCCGGCACCTGGTGCTCACCGAGGCCGGACGTTCCGCGTTCCGCTACGCCGATGACATCTTCACGCTCGGTCGCGAGCTGCAGGATTCGCTCAAGGGCCGCCCCGTCGGACAGCAGCTCAAGCTGGTCGTCGGCGTCTCCGACGTGCTCGCAAAATCGTTGGTTCACCGGATCCTCGAGCCGGCGTTCGAGCTCCCCGGCAAGGTCCGGATCATCTGTCGCGAGGACACCCCGCAGGCCTTGCTCGGCGCGCTCGCGACCCACGCGGTGGACGTCATCCTGTCGGACGCCCCCGCGGGTCCGGGCACGTCGGTGCGCACGTTCAACCATCCGCTCGGCGAGTGCGGCTCGTCGTTCTTCGCGGCCCCCGCGCTCGCGCGCGCCTGTCGCCGTGCCTTCCCGCAATCGCTCGATGGCACCCCGGTGCTGCTCCCCAACATCGACTCGACGTTTCGCCGCGCGCTCGACCAGTGGTTCGACGCCCAGGAGATCCGTCCGGTGATCATCGCCGAGCTCGACGATCTCGCGCTCGCGTCGGTGTTCGGCGAAGCGGGGCTCGGCGTGCTGGCCGCACCCGACGTGATCGCGAAGGAGCTGCAGCGCCGCTACGGCATCCAGCTGGTCGGTCGCGTCCCGAAGCTGCGCCAGCGGTTCTACGCGATCTCGAGCGAGCGCAAGATCAAGCACCCGGCCGTCGCCGCGATCTGTCAGGTCGCCCGCAAGCAGATCTTCGCGTAGTCACCCCTGCGCGAGCAGGCGCGCGATCAGCGAGCGGACCTGCGCTGCCTGAAACGGCTTGTACAGGCACGGGTTCTCCACCGACGCCAGGAAGTCGCGTGCGTGGTCCGTCGGCGCGCCACCGGTCATGAACGCGACCCGACTCGTCATCTCCGGCGCGGTGCGCACGAGCGCGGCGTGGAGCTCCATGCCGGTCATGTTCGGCATCACCAGATCGCAGAGGATGACGTCGAACCGATCGCCGCGCTCGATCTTCGACAGCGCGACCTGACCATCCGATGCGACCGTCACATCGTGCGCTCCGAGGATCCGGCTGAGCGCGCGCGCGAGCACCGGCTCGTCATCGACGATCAGGATGCGACCGCGACGAACCGCCGCTTTGTGGTCGTCGTCCTCGCCGGGCTTCGGCTCGCGCATCGCGGCGAGCACCTCGCACAACTTGGCGCTCGAGCGTGCCGCGTCGGCGACCAGGGTCTCGAGGTCGCGGTTCCGCCCTGGCCCCGAAGGCATCTTGATGTGGCCGAGCATCGCCACCTCTTCTCCGATCAGCTCGACGCTGAGGACCAGGGCCGCGAGTGGACTGTTGAGCTCGTGGCCGAGCTCGTCGATCACCGTGCGCCGTCGAACGGCTCGCTCGCGGAGGTCTCGCGTGTGGCGCTCGATCGCGAGGAGCAGTGCGTGCGGAGTCGAGATCACGTCGCGCACGCCGCGGCGGAGCAGCTCGATCCCGGCGGCCGATTCGATCGCCTCCTCCAGCACGATGATCGCGAGCGTCGGGTGAGCGTCCAGCAGGATCCGCGCGTTCGCCCCGTCGCAGATCACGACCTCCCACGAGCCGGCCAGCGCCGCGATCTCCACGATCGTGGTGACGTGCTCGACCACGAACCCCGCGGCCTCCAGCACCGCGAGCGTGCGGTCTCGATCGGTGGAGGCGACCAGGAGTGCGCGTGGCGCTGTCAACCTGCTCCGTTCCACCCCATTGCATCAAACCCGAACGAGACTCCCACCGCAGTAGGGAACACTACGTAGTCGGCGCCGTGCGAGCGCGCTCGTCTGTACCGAGCGCGCGACAAACTCGCACGCTCCAACGCTGCAACTCCAAGGACTTGCGAGGTATGGAGGTTGCACGACGCGACCGGATGCAGCTCGGTGCGTTCGCAGACGACCACGGGACCGTCTTCCGGGTCTGGAGCTCGCGCCACACCACCTGCGAGGTGACGCTGCTCGATGCGAACCTGACCGTGCCCCTCGTGGCGCGAGGCGATGGCGTGTTCGAAACCCGGATCGCCGGCGTCGGTCACGGCGAGCGGTATCGCTTCGTGCTCGACGGCGACGTCCTCGGCGATCCGTACGCACGCTGGCTGCCCGACGGCGTCGACGGTCCCGCCGTGGTGTATCGCTCGAGTTACCGCTGGAAGCATGGCCACGTCACGCGCCCGCTCCGCGAGCACGTGATCTACGAGCTGCACGTCGGCACGTTCACCCGCGCGGGCACCTACGCCGCGGCGATCGGCAAGCTCGCCACGCTGGCGGAGCTCGGCGTCACCGCGATCGAGCTGCTCCCCGTCGCCGCGTTCGGCGGCAACCACGGCTGGGGCTACGACGGGGTCGCGCACTACGCGCCGCATGCCGCGTACGGCTCGCCCGACGAGCTGCGGGCGTTCGTCGATGCCGTGCACGGGCTCGGGATGTCGGTGCTGCTCGATGTGGTCTACAACCACTTCGGGCCGGCGGGCAACGTGCTCCGCGCGTACGGCGATTACTTCACCGCCGTGCGGGGGCCGTGGGGCGAGGCGCCGAACTTCGCCAACCCGTGGATGAGGCGCTACGTGGCCGGCAATGTCCGGAGCTGGATCGCCGACTTCGAGTTCGATGGCCTGCGGTTCGACGCCGTCCATGCGATCGCGGATCAGACGATCGTGCGCGAGTGCATCGCCACGGCGCGCGAGGTGCTGCCCGACGCGATCCTGATCGCCGAGGACGATCGCAACGATCCCGCGCTCGTCGAGGACCTTGGCTTCGACGCGATCTGGGCCGACGATTTTCACCACGCCGTCCACGTCACGCTGACCGGCGAGCAGGACGGCTACTACGCGGGCTACGCGCGGGGCGCCGACACGATCGCGCGATCGATCGCGAAAGGCTGGCTCTACGAGGGTCAGCTGTTCCCCACCAGCAAGCAGCCGCGCGGCACGCCCGCGCCCGCGCTGCAGGCCGAGGCGTTCGTCTACTGCGTGCAGAACCACGATCAGGTCGGCAATCGCGCCGTCGGCGAGCGGCTGTCACGTCTGGCCTTGATCGAGGCCGACCGATCCGCGGCGCTGTTGCTGCTGTTCCTGCCGATGACGCCGCTGCTGTTCCAGGGCCAGGAGTGGTCCGCGAGCACGCCGTTCCTCTACTTCACCGACCACGCGCGCGAGCTCGGCGAGGCGATCACCAGGGGCCGCCGCGAGGAGTTCGGCACGTTCGCCTCGTTCGAGGGCGCGGTTCCGGATCCGCAGGCGCGATCTACCTTCGAGCGCAGCTCGCTCGACTGGGACGAACGCGAGCGGGCGCCGCACGCGGAGACCCTCGCGCTGTATCGCGCGGCGCTCGCGCTGCGTCGGCGCGATCCGGTGCTCTCGGCCGCCGGTCGCGACGCGCTGTCCGTCGAGACGTTCGGGCCGGTGCTGGTGGTTCGCCGCTGGCATGGCAACGCCTCGCGCGTGCTGGTCGCGAACTTCTCCGATCGCGCCATCGAGACCCCGGTGCGCGGCGATCAGCTGCTCGCGTCGTCGAAGTTCGAGCTCCCGAGGGTCCCGCCGTGGGCCGCCGCCGTGGTGATGGCATGACCCTCAAGACTCGTCCCGGATCGCCCTCGCCGCTCGGAGCCACCTGGGATGGCAGCGGCACCAACTTCGCGATCTACTCGGAATTCGCGACCGGCATCGACCTCTGCCTCGTCGAGCACCGCCCGGGGATGGACCGCGAGCGTGACGAGATCCGGATCCCGCTGCGCGCGAAGACGGATCACGTGTGGCACGTCTACGTCGAGGGCATCGCGCCCGGCCAGCACTACGGGTATCGCGTCGACGGGCCGTGGGATCCGCAGCAGGGGCATCGCTTCAACAAGCACTCGCGCTTGCTGGATCCGTGGGCGCGCGCGGTCGCCGGCGTCGAGGACTGGGACGCGGGGGCGTTCTCGTACGAGCTCGCGCGCGACGACCTCGCGTTCAACGACCAGGACCAGCGCGCCTCGCCCCTCGCCGTCGTCGTCGACTCCACGTTCGACTGGGAGGGCGATGCCCCGCCGAACATCCCGCTCGCCGACACGGTGATCTACGAGGCGCACGTCAAGGGCCTCACCCAGCAGCACCCGCACGTCGCAGCCGAGATGCGCGGCACCTACGCCGGCCTCGCCACCGAACCGGTGATCCGCTACCTCAAGGATCTCGGCGTCACCGCGCTCGAGCTGCTGCCGATCCATCACTTCGTCGACGACAAGTTCCTGCTCGACAAGGGCCTGCGCAACTACTGGGGCTACAACACGATCGCGTTCTTCGCACCCGATCCGCGCTACCGCGTTCATGGCAAGGGCGAGCCCGGCGGCGAGGTCCGCGAGCTCAAGCAGGCGATCAAGACGCTGCACCGCGCCGGCATCGAGGTCATCCTCGACGTCGTCTACAACCACACCGCCGAGGGCAACCACCAGGGCCCGACCTTCTCGCTCAAGGGCATCGACAACCGCACGTACTACCGGCTCGTCGGCGACAGCCCGCGCCACTACTTCGACTACACCGGCACCGGCAACACGCTCGACACGCGTCACCCGCAGTCGCTGCGCCTGGTGATGGACTCGCTCCGCTACTGGATCGAGGAGATGCACGTCGACGGGTTCCGCTTCGACCTCGCGTCGACACTGGCGCGCACCCAGCACGAGGTCGATCGCCTCTCCAGCTTCTTCACGATCATCAAGCAGGATCCGGTGATCAGCCGCGTCAAGCTGATCGCCGAGCCGTGGGATGTCGGCGACGGTGGCTACCAGGTAGGTGGCTTCCCGCTCGGCTGGTCGGAGTGGAACGGCAAGTACCGCGACTCGCTGCGCGCGTTCTGGCGCGGCGATGAAGGCAAGAGCGCCGAGGCGTCCGGCCGGATCGCCGGCAGCTCGGATCTCTATCAGTCCGACGGGCGCTCGCCGTCGTCGAGCATCAACCTGATCGTCGCGCACGACGGCTTCACGCTGCGCGACCTGGTCTCGTACAACCACAAGCACAACGACACCAACGGCGAGGGCAACCGCGACGGCTCCGACCACGACCTGTCGTGGAACCACGGCCACGAGGGCGAGACCGACGACGCGGGTATCCGCGCGCTGCGCTGGCGCCAGCTGCGCAACATGCTGACCACGCTACTGCTCTCGCAGGGCACGCCGATGCTGTGCGGCGGCGACGAATTCGGCCGCACCCAGCACGGCAACAACAACGCGTACTGCCAGGACAACGAGGTGTCGTGGTTCGACTGGAACCTCGACGACGAGCAGCGCGCGTTGCTCGAGTTCACGCGCAAGGTGATCAAGCTGCGGGCCGAGCACCCGGTGTTCCGGCGCGCCGGCTTCTTCCGCGGCCAGATCGCGGGCCTCGAGATCGCCGACGCGATGTGGCTGCGCCACGACGGGCAGCCGATGCGCGACGAGGACTGGCACAACGCCCACACGTCGAGCTTCGTGATGTTCCTCGCCGGCGCGGGCACCGATCGCGTCGACGCGCACGGCGAGCCCGTCCTCGACGACGACTTCCTGCTCGCCTTCAACGCGAGCGGCGCGGACCTCGAGCTCGCGTTGCCCGTGATCCACGACCGCGCGAGCGAGCTCTGGGAGCTCGTCCTCGACACCTTCGACGACGACGCGCGCGGGCATCACGAGACCGGCTCCACCACGCAGCTCCGCGCCCGCTCGGTCCAGGTCTATCGGCGCGCCGCGCCGTCGAAGCGGGTGACGCAGGGCGCCCCGTCGTCGACGTATCGCCTCCAGCTCCACGCCGGCTTCACGTTCGCGGACACCGCCGCGCTGACCGACTACCTGGCGCAGCTCGGGGTCGGCGCGATCTACACGTCGCCGTACTCGCGCGCGGAGCGCGGCAGCATGCACGGCTACAACGTCATCGATCACGCCACGCTCAACCCCGAGATCGGCGATGCCGACTCGCACGGCATGCTGGTCGCGAGGCTGCGCGATCACGGACTCGGCCACATCCTCGACTTCGTCCCCAACCACGTCGGCGTCGGCGCCGGCGAGAACCGCTGGTGGATCGACGTCCTCGAGAACGGGCCGGCCTCGCTCTACGCGGACTACTTCGACATCGACTGGCAGCCGCCGACCCCGGGCCTCGCCAATCGCGTGCTGCTGCCGGTCCTCGGCGAGCAGTTCGGCGCCGAGCTCGAGGGCGGCAAGCTGTCGATCGCGTTCGAGGCCGAGGCAGATCGCGCGACGTTCGCGGTCGCGTACTACGACAAGCGCTGGCCGGTCGCGCCGCGCACCTGGCAGCGCATCCTCGATCTCGCGCTCGAGGTGCTCGCGCTGCCGAAGGACGACCCCACCTATCACGAGGTGCAATCGATCCGCACCGCGCTCTCGCACATCCCGCTGCCGTCCGAGACCGCGCCGGAACGCCGGGAGGAGCGGGCTCGCGAGAAGGAGGTGATCAAGCGCCGGCTCGGCGAGGTCTGCACGCGCAGCACCGAGGTCCGCGCCGCGATCGAAGCCGCGCTCGCGGCGAAGAACCCGAGCGGTCCGGGCGACGTCGGAGCGATCGAGTGGCTCGACACCATCCTCGGCGATCAGAACTACCGCCTCGCGTACTGGCGGGTCGCTACCGAGGAGGTCAACTACCGCCGGTTCTTCGACATCAACGAGCTCGCCGCGATCCGGATGGAGGATCCGCGCGTGTTCGAGGCCACCCACGCGCTGGTGCTCGGCCTCGTGGAGTCCGGTGCGGTCACCGGCCTCCGCCTCGATCACACCGACGGTCTCTACGAGCCGCAGGCCTACTTCAAGCTGCTCCAGGAGCGGCTGCGCCTCGCGCGCAAGGTGACCCACGGCGACACCTACGTGCTCGCCGAGAAGATCCTCGAGCACGGCGAGATCCTGCCGCGCAGCTGGCCGATCGCCGGCACCACCGGCTACGACTTCCTCGCCGTGATCAACGGCCAGTGGGTCGACGCGAGCGCGACTCAGCGAATGACCGAGATCTACACCAGGCTGACCGGCGAACCTACCGCGTTCGCCCCGTCGGTGTTCACCGCGAAGCGCGCGGTGCTCGACACCACGTTCTCCGCCGAGATCATCACGCTCGGCCAGGCGCTCCGCCGGCTCGCCGAGACCGATCGCCGCTCGCGCGACTTCACGCTCTACGCCCTCACCACCGCGATCAAGGACACGCTCGCCGCGTTCCCGGTCTATCGCACGTACCTCGCCCCCGGCGGCTCGCGCGAGCCCAACGACGAGGCCCACGTCGAGCACGCGATCGCGCTGGCGAAGCGCAAGAACCGCGGCATCGATCCGTCGGTGCTCGACTACCTGCGCGACGTCCTGCTCCTGCGCATCCGATCGCCCGCCGCGACGCACATCGCGATGCGGTTCCAGCAGCTGTCCGGCCCGGTGATGGCCAAGGGTGTCGAGGACACCGCGTTCTATCGCTACCACCGGCTCGCCGCGCTCACCGATGTCGGCTGCGATCCGTCGCGGTTCGGCACCTCCACCGACGAGCTCCACGCGCACAACACCGCGATGCTCGCCGCGTTCCCGCTGACGATGACCACGACGACGACGCACGACACCAAGCGGAGTGAGGATGTCCGCACGCGCATCGCCGTGCTCTCGGAGCTCCCCGACGAGTGGGAGACCCGCGCGGCGCGCTGGCTCGAGCGAGCGCGCGGCTGCTGCGACGGCGAGCACTGTCCGACGCCCAACGATCTCTACCTGCTGTTCCAGACGCTGCTCGGCGCGTGGCCGCTGACGGGCGAGCCCGACGCGACGTTCCGCGATCGCATCGACACGTACATGCGCAAGGCGATGCGGGAGGCCAAGGTCTCGACGTCGTGGACCCGTCCCGACGAGGGCTACGAGCAGGGCATGACGCAGACCATCCACGGCTTGCTCGACGACCTCGCCTTCCGCGCCGACCTCGCCGACCTCGCGCATCACCTCACGCCCTACGGCGCGTGCAACTCGCTCGCGCAGGTCGCGGTCAAGCTCGCGTCGCCGGGTGTCCCCGACATCTACCAGGGCACCGAGCTGTGGGACCTGTCGCTCGTCGATCCCGACAACCGCCGCCCCGTCGACTACGCGCACCGGCGCGAGCTCCTGGCCTCGCTCGGCGAACCCTCGCCCCAGCTCGCCACCGACCTGGTGACGCACTTCGCCGACGGCCGGATCAAGCTCCACGTCACGCGGGTCGGCCTGCAGCTGCGCCGCCAGGATCCGACGCTGTTCCTCGAGGGCAGCTACCACGCGCTCGATGCCGGCCCCCACGCGATCGCCTTCCTGCGCTCGCGCGGCTCGACCCGCCTCGCGTGCATCGTGCCGCGCCTCCCGCGGACGCTGACCAGGGGCGAGCGCCCGTTCCCGCTCGGGGACGTGTGGGGCGATCGGACGCTCGAGCTCCCGGGCACGTGGAAGAACGTGTTCACGAACGAGCGCTTCGAGACCACGCTCGCGCTGCGCGACATCTTCGCGACGTTCCCGGTCGCCTGGCTGCTCGCCGAGTAGCGCCGGTTCCGCTACCGCTACCGCTGCCGCTACTGCTACCGCTGCCGCTGCCGGTTTCGCTGCCGCTGCCGGTCTCGCTGCCGCTGCCGGTTCCGCTACCGCTGCCGGTTCCGCTACCGCTGCCGGTTCCGCTACCGCTGCCGGTTCCGCTACCGCTGCCGGTTCCGCTACCGCTGCCGCTGCCGCTGCCGCTGCTGCTGCCGCTGCCGGTTCCGCTACCGCTGCCGCTGCCGTTTGCCGCTGCCGCTGCCGCTGCCGCCACCGCTGTCTGTTCCGCTGCCGCCGGCTCGGTGTTCGGGACCAACCGACCTTGTGGAGCGCCGCGGAGCTCGTCCTTGACGGCCTCGGGCGCTCGCGGATCCTGTCTGCGCGAAGCAGCGAGCTCTACAAACGCAGCTCGATGATCTCGACCGACCCCGGTGCTGCGTATCGGACCGGCACGACCGACATCCCGACGCCCGAGGTCACGATCACCGTCGTGTTGCCGAGCTCGTAGCGGCCGTCGATGAACGTGGTCTCGAGGCGTGCGAGCCTGACGTGGAAGACCCCGACGACGGGATTCACCTGGCCGCCGTGGGTGTGGGCGGCGAGCACGAGGTCGACGCGGTTCTCGAGCAGGCCGGCGAGCACGTGATCGAGCTGGTGGGTGACCACGATCTTGTAGTCCGCGCCGTCGAGCTGATTCAGCAGCGCCTCGATCTGCTCGCGCGTGGAGCGCACCACGTAGTTGTAGTTGACGAACCCGACGGCGATCCGCTTGCCCTCGTGGGTGAACGTGCGGACCTCGTTCGCGAGCATCGCGACGCCCTGCTCCTTCAGCGCGACCTCGACCTCGCGGACGCTGCGCTCGCGATCGAG
>Ga0075163_10004653_pt1 | contig 18384 bp, 13 predicted proteins | sample JI1023141ADNA_FD_71478 | JGI IMG/M metagenome (GOLD analysis project Ga0075163, IMG submission 71478) | Wastewater effluent complex algal communities from Wisconsin, to seasonally profile nutrient transformation and Carbon sequestration -... | ecosystem: Engineered > WWTP > Effluent > Algae...
TTGAGGCGGTCGAGCTCGGCGGCGGATTCGACGTTGAAGCAGCCGATGCCGGTTTCGAGGGCGAAGCGCATTTCGTCGACGCTCTTGCCGACGCCCGAGAAGATCACTTTGCCCGGGTCGCCGCCGGCCGCCAGCACGCGGGCCAGCTCGCCGCCGGAGACGATGTCGAAGCCGGCGCCGAGCCTGGCGAATACCGACAGGATGCCCAGGCTGGAGTTGGCCTTGACCGCGTAGCAGACCAGCGCCTTGCGCATCCCGAGGGCCTTTTGGTAGGCCTGATAGGCGCCGGTGAGCGCGGCGCGGGAATACACGTAGGTGGGGGTGCCGAAGCGCTCGGCGATGTCGGCGAGGGCGACCCCTTCGAGGGTCAGTCCGGCGGGGCCGGCGGCGAGGGTCGGCACGGGCAGGGCGGTCGTCATTGGGCAGAGTCCTGGGGGGCGGGTTTGTTATGATCGGCGGCCGGGGCTGGTGCGGGCGCCGGCGCGCTGTCGGCCGGTTTGGCCGCCGGGCGGGCGATGGGCTTGGGAACCTGCGGGAACTGCAGCGGCCCCTTGATGCCGCAGCCGCCCAGCACGATCAGGCCGCAGGCCGCGGCGGCAGTGGCGATGATTCGCATGATTTCCACGCAAAAACGTGAATGTTAACAGAAGGAAGGGAGTGGGCGATGGATGAAGCAGGGTTCAACGCGCTGGCGGATGCCGAACTGGAGCGCCTCGAAGGCTTGCTCGACGCCTGCGGGGCCGACTTCGATTACGAGGTGAAGCCCGGCGGCGTGCTGGAGCTGGAGTTCGACAATGGCAGCAAGATCATCGTCAATCGTCACACGGCGGCCCGGGAGATCTGGCTGGCGGCGAAGTCGGGCGGCTTTCACTTCCGCCCCGTCGAGGGCCGCTGGCTGGGCACCCGGGATGGCGAGGATTTTTATGTGGTGCTGTCGCGCTGCATGTCGGAGCAGGCCGGCGAGCCGGTCAGCCTGAAGGGCTGAGGGCGCCGGCCGGCCTTCAGCCGGTCGACGGCGGCAGGCCCGGCGCCGCGGGAGCCGGTGCCGCCGGGGGCTGCGGGGCGGCGGCGGGGGCTTCGTCCGCGGGCGTGCTCGGGGTGGCCTCGGCGGGGGCGTCGACCGGCACCTCGGGGAGGTTCTCCTTGTAGATCATCTCTTCGGTGGTGCTGCCCGCCGGGCGGACGCGGATGAGGCCTTCCGGTGCCTTCGGGAAGGTTTCGGGCACGCCGTCGAGGGCCTTGCGCATGTAGCTGATCCACATCGGCAGGGCCGCGTGGCCGCCGGTCTCGCCGCTGCCGAGGTTGCGCGGCTTGTCGAAGCCGATCCAGGCCACTGTGACGAGGGTCGGCTGGTAGCCGCAGAACCACGCGTCAAGGTAGTCGTTGGTGGTGCCGGTCTTGCCGGCCAGGTCGCCCCGCTTGAGCACCATGGCCTTGGTGGCGGTGCCGCGGCGGACAACGTCTTTCATGATCGAATCCATCAGGTAGGCGTTGCGCTCGTCGATCGCCCGTTCGGCGGTCTCGCCGGCCACCGGCGGATCGACGCGGGCCAGCACGTTGCCGGCATCGTCGCGGATCTCCTGCACCAGGTAGGGTTCGATGCGGTAGCCGCCGTTGGCGAACACCGCGTAGCCGCGCATCATCTGCCAGGGTGTCACCGAGCCGGCGCCGAGGGCCATCGTGAGGTAGGCGGGGTGGCGTTCGGCGTCGAAGCCGAACTTGGTGACGTAGTCCTGGGCGTAGCGCGTGCCCACCGACTTGAGCAGGCGGATCGACACCATGTTCTTGGAGCGGGCGAGGGCCGTGCGCAGCGAGATCGGGCCGTCGTAGCGGCCGTCGTAGTTCTTGGGCTCCCAGGCCTGGCTGCCGGTCTCGCCCGACGAGAAGGACATCGGCGAATCGTCCACCACGCTGTTGGGGCTGTAGCCCTTCTCGAAGGCCGCCGAGTAGATGAAGGGCTTGAAGCTGGAGCCCGGCTGGCGCCAAGCCTGGGTGACGTGGTTGAACTTGTTGCGCGAGAAGTCGAAGCCGCCGGCCAGGGCGCGGATGGCGCCGGTACGGGGGTCGGCGGAGGCGAGGGCGCCTTCGACCTCCGGCAGCTGGGTGATCTCCCAGCGCCCGTTGTCGTTGCGGGTGATGCGCACGATGGCGCCGGCGCGGATGCGTTTGTTGGGCGGGCCCTTCTCGCCCACCATGCGGTCGGCAAAGCGCAGGCCGTCGCCGCTGATGCGGATCGTCTCGCCGTAGCGGTAAACGGTGACCGCCCCGCCCCGCACTTCGGTGACGATGGCGGCCAGAATGTCGTCGTAGTCAGGGGTTTCGGCGAGGATCTCGTCCATTGCCTCGCCCTCGGCCTTCATGCGGGCCGGGTCGACGTAGGCCTCGGCGCCCCGGTAGCCGTGGCGGCGGTCGTAGTCCATGATGCCGCGGCGCAGGGCCCGGTAGGCAGCTTCCTGCTCGGCCTTGTTGATGGTGGTGATGACCTTGATGCCGCGGGTGTAGGCCTCTTCCTGGAACTGTTCGTAGGCGATCTGGCGGGCCATTTCGGCCACGTAATCGGCGCTGCCGCCGAAGTCGCTGCTGCTGGTGACGACTTTCAGTGGCGTATCCAGCGCCTGGCGGTGTTCGGCCTCGCTGATGAAGCCGAGTTCGAGCATCCGCCGCAGCACGTACTGCTGACGCACCGCGGCGCGTTTCGGATTGACGACCGGGTTGTAGGTTGACGGGGCCTTGGGCAGGCCGGCGAGCATCGCCGCCTCGGGGGTGTTCAGGTCGCGGATGGGCTTCCCAAAATAGGTATGCGAGGCCACCGCGAAGCCGTAGGCACGCCGACCGAGGAAGATCTGGTTGATGTAGACCTCGAGAATCTGGTCTTTCGTGAGATTTTGCTCAATCTTGAAGGCGAGGAGTATTTCGTAAAGCTTGCGAGAAATGGTCTTCTCTCGGGTGAGGAAGAAGTTGCGTGCCACCTGCATGGTGATCGTCGACGCGCCCTGGCGTTTTCCCCCGGTGGCGAGGTTGGCACCGGCGGCCCGCAGGATGCCCAGGAAGTCGACGCCCGAGTGCTGGTAGAAGCGGTCGTCCTCGGCGGCGAGGATGGCCTGCTTGAGCACCGGCGGGACGTCCTGGATGCGGATGAAGGCGCGCCGCTCCTCGCCGTACTCGCCGATCAGGGCGCCGTCGGCGGTGTAGACGCGCAGCGGGATCTTGGGGTGGTAGTCGGTCAGGGCTTCCAGCGAAGGCAGGGTCGGCCAGGCGAAGGCGACGGCGAGCGCGACGATCGCGATGCCGATCGTGATGAGGCCGAGCAGGGCGGCGAAGGGGTAAAGGAGCCAGCGCATGGAAGGAGGGCAGGGGGCAAAAAAGTCCGTGCATTATACGAGGAGCCCCGGTTTGTCGCCCGTAATGCCGCCCCCATGATTTACAGGGCCTTGCTTTACACCTGTCATTGTTGTTGTTAGGATCTCATGTAGATTGTTGTAAGTGCGCCTAACGTAAAGAATTTTCAGGACTTTTTGTGATCGACCTATCCTTTCTCAGCCCCAGGGCGCGCCCCTTGATCGGTGTCGACATCTCGTCGTCGTCGGTCAAGATGGTCGAGTTGTCCGCCGTTTCCGGAGGGGGGTACCGGGTCGAGCGCTACGCGATCGAGGCCCTGCCCCGCGAGGCGGTGTCCGATGGCAACATCGCCAACCTCGAGGCTGTCTCCGAGGCGATCCGCCGGGCCTGGCGCCGTCTGGGCACCAGCACCAAGTTCGTCGCGCTGGCGCTGCCGGCCTCGGCCGTGATCACCAAACGGATCATCCTGCCCGCCGGCCTGCGCGACCAGGAGCTCGAAGTTCAGGTCGAATCCGAGGCCAACCAGTACATCCCCTTCGCCCTCGACGAGGTCAACCTCGACTTCCAGGTGATCGGCCCGGCAGCTTCCGGCGCCGAGGAAGACGAAGTGCTGATCGCCGCCTCCCGCAAGGAAAAGGTCGAAGACCGGGTCGCCGCAGCCGAAGCTGCCGGGCTGAAGGCGCTGGTGATGGATGTCGAGTCCTACGCCGCCCTGTCGGCCTTCGAGCTCGTCCAGGCCCAGCTGCCCGACCAGGGCGAGGACAAGATCATCGCCCTCGTCGATGCGGGGGCCAACGTCATGAACGTCTCGGTGCTGCGCAACGGTGTGCAGGTCTATGCCCGGGAGCAGGCCTTCGGTGGCTTCCTTCTGACCCAGGACATCATGCGGCACTTCGGCATGTCCCTCGAAGAGGCCGAGGGTGCCAAGCGCAACAGCTCGCTGCCCGAAAACTACGAATCCGATCTGCTGCGCCCCTTCATGGACGCCCTGGCGCTCGAGGTGTCCCGGGCGCTGCAGTTCTTCTTCACCTCCACCCAGTTCAACCAGGTCGACCACATCGTGCTCGCCGGGGGCTGCGCGGTCATCCCCGGCCTGGCCGAGACGGTGGCGGGGCGGACGCAGGTGGATACCCTGATCGCCAATCCCTTCGCGAACATGAGCCTCAGTTCCAAGATTCGCCCGAAAAACCTGACGGCTGACGCCCCGGCGCTGCTGGTGGCCTGCGGGCTGGCCTTGCGGAGGTTCGATTCGTGATCCGCATCAACCTGCTCCCGCACCGGGAAGAAAAACGCAAGGCACGGCGCCAGCAGTTCATCCTGTTTTCCGCTCTGGCTGCCCTTGGCGGGGTGCTCGTGTGGTTCATCGGGCACTCGATCATCGCCGGCTATGTCGATGGCCAGGACGAGAAAAACGCCCTGCTCAAGCAGGAGATCGCGCTCCTCGACAAGGAGATCGCCGAGATCAAGGGCCTGCGCGAACAGGCCGAGGCGCTGTTGTCGCGCAAGCAGGTCATCGAGTCCCTGCAGACCAACCGCACCGAACCTGTTCATATCTTCAACGAACTGGCGCGCCAGATGCCTGAAGGCCTCTTTTTCAAGAGCCTCAAGCAGACCGGCTCGCGCATCAACATCACCGGCTATGCCCAGTCGAACGCACGGGTTTCCAATCTGATGCGAAACCTCGACGCTTCGCCCCATCTCCAGAACGCCGAGCTGGTCGAGGTGAAGGCCGCCGTGCTCAACACCCGCCGTGTGAGCGAGTTCAACCTCAACGTCAGCATCGAGCGTCAGCCCGTCGAAGATGCCGAAAAACTCAAGGGACAGCCTCCCGTCACCGCTGGAGGTAAGCCGTAATGGGTATCAAGGAGTCGCTGGAAAACCTCCGTACCCTGGATGTCCAGAGCCTGCTGCGTGACTTCAGGGGGCTTGATCCCAACGATCCGGGGCAGTGGCCGCTGGCACCGAGGGTCGCCACGCTGCTGGCGATCTTCTTTGCTATCGTCGTGGGTGGGTGGTGGTTCGACTGGAGTGATCAGCTCGGGCTGCTGGAGACCAAGGAGCGCGAAGAGGCAACCCTCAAGGAAGACTGGGTCGGCAAGAAACGGCAGGCCGTGAACCTGCCCGAGTATCGTCGCCAGCTGAGCGAGATCGACCGTCAGTTCGGCGCGCTGCTCAAGCAGCTCCCCAACCGTTCCGAGATGGAGTCGCTGCTGGCCGACATCAACCAGGCGGGTCTCGGGCGTGGTCTGCAGTTCGAGCTCTTCAAGCCCGGCACCGAGGTCATGAAGGATTTCTACGCCGAGCTGCCGATCGCCGTCCGCGTCACTGGCAGTTATCACGATCTTGGCGAGTTCGTCGGCGATGCGGCGCAGATGCCCCGTATCGTGACCCTCAACGACATCGCCATCGAAACGCAGAAAGACGGCGTGCTCAAGTTCGATGCGACCGCAATGACCTACCGTTACCTCGACGACGAGGAAGTGGCGCGGCTGCGCAAGGAAAAGGCCAAAGAAAAGGCAGGCAAGTGACCATCATGCGACTGACCCTGTTGCTGCCCCTGGCCGCCGCGCTCATCGTGTCCGGGTGCGGTGACCAGCAGGACGATCTGCGTGCCTGGATGGCCGAGGCGTCCAAGGATCTGAAACCCAACCTCAAGCCCCTGCCGCCGATCCAGCAGGTCGTGCCGGTGAGCTACCAGGGGGGCACGATGACCGATCCCTTCAAGGCCGCCAAGCTTGAGCCAGACAAGAAATCCGGCATGTTCGTGCCCGACGCCAACCGTCGTCGTGAGCCGCTGGAGGCCTTTCCGCTGGAATCGCTCAAGATGGTGGGCGTCATCATCAAGCAAGGGCAGTCCCACGCCATCATTGCGGCAGACAAGACATTGCACCAGGTCCGGGTTGGCAACTATCTCGGCCAGAACTACGGGCAGATCATGGGTATCTCGGAAACCGAGATCACCCTCAAGGAGCTCGTGGAAGATCAATCCGGCGAGTGGGCGGAGCGCGTCAGCACGCTGCAGTTGCAGGAGCAGACGCCTCAGGAGGCGAAGAAATGAAAATGAGACGTGGCGTTCTACAGGGCGCATGGGTACTGACGGCAGTCTGTGGGGCCTTGCTGCCTTCCGCGCCGGTTTTTGCGCAGGCTTCCGCAGTCGAGGTCGTACAGGCCGGCAACCGCATCGAGAATATCGTCGCGGCCGAACAGGGCGGTAACGTCGTCCTCAAGCTGACGATGGCCAAGCCCCTCGCTTCGGCACCCGGCAGCTTCAGCGTGGCCAGCCCGGCCCGGATCGCCTTCGACTTCCCGGACACCGGCAACGGCCTGGGCCGCAACAGCCAGCAGTTCAACGCCGGCGACCTGCGCAGCGTGAACATCGTCCAGGTGGGCGATCGCACGCGGCTGGTGCTCAACCTGTCCCGGGTGTCGCCCTACGACATTCGCCTCGAAGACCGCGATGTCCTGATCACCCTGTCGTCGGCCCAGCTGCGCGAGGCCAGCAACCTGGTGGCCCAGTCCACCCAGTTCGCCGCGCCGGCGCCCATGTCCCAGGGCGAGCGGCACTCCATCCGCGACATCAATTTCCGTCGTGGCAAGGAGGGTGAGGGCCGCCTGGTCGTCGATCTGTCCGATGCCGGCACCGGCATCGACATCCGCCAGCAGGGCACCAGCCTGATCGTCGATTTCCTCAAGACCGATGCGCCCGAGCAGCTCCGCCGCAAGCTCGACGTGATCGACTTCGGCACGCCGGTGTCCACGGTGCTCACCCAGAGCCAGGGCGGCAACGTGCGCATGACCGTCACGCCGCGCGGCCAGTGGGAACACAACGCATACCAGAGCGACAACCAGTTCGTGCTCGAGGTGAAGCCGGTCAAGGAAGACCCGAACAAGCTCACCCAGGGCATCGGCAAGGGCCGCTTTGGCGGCGAAAAGCTGTCGCTCAACTTCCAGAACATCGACGTCCGTTCGGTGCTGCAGGTGATCGCAGACTTTACCAACTTCAACATCATCACCAGCGACTCGGTGCAGGGCAACCTCACCCTGCGCCTCAAGGATGTCCCGTGGGATCAGGCCCTCGACATCATCCTCCAGGCTCGCGGCCTCGACATGCGCAAGAACGGCAACGTCATCTGGATCGCCCCGCGGGACGAACTTGCCGCCCGCGAGAAGCTCGACCTCGAAGCCAAGGCCCAGATCGGCGAGCTCGAACCCCTGCGCACCGAGACCTTCCAGATCAATTATCACAAGGCCAAGAGCGTCGCCGAGTTCATCAAGGGCAAGGAGCAGACGGTGCTCTCCAAGCGCGGCAACGTGAGCGCCGACGAGCGGAGCAACAAGCTCTTCGTCAACGACGTGCCGTCCCGCCTCGAAGACGTCCGCCGCCTCATCGCCGAGATCGACGTCGAAGTGCGTCAGGTGCTGATCGAAGCCCAGATCGTCGAGGCCACCGACACCTTCGCCCGCAACCTGGGCGTGCGGCTCGGCTTCGGTGGCAAGACCGGCGGCCTCCTCGGCACCACGACGGGTGGCGTGCCGGTGTATCGCAACACCTTCGGAACCGGCAACCTCAACTCGACCGCCTATCAGGCCGGTCAGGTCGTCACGGTGCCGACCCTCGACAGCGCCCTCGGCGTCAATCTGCCGGCCTCGAACATCAACACCAAGCAGGTCGGGGCCCTGTCCTTCGCCCTCTGGAACAGCGCCGCCACGCGCTACATCGACCTCGAAGTCTCGGCCCTCGAAGCCGACGGCCGCGGCAAGGTCGTCTCCCGCCCCCGCGTGATGACCGCCGACAAGGCTGAAGCCATCATCGAGCAGGGTTCCGAAATCCCCTACCAGACCCAGACCAGCACCACCGCGGTGGCGACCGTCAGCTTCAAGAAGGCCAACCTCTCCCTCAAGGTGAAGCCCCAGATCACCCCCGATGGCAAGGTCATGATGGCCCTCGATGTCAACAAGGATCAGCCCCGTTACGACCAGCCGGTCGCCGGCGGCAACGTCCCCATCGACACCAAGCACGTCAAGACCGACGTCGTCGTCGAGAACGGCGGTACTGTCGTCATCGGCGGCATCTACATTCAGGAAGTCGGCAACAACACCACCAAAGTCCCCCTGCTGGGTGACATCCCGGTGCTCGGCTACCTCTTCCGCAACAACGAGCGCAAGGACAACAAGACCGAGCTGCTCGTCTTCATCACGCCCCGCATCATCAACGATCAGCTTGGACTGCGTTGAAAACCCAGGTCTGAATGGAATATAAAATGCACAGATTTAGCGTTGTCGACCGCTCCCGACGGTCGGGTTTGGTTTTGTCGATCCTTACTGCGGCGCTGATAGCCGGTTGTGGCGGTGGTGGTGGCGGCGCTAGCACTGCGACCCCTAGCTGCCTGCCGTACACAACCAATCCGACTTGCGCGAGCAATCCGTCGTCAACGATCGTGACCGATCTCTCACTGACCGTTGATTCGCCGACGCTGCAGACCGATGGTTCTTCTGTGGTCACGATCAAGGCCGCGCTGAAGGACAAGTCCAATGGCATCGTGAAAGGTGAAACGGTTAATTTCTCCGTCGATTCTGGTTCGCTCTCCGCAAGCTCGGTGAAAACAGACGACACGACCGGTGTCGCAACCGTGACCTTCGATTCCAACGACAACAAGGCCAACCGTACCGTCAAGGTGACGGCGAGCTATCAAACCCTGGTGAAGGAAACGACCATTACCGTGCTCGGTTCCCGGCTCGGTTTCGGTGGCGACTCCTCGGGTGTCGTCGGTGAAAATGTCTCGATGACCGTAACCCTACTCGACGGTGCGGGCAAGGCCATTGCGAATCAGAGCGTTGCGGTGAAATCTTCGCTGGGCAACCCGGTCCCGGCCACCATCACGACCAATGCAAGTGGTCTGGCGACCCTGACGTTCAAGCCGACGGTCAACGGTACTGACGTGATCTCCGTTGATGCCCAGGGTGCTAGTGCGGTCAAGAGTCTCCCGATCTCGGCGATCAGCTTTGCTTTCACGAGTCCCCTGAGTGGCGCGACGGTTGAAATCAACGCCTGCCGTGAAGTGGAGGTCCAACTTCTGGGCGGCCTGGCCGGCACGTCCGCGACCTTCACTTCCTCCCGGGGGTCTGCCTATGCGACTCAAGCTGGATGCGAGGCCGACCTGGCTTACAACAGGACCAATACCGACAAGCGGACGAGCACGTCGGCAACCGTCGTGTTCAGCGGTACGTCGACCAAGGCCTACGTAACCTCCCCCAGCGCCGGGGCCGCAACGGTTTCCGCCATCCTGGCCACATCGGGTTCCGGCAACGGTACGACAGCCAAGCGGGAGATCTCCTTTGTTTCCGTCACGCCGACCCAGATCGTGGTTCAGGCTGATCCGACCACCCTGTCCCCCAACAGCACGGGCAACATCTATGCGATCGTGAGGGACGACAGCGGCAATCCGGTTGCCGGGGCTAAGGTCATCTTTACCGCCCCCTCCGGTGGCGGGCAGGCAAATCCGTCCATCGCGGATACCGATGCGTCCGGTGTCGCTTCGACCACCTTCAAGGCGGACCCCAACCTGACGGGCAAGGATTCGGTGACCGTCGTGGCAACCGTTCTCGGTACTTCCGTGACCCGGCAGACTCAGCTGACCGTTGCAGGGCAGGGGGTCAATATCGTCATCGGCACCGACAACCTCATCGAGAAGATGACCACCCCGCCGAGGTACAAATCCGTCTGGGGGGTTTTCGTGACGGATACGGCCGGCAACCCGATTCGCAACCAGGCCGTGACCATCGCGCTGAGGGGGGTCGAATTCCAGAAGGGTTACTTTGCCGAGGGTTCGGGTACCAATTCGGGTAAGTGGGTGAAGTACACCCTGGCTACCTGCCCCGCCGAAGATGCCAACAATGACGGCTTCTTCCAGAGTGGGGAGGTGGGGGACCAAGACCGGGATGGAGTGCTTGAACCGAACGGCGCAGCGCTGGTGATGCCGCCCGTCGAGAATGCAACGGCCAGCACCAGTGTCACGGTGATCACCGATAATTCGGGTTCCGCCGCGTTCTGGGTCGTCTATCCCCCCGCGTATGCCGCCTGGACCAAGATCGAGCTGAAGGTGACGGCTGCCGTTGGAGGGCAGAACAGCGCGGCGTCCCGGAGTTATTACCTGCCCTTCCTGGCGGCTGAGGTGAGCGATCTGGCGGTTTCTCCGTCTTTCCAATCTTCGCCTTTCGGCAACGCGCCGAATTGCAACGAGCATTGATCGGCCGCCGCAGCATTGACTGGCTGCCCCGCGAGGGCCGCCAGTCCCTTGTAATGTTTTGACTTTTTTCATGTCCATTGTCTCCAGCGAAAAAAATCGCTGCATCGTCCTAGTCGGCATGCCCGGTTCGGGCAAGACCACCGTGGGGAGGGATCTCGCCAAGCGGCTCGGTTTGCGTTTTGTGGATTCCGACCATGAGATCGAGGCGCGTACGGGGGTCAAGATCCCCACGATCTTCGAGATCGAAGGCGAGGACGGGTTTCGCAAGCGTGAAACCCAGACCCTCGACGCCCTGACCCACGAGTCCAACATGGTGCTCGCCACCGGGGGGGGCGCCGTCATCCGCCCCGAGAACCGTGCGCTGCTCCGGGAGCGCGCGGTGGTGGTGTTTCTGAGCGTGCCGCCGTCGATCCTCTGGGAGCGCACCCGCCACGACCGCAGCCGCCCGCTGCTGCAGGTCCCCGATCCCAAGGGGCGGCTCGAAGAACTGCTCAAAGCGCGCGGCCCGTTCTACCGTGAGGTCGCGCACATCATCGTCGAGGGGGGCCGTGGCACGCCCCACGCGATGGTGAAGCTGATAGAGAAGGAATTGCAGGCCCTATGCGAACACTGAGCGTTGCGCTGGATGCGCGCAGCTATCCCATTCACATCGGCGCCGGGCTGCTGGCCGACCCGGGCCTGATCCTGCCCTACCTCAAGACCCGGCGGGTCGCGGTGATCACCAACACCGTGGTCGGGCCGCTTTATCTTGCGCCCTTCGTCGCGGCGCTGCGCGAGCGCGGGCTGCGGGTCACCGAGATCGTGCTGCCCGATGGCGAGGCCCATAAAGACTGGCCGACCCTCAACCTCATCTTCGACGGACTGCTCGGCGACCGCTGCGACCGCAGCACCACCCTCATCGCCCTCGGCGGCGGGGTGGTCGGCGACATGGTCGGGTTTGCCGCGGCCAGCTACCAGCGCGGGGTGCCCTTCATCCAGGTGCCGACCACCTTGCTGTCCCAGGTGGATTCGTCGGTGGGCGGCAAGACGGCGATCAACCACCCGCTCGGCAAGAACATGATCGGCGCCTTCTACCAGCCCCGGCTGGTGCTGGCCGACATTTCCACCCTCGGCACCCTGCCGGACCGCGAGCTCAAGGCGGGTCTGGCCGAGGTCATCAAATACGGGCTGATCCGCGACCTTCCCTTCCTCGAATGGATCGAAGCCAATCTCGACCGCCTGCTGGCCCGTGACGGCGAGGCGCTTGCCGAGGCTGTCGAGCGCTCCTGCCGCAACAAGGCCGAGGTGGTGGCCGCCGACGAGACCGAGCAGGGCGAGCGCGCCACGCTCAACCTGGGGCACACCTTCGGCCACGCCATCGAAACCGGCCTCGGCTACGGTGAATGGCTGCACGGCGAGGCGGTCGCCGCCGGCGCGGTGATGGCAGCCGAGCTGTCGCGCCGCCTGGGCTGGCTCTCCGATGCCGACGTGGCGCGGGTCCGCCGCATCCACGAGCGCGCCGGCCTGCCGGTGACGGGCGCGGCCCTCGGCGCCGACCGCTACCTCGAACTCATGGCCCACGACAAGAAGGTGAGCGACGGCACGCTGCGGCTGGTGCTCCTCACGGCGATCGGCCGCGCGGTGATCACCTCCGAGGCGAGCACGGCCGACATCCGTGCAGCCATCGAGGCGTGCTGCTGAACCGCGTCCGCCGATGAGCGAACTCGCGCCCTACGCCGTCAGCGAGGCCAACTCCCGCGGCCGCCAGGTGGCGGAGGCTCCGCCCTTGGCACGCGGCGAGTTCCAGCGCGATCGCGACCGCATCGTGCATTGCACGGCTTTCCGGCGCCTCGAATACAAGACCCAGGTCTTCGTGAACCACGAAGGTGACCTGTTTCGCACGCGCCTCACCCACAGCATCGAAGTCGCCCAGATCACCCGTTCGATCGCCCGCGCGCTGCAACTCAACGAAGACCTCGCCGAGGCCGTCGCGCTGTCCCATGATCTCGGCCACACGCCCTTCGGCCACGCCGGCCAGGAGGCGCTCAACACCTGCATGAAGGACTTCGGCGGTTTCGAGCACAACCTGCAGTCCCTGCGCACGGTGGATCTGCTCGAAGAGAGTTACGCCGAATTCAACGGCCTCAACCTCATGCACGAAACGCGGGAGGGCATTCTCAAGCACTGCTCGCCCAAGCATGCGGCCGAGCTCGGCGACATCGGCCGGCGTTTTCTCGAGGGCCGCCAGCCGTCCCTCGAGGCCCAGCTCGCCAACCTGGCCGACGAGATCGCCTACAACAACCACGATATCGACGACGGCCTGCGCTCGGGCCTCATCAGCCTCGAACAGCTCGACGAAGTGCCCATCTTCGTGCGCAACCGGCAGTCCGTCGAGGCACGCTATCCGGGGCTCGCCGGGCGGCGCCTGATCCACGAAACCATCCGCCGCATGATCAACCTGATGGCCGTCGATCTCATCGAGCAGACCCGCGCCAACATCGCCCAGGCGGGGGTGGTTTCCCTGGGCGACGTCCGCGCCGCGCCGCGGCTCGTGGCCTACAGCGCCGTCCTGCTGCCCGAGCTGCGCGTGCTGAAAACCTTCCTGCGCGAGAAGCTCTACCATCACTATCAGGTGCTGCGCATGACCGACAAGGCCCGGCGCATCATCCAGGATCTCTTCGGCGCCTTCATGAACGATCCGCGCCTGCTCCCACCCCAGTATCAGCTGATGGCCCGCTCCGACAAGGCGCGGGCCATTGCCGACTACATCGCCGGGATGACCGACAGGTACGCGATGCGCGAGCATCGCCGGCTCTTCGCCGTCGGCGAGATCTATTGACCCCCGCGGGCCCGGCCGTCCGGTCGCCAGCCCGCGCCGCGCAAGCGGATCCCCAGTTGCGGCGCTGCAAAAAAATCTTGAAAAGCCTGCGCCTGCAGCGGTATATTCGACCCTCGCCCAATGTGTTTGAACGGTCTCCTCGTCGGGATCGAGCGTAGCCGGCTGGCCAAAAATGCCGGCTTTTTAACGGTTCGGACGGGGCGGCTTCCCGCAGTTTGAAGGTCCGGTGCTACAGGAATGTGAGTGCCGGTGTGTGTTGTGTCGAGGAAAAACAAGATGGATCTTCCCCTGGAGCAGGGTCTTTACGACCCCGCCAACGAACATGACGCCTGTGGTGTCGGCTTCATTGCACATATCAAGGGCAATAAAACCCACGAGATCGTTCTGCAGGGTCTCGAAATCCTGAAAAACCTGGACCACCGGGGTGCCGTGGGTGCCGACCCGCTGCAGGGCGACGGCGCCGGCATCCTGATCCAGATTCCGGACACCCTGTTCCGCGAAGAGATGGCCAAGCAGGGCGTGACGCTTCCGCCCGCCGGCGACTACGGCGTCGGCATGGTCTTCCTCCCCAAGGAGAGCGCCTCCCGCCTCGCCTGCCAGGAAGAGATCGAGCGCGCCGTGCGCGCCGAAGGCCAGGTGGTCCTGGGCTGGCGTGACGTGCCGACCGACCCGGCGATGCCCATGTCGCCGACCGTCAAGGCCAAGGAGCCGGTGATCCGCCAGATCTTCATCGGACGCGGCCCCGACGTGATGGTCACCGACGCCCTCGAGCGCAAGCTCTACGTGATCCGCCGCCGTGCCGCCAACGCCATCGGCAGCCTCAAGCTGAAGCACTCCAAGGAGTTCTACACGCCGTCGATGTCGGCGCGGACCATCAACTACAAGGGTCTGCTGCTCGCCGACCAGGTCGGCGAGTACTACCTCGACCTGCAGGACGCGCGCTGCGTGTCGGCGCTGTCGCTGGTGCACCAGCGCTTCTCGACCAACACCTTCCCGACCTGGCACCTGGCGCATCCGTTCCGCTACATCGCCCACAACGGCGAGATCAACACCGTCCGTGGCAACTACAACTGGATGCGCGCCCGTGAAAAGGGCACCCACTCCCCGCTGCTGGGCGACGACCTGCAGAAGCTGTGGCCGCTGATCTACCCGGGCCAGTCCGACTCGGCCTCCTTCGACAACGCCCTCGAACTGCTCGTGATGAGCGGCTATTCGCTGGCCCACGCGATGATGATGATGATCCCCGAAGCCTGGGAATCCCACACGCTGATGGACCCGAAGCGTCGCGCCTTCTACGAATACCACGCCGCCATGATGGAGCCGTGGGACGGCCCCGCCGCAGTGGCCTTCACCGACGGCCGCCAGATCGGCGCCACCCTCGACCGCAACGGCCTGCGTCCGGCGCGCTACCTCGTCACCGATGACGACTACGTCATCATGGCCTCCGAGTCCGGCGTGCTGCCCATTCCCGACGAGAAAATCGTCAAGAAGTGGCGCCTGCAGCCGGGCAAGATGTTCCTGATCGACATGGAACAGGGCCGCATCATCGACGACAAGGAACTCAAGGAGTCCCTCGCCGCCGCCAAACCCTACCAGGAATGGCTGTCGCGCATCAACATCAAGCTCGACAACTGCGCCGAAGTCGACGCCGTCGCGCCCGAGTCCGCCGCTTCGCTGCTGGATCGCCAGCAGGCCTTCGGCTACACCCAGGAAGACATCAAGTTCATCCTCGAGCCGATGGCCAAGAGCGGTGAAGAAGCTGCCGGCTCGATGGGCAACGACAGCCCGCTGGCCGTGCTGTCCTCCCGCAACAAGCCGATCTACAACTATTTCCGCCAGCTCTTCGCGCAGGTGACCAACCCGCCGATCGACCCGATCCGCGAGCAGCTGGTCATGTCGCTGGTGTCCTTCGTCGGTCCGCGCCCCAACCTGCTCGGCATCAACGAGATCAACCCGCCGTACCGCCTTGAGGTCACCCAGCCGGTCCTCACCTTTGCCGACATGGCCAAGCTGCGCGGCATCGCCGGCTTCACCGGCAACAAGTTCCGCTCGGCCGAACTCGACATCTGCTACCCGCTGGCCTGGGGCAAGGAAGGCGTCGAAGCGCGCCTGGCCTCCCTGTGCGCTGAAGCCGAGAACGCGGTGCTCAACGGCTCCAACATCCTGATCGTCTCCGACCGCAAGGTCGATGCCGACAACGTGGCCATCCCGGCGCTGCTCGCCACCTCGGCGATCCACCAGCACCTGGTCACCCAGGGCCTGCGCACCCGCACCGGCCTGGTCGTCGAGACCGGCTCCGCCCGCGAGACCCACCACTTCGCCGTGCTGGCCGGCTACGGTGCCGAGGCCGTGCATCCCTACCTGGCCCTCGAGACCCTCGTCGAACTCGCCAAGGGTGACGCAGCCACCGCCGACAAGTACGTCAAGCACTTCATCAAGGGTGTCGGCAAGGGCCTCATGAAGGTCATGTCCAAGATGGGCATCTCCACCGTCATGTCCTACACCGGCGCGCAGATCTTCGAAGCCATCGGCCTGCAGAAGAAGCTGGTCGACAAGTACTTCACCGGCACCTCGTCCCAGGTCGAGGGCATCGGCGTGTTCGAGGTGATGGAAGAAGCCATCCGCCTCCACCAGCAGGCCTTCAGCACCGATCCGGTGCTGGCCAACGCCCTCGACGCCGGCGGCGAGTACGCCTTCCGGATCCGCGGCGAAGAGCACATGTGGACCCCGGAGGCCATTTCCAAGCTGCAGCACTCCACCCGCTCCGGCAAGTACGACACGTACAAGGAATACGCCAAGATCATCAATGATCAAAGCAAGCGCCACATGACCCTGCGCGGCCTGTTCGACATCAAGCCCGTCGGTGCCCCGGTGCCGCTGGACGAGGTCGAATCCGCCAAGGACATCGTCAAGCGCTTCGCCACCGGCGCGATGTCCCTCGGCTCCATCTCCACCGAAGCCCACTCGACCCTCGCCGTCGCGATGAACCGCATCGGCGGCAAGTCGAACACCGGTGAAGGCGGCGAAGATCCGAAGCGCTTCATCCCGATCGCCAAGGACTCCTCGCTGGCCGAAGTCATCGGCGCCAGCCGTGTCGAGCGCGACATCCCGCTGAAGGCCGGCGACAGCCTGCGTTCCGCCATCAAGCAGGTGGCCTCCGGCCGCTTCGGCGTGACCACCGAGTATCTGGTCAACGCCGACCAGATCCAGATCAAGATGGCCCAGGGCGCCAAGCCCGGCGAGGGTGGCCAGCTGCCCGGCCACAAGGTGTCCGAGTACATCGGCTTCCTGCGCCACTCGGTGCCGGGCGTCGGCCTGATCTCGCCCCCACCGCACCACGACATCTACTCCATCGAAGATCTGGCCCAGCTGATCCACGACCTGAAGAACACCAACCCGGTGGCAGACATCTCGGTCAAGCTGGTGTCCGAAGTGGGCGTCGGCACGGTTGCTGCCGGTGTCGCCAAGGCCAAGGCCGACCACGTGGTGATCGCCGGCCACGACGGTGGTACCGGTGCCTCGCCGCTGTCGTCGGTCAAGCACGCCGGTTCGCCGTGGGAACTCGGCCTCGCCGAGACCCAGCAGACCCTGGTGCTCAACCGCCTGCGCAGCCGCATCCGCGTGCAGGTCGACGGCCAGATCAAGACCGGCCGCGATGTCGTCATCGGCGCCCTGCTGGGTGCCGACGAATTCGGCTTCGCCACCGCGCCGCTGGTCGTCGAAGGCTGCATCATGATGCGCAAGTGCCACCTCAACACCTGCCCGGTGGGCGTCGCCACGCAGGACCCGACCCTGCGCAAGCGCTTCTCCGGCCAGCCGGAGCACGTGGTCAACTACTTCTTCTTCGTCGCCGAGGAAGTGCGCGAACTGATGGCCGGGCTGGGCATCCGCAAGTTCGAAGACCTCATCGGCCGTGCCGACCTCCTCGACATGAAGGCCGGCATCGAGCACTGGAAGGCCAGCGGCCTCGATTACAGCCGCATCTTCCACCTGCCGAACGTGCCGGCCGACGTGCCGCGCATCCACACCGAGACCCAGGACCACAACCTGGCCAAGGCCCTCGACCACCAGCTCATCGAACTGGCCAAGCCGGCCCTCGAGCGTGGCGAGAAGGTGTCCTTCGAAGTCTCCGTGCGCAACGTCAACCGCACCGTCGGCGCCATGCTGTCGGGCAAGTTTGCGGCCAAGTACGGCCAGGCCGGCCTGCCGGACGACACTGTGCATATCCGCCTGAACGGCACCGCCGGCCAGAGCTTCGGGGCTTTCCTGTCCCGCGGCCTGACCCTCGAACTCGTCGGCGAAGGCAACGACTACGTGGGCAAGGGCCTCTCCGGCGGCCGCATCATCGTGCGCCCGGCGCCCGGCTTCAAGTGCGACACGCCGTCCAACATCATCATCGGCAACACCGTGCTCTACGGTGCCACCGAAGGTGAGGCCTACTTCGCCGGTGTCGGTGGCGAGCGTTTCGCGGTCCGGAACTCCGGCGCGACCGCCGTCGTCGAAGGCGTGGGTGACCACGGCTGCGAATACATGACCGGCGGCACCGTGGTGGTGCTCGGCATGACCGGCCGCAACTTCGCGGCGGGCATGTCCGGTGGCGTTGCCTACGTGTTCGACGAAGAGGGCACTTTCGAGTCCCGCTGCAACATGGCCCAGGTGGCCCTGGAACCGGTTGAGGAGGAAATCGAGGCGCGCAAGGGCACCGAGGCCGGCGACGATCTCGAATCCCACGGCCGTGTCGATGTCCGTCACCTGGGCATGGCCGACGAGGCCTTGCTCAAGATGCTGGTCGAGCGTCACGCCACCTACACCGGCAGCGAACGTGCCAAGGCGATCCTCGCCGACTGGGCCAACGCCCGTGGCAAGTTCGTCAAGGTGATGCCGCACGAATACCGTCGCGCGCTGGCCGAACAGGCCGCGCAACAACAGAAAGAACTGGAGGCCGCGTAACATGGGCAAGCCAACTGGATTCCTCGAATA
>Ga0075163_10004654_pt1 | contig 18380 bp, 17 predicted proteins | sample JI1023141ADNA_FD_71478 | JGI IMG/M metagenome (GOLD analysis project Ga0075163, IMG submission 71478) | Wastewater effluent complex algal communities from Wisconsin, to seasonally profile nutrient transformation and Carbon sequestration -... | ecosystem: Engineered > WWTP > Effluent > Algae...
AACCCGTGGGTTGGTGCAGGTTTGTACGCCCTTGCGTCGCTTACTGCCCTTTCGCGTATGTACCACACGAAACACTGGGCTTCCGATGTGGTGCTCGGCGGCGCAATCGGTGCAGGTGCGGGCTTGCTCGTAACGTATCTGGAACGGGAACGCGCAAAAAAACTAAGTGCTGGCGAGCAATTATTTGTTTACCCCACTCTCACGGGCATCGGGTTGACCTATCATTTTCGGTAAGCAATGTACGGCGCTCTTTGATTACATCTGCGTTTGTTCAAACTCTTTGTTCAAACTCTTTGTTCAAACTCTTTGCGCAAGAGCGTCTCTTCCTCCGGCGTGAGATGGCGTTTGCGGCGCGACATGACCGTGCGGGCAAGTTCGATAGCCTTCTCTGCGTCAAACACGGGCGAATCCAAAAGCCCACCCCACGAGAACGACGGTACAAATTTCTCCGGCGATGGGGCAAATACATTTGCGCTGATACCGGTAACAGTGCCGGTATTGAAGGAAGTATTGATGGCGCTTTTGGTGTGGTCGCCTGCCAGAAGCCCCAGCGATGTCAAGCCCGTCGAGATTTCTTGCGACTTATCCGATGAAAACCGTGCGCGAATTGTGCCGTAGTTGTTTTTCAAGTCCGAGACATTCGTTCCGGCACCAAGATTTACCCATTCTCCGATGAACGAGTACCCCAAGCAGCCGTCATGCTGTTTATTGCCGAATCCCTGAAAAATAGTGTTCTTGATTTCGCCACTCACTTTTGAGTATTCGCCAAGCGTCGTGCCTTCATAGATTCGGGATGCAGCCTTGATAACAACATTATCGCCAATAAAACACGGTCCGAAAATGCTCACGTGCGGCTGTATTTCGACGTTTTTGCCAATGATGATGGCTCCTTTCGACGCATCAAGAACGACAAGCGGCGCAATCGTCGTTCCCTCGCCAACAGTTATATTTTCAGGCTTCATGGTAAAGATGCCGGGCGCAGAAAGTGCTTCACTATTCGCATGGACAAAGAATCGTGCATCATCCTGAATGGCTCGTGCATTGAACGCAATAGCATCCCAGAGATAGCGGAGGCGCTGCACATCGGCAATTTCGACACGCACAGCTTGTTCGTACACGGCGCTGCTGAGAAGAGTAACGGCATCAAGTGTCGGCAATCCTTGTCGCTCAACGGCTTCTTTGGGAAGAAACGCGGCGAAAGGCTCGCCATCGTTGGTAAAAAGAATCGGATAATCCCGACCGTGTGCCGTGTAGAGCCGCTCAATATCATCGCCAAGCGTTTGCCAGAGTTGTGCCGTAGGGACGATGTTTCCTTGCAGCACAAATATATCTTCACCCTCACGAAGCATCTCGTCGCTGTTTTGCCCAAAACGCGCATAAAAGCTGGCAACGTGCGGCTTACGCTCAGATGAAAAAGCGTGAAAAAGCAACCGTGAATGGGGGAACTGGCGCTGCACTTTTTCAAAAATACGCAACGCACCGCAGCGAAGTTCAAAGCTCGGATGAAGGATAGTGAAGGGATAGAGATTGCTCGGGCTTTGGCGAGCCGCCGCCGCCGACGACGACGAGCTGCTCACGCTGCCTTCGGAGTCGAAAAGTACGAAAGTATGCGGGTTCATAGCGTGAAAAAGGTTTTGCAGTGCTGAATGTTGAGTTTTGAATGTTGAGCGCATCTGTACCAAGCGTACTCGCTGGCGGTGTAATCTTTTCAACGCATCGCTCACCATTCAAAACCAAACACTGTCGGAGTTTATTCAACAAAACTCAACCATTTGTAAGGATCAAGACCATCGGTGGTAATATCAGCCATACGAGATTTGAGTTTGCGTGTGATTTCACCTTGCGTACCATTGCCGACAAGCTGCTTGTCAACGGATTTGACCCAGTTGATTTCTACGGCTGTTCCGGCAAGGAAGATTTCATCGGCAACGTGAATCATGCCGCGTGGAATCAGGGTTTCGCGGACTTCGATAAGCAAATCTTTTGCAAGCGTCAAAATCGTATCGCGCGTGATGCCGAGCAGGAGCGAATCGCCAATGGGCGGCGTGTAGAGAATGCCGTCATAGACCACAAACACGTTAGCACCGCTTGCTTCCGAAACATTGCCGTAGATGTCCAGCGTGAGCGCTTCGTCATAACCGTTGCGAATGGCTTCCATCTTCATAAGCTGGGCGTTCATGTAATTGCCGCCTGCTTTTGCAATCGCGGGCATTGTATTGGGCGGGAGGCGGTTCCATGAGGAAATACAGACGTTTGCACCGCGCTCTGCGGCTTCACCCAAGTATGCACCCAGCTCCCATGCAGCGACGGAAACTTCCACAGGGCAGGGAAGCGGAGAAATACCCATTTCGCCATAGCCGCGCCATACCACAGGGCGCAAATACGCTGACTTGAGGTCGTTACGACGTAAGGTTTCCTTGCAGACTTCCTCAATTTCATGCGCACTGTACGGCATTTCGGTATGGTAAATTTTCATTGACCGTTCGAGGCGCTTAATGTGTTCGGGAAGGCGGAAAATCGCCGTTCCTCGTTTGGTCTCGTAGGCACGTATTCCCTCGAACCAACTTGTGCCATAATGCACAACGTGTGATAAAACGTGGATTTTAGCATCCTGCCACTGGACAAACTCACCATTCATCCAAATCCAACCACTTGTAGGAAGTTTCATAGAGCGAACATTATGAAATGTGAAAAAGACAAATTTGCTGTTATTTTGCTGTTATATCCCCACAAAGTAACGAAATATAGAGTAAAAATCCAGTAGAAATCTCTTTGGAGGGTCGCAGGCACGAAGAAATCATCTGCTTACTTTCGCACTCGTTTTCGCGTTGCTTCGCGCTTTTCTGCCAAACGCCGCTCCACGTCGCCACGCCTGTTGGAAGGGGCATCTATCTGCTCTAAAATGGCATTTTTATTGGCGAGAAGATATTCTTTTGCTGCTTCGTATTCATTGCTGATGATTCCCTCCAGAATTGCCGTTTCTACCGCCGTCTTCAAGATGCCGATAGCCCGTGAAGCCGGCAAATCGCAGAGTTCCATAATTTCCTCACCGCGCACGGGGGACTGAAACGCCATGAGGTTATCACGCTCGCGCACAATAAGCGTTTTCTGATAGACCAGTTCGTAGTTTTGCAAGTACTCCTCGGCACGCTTGGGATTCTTCGTCGTAATGTCGGCGCGGCAGAGCGTGAAAAGGTCGTTGAGCGCCGTTTCACCCGCTTCCCCGGCTTGGACAATCAAGCGGCGAATGGCGGAATCGGTTACTTCCTCGTCCACCAGCGCCATCGGACGTTGGTGCAGGCGCACAAGCGTTTTGACGTATTCCAAGTGGTGCAAGGGCAGTTTCATCTTCCGAAAAATGCGGTCTTGCCACCGTGCACCCAATTCCTCATGTCCGTGAAACGACCAGCCGATGCCGCTCAGAAAGCGCTTCGTCTTTGGCTTCGCAATGTCGTGCATAAGCGTTGCGAAGCGCAGCCAGAGGTCGTCGCTTGCTGTGGCAACGTTGTCCACGACTTGCAAGGTGTGATAAAAAACGTCTTTGTGCCGATACGCATGACCTTCCACCCGCTTCAAATCTACGCCAGCCAGAGCATGAATTTCCGGGAAAATATGCTCCATCAGCCCTGTGGTAAAAAGCAGCGCCAGCCCAATACTCGGCTTCGGGGCAGCAAGAATCTTGAGAAATTCGTCCGTGATGCGCTCTTGCGAAATAATCGTGATACGCCCCGCCATATCTTTCATGGCTGCAAGTGCTGCATCGTCCACGCGGAAGCCGAGTTGTGCGGCAAAACGAGCGGCTCGCATCATGCGAAGTGGGTCGTCGCTGAAGGTGATATGTGGGTCGAGCGGGGTGCGCAAAAGCTGGCGCTCCATGTCGCCTTTACCGTCAAACATATCTACCAACGTGCCATATTCTGCGACGTTGAGGCGCATTGCCATTGCATTGACCGTAAAATCGCGGCGGCGGAGATCATCCTCAAATGTACCCTCGCTCACAATCGGCTTGCGCGAATGTGGCTTATACTCTTCCTTGCGCGTGCCGACAAATTCACATTGGTACACGCCAGCGGGCGTGTGAATCGGCACAAGTGCCGTGCGAAAGCGCTCATAGACGACGGCGTGTGTGTTCATGCGCTCGGCAAAGCGCCTTGCGAACTGCACCGCATCGCCGACAAGCGTAAAATCAAGGTCTTTGCGTGGAGAGGCGCGAAGCGCATCGCGCACATAACCGCCCACCACGTAAATTTCTACGCCGCTTTCGTCGGCAAAAGCACCGACCGCTCGCAGTACATGTTCGTCGGAAGTGAGTATTTTCACGGGGTAGAAAAGATTAGAAAGTGATAGCAAATTAAGCAAGGGACAGCTTCATCACGTCATCGCTCACGCCGGCAATAATGAGCGTCATAGCGCCATCGAGCACGGTGTCAACCTGTGCGGGAAATTGCATGGTTTCATCGGGGAGCTTAATGGCGAAGATAATGACGTTGAAGCGCTGGCGAATACGAAGCGTGTCAATCGTCTTCCCGATAAACTCAGGATAATCGCTCACACGCAGTTCTTTTACCGAAACATCAAGCGCAATGCGCCTTGTAACGAGTTCAAAGGAGTCAATTACATTTTGCTGCAAAAGCATATGGGTCATCCGCACGGCACCGATTTCTTGGGGAGAAAGCACGGCATCGGCTCCGGCGCGTTTGAGTTTGCTTTGCGATGAGTATTGGTCGGCACGGGCGACGATATAGAGGTCGGACTTCAATCCCCGTGCGGTCAGCGTAACGAAGATATTCGCCGCATCGCTGTCTAAGGACGTTGCAAGCCCTCCGGCACGCTCAATTCCTGCTTTGAGTAATACTTCTTCGTCCGTCGCATCGCCAATGACTCCCACAATGCCAGCAGCTTGAATTGCTGCTAATTTTTCCTCCGCCTGCTCGACCACGACCACTTGCTTGCCCAATTCCAGAAGCTCTTTCGCTATGCGGCTGCCGGAACGACCGTAGCCACAGATAATATAGTGTTGCTGCATGGCGCGAAGTTTTCGTTTGTTGATGCTATTGGTAATGAGTTCGGGGCGCAAGATTGATTCTATCAAAATCGTCAGCGAGTACGCCGCAATGCCTACGCCAAAGAGGATAAAAATAATTGTAAAGAGCCGCCCTGCGGGAGAAAGTGGATGAATTTCACCATAACCAATCGTCGTTACGGTTATCATCGTCATGTAGAGCGCATCGAAGGCGCTCCAATGCTCGACAAGCATATATCCCACCGTCCCGGAAAGCGGAATAATAGCCAGCAGTATCAGCGCTAGCCGGAGTTTCTTTTCCAGCAAAAGTCGCGCTATTTTCTCAATAGTCGGTAAAAAGCGCATGGATACTGCTTCCCCTCTGCTTTTTGTGAGAAGTTATTGGTGCTACAACGCTTTTTTCAGAAATGCGACAAATTCGGCTCTGTCGCGGGTAAATGCTTTCGTCGCAATCACTGTGCCATCGGGCTTCAGAAGGACGTAGAGAGGAAGTTCGATAGAGCCGAATTGCTCTAGTTGGCGCTTTTTGTGCGATAGATACGGCTCTTGCTTGCGGTCGGTGAAAAGTTGTACTTTGACCATACTGCCCATGAGCGCCTGCACCTCCGGCGTGGGAAAGACGTTTGCTTCCATCCATCGGCAATTTGTGCAGGTGAACCCCGTGAAATCAACAAAAACGGGCTTGCCGGTGCGCTTTGCCTCTGCCAGCCCTGTTTCATAGCTTTGTATCCATGTTTCGGGGGTATGGGCGTTGAATGCTTGATTGTTTTGAGATTGTCGGCTTGTCCCGCTCTTCTCGGAACTGCCGTCATTGGGTGCTTTACCAATAATGCGCTCGTAGTCCATCGGGGGCAAAAATGCGTCAAGTTCGCCAAGTTTTTTACCCATTAAGCCCGCAATAAGGTAGAACGTGAGCGACGCAAAAACAAGTGCAATGACCGCTCGCGGCGTACCGATGCTTTTGACTTCGCTGTCGTGTGGGAAGCGAAATACGCCCAGCACGTACAACGTTATCATCACCGCGCAACCAATCCAGATCGCTAAAAAGACATCGCGCGAAAGAACGCCCCACGCCCAGACTAAATCGCTATTGCTGATGAATTTCATGGCGGCAGCAATTTCCAAAAATCCCATCACGACCTTGACATTGTTCATCCAGCCGCCCGCTTTGGGAAGGCGCTGCATGGCAGAAGGGAACAACGCCAGCAGCACAAACGGCAATGCAAAAACCGAAGAGAAGCCTGCCATGCCGATAAGCGGATAGAACCATTCGCCCGTTGATGCGGAAATGAGCGCCGCACCCACAAATGGAACGGTACAGGTGAATGACGTAATCGAAAATGTAACCGCCATCAGCACAACCGCACCAACGCTTTCACCGCTTCCGGCGGCATTGTTCATGCGATTGAGCAGCATATTGGGGAGGGGAATTTCAAACGCACCGAAAAGATTAAAGGCGAAAAGGACAAACACTAGCGCCAGAGCCACATTCACCCAGGGATTCGCCGCAAAGTCTGAAATACCCGTTGCACCAAAAATGAGCGACAAGAAAAATCCGAGTGCTGTAAAGGTAAACACAATTCCCAATGCATAAACCAGTGAATCCCGCAAGCCGCGTCCGCGCTGTTTTTCTGCCCGTTTTGTGAAAAACGACACCGTTATCGGCACCATCGGGAACACGCACGGCGTAAGTAATGCCGAAGCTCCTGCACCCATTGCAAAAAGCAAAAATGCCCAAATGCCTTCGCTCCGCTTTTGTGCGATTTCGGTTTGTGATTCTGTTGTTTGGGGCTTGGAAACTTGACCGGTGACTGCTTGACTGCTTGATGTTTGGTTCGTTGGTTCTTGATTGTTTGGCTGTTGGAGTGCGGCGGCTTGCTGCGTTGTTGTATCCGCCGGAGATACTGTGTTTTGGGCTGCTACGCCTTCTTTAATGGTAACGGTAATCGGAATTTCCTCGTCGGTAGCCGGAAGGCAACGCTCGGTGTCGCAGGTCATGGAGGTAACAGTCAATGTCGCATTGTATTTGCCGGAGACAAGATTGGAAGATGCTTTCACGGGAACAGTGAATGTAACTTCTCCTTCGTAGTAATCAATGTCAATTTGAAAGCCTTGGTCAAATTTTTGCTTGGGCTTTGGTGCTTTCACTTTGCCCGCCAATGCCAGCACTTTCGCGGGCGCAATGCTAATTTCGGTTTCTTGCGGACCTAGACCGTCTTTGTCCTTGCGCGGCTGAAGCCCGTAGGTGTACCAACCCGCATCAATGGTCATGGTGAGTTTGAGTGTTGCTTCCTCGCCCGGCTTGAGCGTGAGAGCCTGCGGGCTAAGAGAAAACTTCGCGTGTTTGCTGGCGAGAATGATACGAGGCGATGCCGATAGCGTCAGCGATAAAGCGGTTTGCAGGATAAAAACAAGGATAAAAGCGTACCCAAAAACAATCTTTTTCATGGCGTGGTGTGAAAACAGTGGGGAGAAGAAATTGTTGGACAACAGCATGAATACGAAGGTTGCTACTGCTAACAATACTGAACGTGTAGCCCGTCTTGACGATGAGCTACACGCTTACGTTCGTATTCTTTCTTTGTCGTGTGCAAGCGATTATACTTACACTACGAACCTTGATACGGTCTAGTGACGACTTGAAATTGCGGAAAGTGCTATGATTGCTTGGATGACGACGAGGAGCACGAGTAATACCGACGTAACGAGCGCCCAGAACTGAACGGTGTACATCGAAAGCAAGGAACGAAGCGCCTGCATGAGATTGTCAATATCCTGCCCTTCGGTATCCACGATAAGTTTGAAGGAACTGGCAGCATTGACCATCAGCACGCCAATCACCGCAAAGAGAACACCACCGGCAACACCGGTAATGATGCCGAATGTTCCGGCGTTGATGAGCGCAAGAAAACTTTGCAACACGCCCAGCACAATGAAGGTGATACCAACAGTGCGTAGTTTCGATGCCAAGTTGGTAAAGAGCGTGTTGTGTTCGGTGCTAAATTCGTAGTGCATAGCGTTCCTTGATTACATTGAGCAAAAATGTTGAACAAATTGTAATCAGTAAAATGGGAAAATTTTCGCAAAAATCAGACAAGTAAATTTGGAGATGAATTAAAGGTTGCTCCTAGTGGTGGTGTTTGTTCCGTCGGCGAGGGTGTTTTGTTCTGATGCTTTTGAGTGCCCGTGCCGATATTGAACTGCCGTACTATTGCTTCAAGGTGCACCGCCAGTTTGCTTACATCTTCGACGGCGTGGACAATTTGAATAATCCCCGCAGATGTTGTTTCGGTGATGTGCTTGATCACCTCAGCATTGCGTAATACTTCTTCGCTTGCTTGCGACTGCTCTTCAGTGGCAGCTGCGACTTGCATTATCGCATCGGCGACACTGCGTGAGCGCTCGATAATGCCGACGATAGTTCCTTGTGCGCGGTCGGCAGATTCTTTCCCGCGCCGAACCTCACTGATACCTCTCTGAATCGTCTGCACAGCCTCTTCGGTGGATTCTTGAATATGCTGAATCATGTCGGAAATCTGCTTTGTTGCTTTGGTAGTTCGTTCGGCGAGTTTTCGTACCTCGTCGGCTACGACCGCAAAGCCCCTGCCTTGCTCACCGGCTCGGGCGGCTTCAATAGCTGCGTTCAATGCTAAAAGATTCGTCTGGTCGGCAATGTCGTCAATGACTTGAATAATTTCGCCGATTTCTTGACTCTGCCCGCCAAGTTGCTGCACGGTCTTTGCGGATGCCTCGACGATACTCGCCACGTTGGTAATATCGCGCGCCGTTGCCGCAAGCACGTTACCGCTTTCTTGCGCCATTGTTCCGGCATCTTGCGCAGAATTGGAAACGAGCATTACAAGGCGTGAGTTGTCGTTGATACTTTGGCTCATTTCTGCAATCGCAGCTACGATAGCAGAGATTTCATCAAACTGTCGCCGCGCTCCGGCAGAGATTTGATTGCTGCTTGCGGCAATTTGCGTGCTGGCACTTACGGTTGCATTGACGGCTTCATAGACTTTCTCGACCGTGGAGCGGAGATTGGTCGCGGCTTGGGTGAAGCCTGCAAAAAGAGCACCAATGTCGTCCTTGCGGTCGTGGTGCAGGCGCACCGTCAGGTCACCATGTGCGAACAATTCCATTTCGTGCAAGAGAACTTGTGTGTTTTTTGACAAATAGGTGCGCTGTTCTTCGGAATCACGGACAGCTTCCTCGACACGCTTCTGAATTGTTGTTTTTTCTGCACGAAGTTCGCCCACGCCTGTCTTAATGCGCTCTATCATACTATTAACGGCATCGGCAAGTTTTGCAAATTCATCCTCGCCCTTGATGGACGATTGTGCAGCGAGGTCGCCTGACTTGACCCGATTCGTAGTCTGGACAAGGTCTTCGACCGAGAAGTGCATATCGCGGAGAGTGCGGTGAACAATAACCATGACCAGAAGTAAAATCAAAGCGACAACCACAATATTGACCACCAAGCGGATACGGAAGGTTTCAATGCGAGCATACAAGAGAGCGTCAAGCTCATTGACGGAATTGTACCAGAGTTCATCACTGGTGCGAATATAGGTGCTTGCCAGAGGATCAATCTCACTCAGGGTAAGTTGTGTGATGTCGGTCATAACAAATTTGTCATTGACAGCACTTTGGTAGGCGCGTTTGGCGGCGATGTGTTCTCGGAATGTGCCGTTGAGCCTCGTTTTGAGGTTGCCAAGTGTATTATTATCGTATGCTGTCGAAAAATCCCCTTCCAAACCCACCGTGTGTGCGCTCATCAGCACCAAAAGCACTTTTGCGTCGGAGCGGTCATTGGGCGAGGCAAGTCCTGTGTTCTGATTCTGCCGGAGTGTATGCTCTATGCCATAGAGAGATTGATGCACTAAGTCGATATCATCCATGAGCCGAATGAGAACGGCATCCATGATATAGTACGAATCAAGGTCAGGGTCAAGAATCAAATTTGATTTGTCGCCCACCCAGACCACAAGCGCTCTGGCTTCAGCAACTAATGCGTCGTGCTCGGATTTGATTTGGTCGGGTGTGAGCGACGTCGCTTTCCCCTTCAGGATTTGCCATAGATGCTCTATTTTTTTCGCCCGCCCGCCGATACTGAGCGACGCATTATACCGCTCGTCCTGTTTGCGTAAATCCTTGAGCAACAATTCAATATTTTCTCTTGTTTTGCTAAGAAGCTCCTGTGCCTGAGCGTCGTTGGCAGTTGCTCGCAGGGCATAAAGACGGTGATACGACAGTTGTGTCATTAGTCCACGCAAGGGGCGCAAGTACGTGTTGCCCTCCACTTCTTTTTGCGCGAATTGAATGGCTTTGTCTGCTTCCTGGATGAAAAAAAACAATAAAATCGCAATGGGTATCATAAACCCTGTGATAACCACGGCAAATTTTTTGCTCATGGAAAGGTTATGTAAGAGATTCATAGCATTTGCCGGGGACGTGAGGGTGGAATGAAATATCACAAAAGCACAACCCGATCGCAGTGCGAGGGCTGTTTTTGCGATGCAATGGTTGCTACAATTTGTGTGCCTAAATCTAGTACCTAAAGATGCTACTTGTTGCCATAGCAATGAACCGCGCATACAACCTGAGGTGATGAAAAAAGCGATGCTTTTGCGGTACAAGCGTGAACCTAAAAATGGTGAGCAAAAAAATACGATAAAAAGACCACTTTGTGAAACGATTCTTGCAAAAATGTGAGCACATTTTTCTCTCCTACATTTCAAGAGGCAACCAAGGCGTGCACTTACGGTGATATTCACGAAAAAGCAAACGATTCGTCAGAAAAACGTATGAAATTTCCATCTTTCTTGTATCTTTGTGCACATTGTTGATTGAAAACATACGCAACAATTTTTCCCACTTTGTATTCTGACTAGAGCCATGAGTCTTGCCACTGGCGCATTTTTCGTCTTTGCTGCGGGCGCTGTTGCCACCGCAATTTTGCTCATTACGCGTAAAAGCGCGATTCCTGCCGCGCTTTGCCTCATTACGCATTTTTTCTGCCTTTCGGGTTTATACTTGACCTTGCAGGCACAGCTTTTAGCTGCCTTGCAGGTGCTGGTCTATGCAGGAGCCATCATGGTCTTGGTGGTGTTTGTTATCATGCTGCTCAATCTGGGCGATGAAGTAAAGTCCGTCAAACATTCGCAAGTACGCTCGGTTGTGGTTATTGTTTTTGTCGGTGTCATGGGCTTACAGTTGCTGGCATTTTTGTTGGGACAGCAAAGTAACCATACGGCATTACCACCCAATGCAGAGCTTGTAGGCAGCGTCGGCGAACTAGGGCGCGTTCTTTATACCGATTATCTCTTTCCGTTTGAAGCGGTGTCATTGCTGCTACTGTCGGCGGTTGTTGGTTCGCTTACTCTTGCCAAGCGCAAACTCGAAAACTAGCACTTGCCGGATTATAGGTCGGGAATTTTGTCCCATCGCTCGCCATGTCATTCAAAAAATCATCCCTCAGCATTTATTCTTTAATATTCCGTTATGTTCCAGTCTATACCGCTTGAATACTACCTCCTGCTTTCGGGTACATTGTTTTGTATCGGTGCTGTTGGTGTGCTGACACGCCGCAATGCGATTCTGATGTTCATGTGTATCGAACTCATGCTCAATGCGGTGAATCTTACGCTGGTCGCTTTCTCCAGCTATCTGGGCGATACAGCAGGGCAGATTTTCGTCTTTTTCACCATGACCGTCGCTGCTGCTGAAGCTGCCGTGGGGCTGGCTATCATTCTCGCGCTTTTCCGTAATAAACAAACCGTTTATGTAGATGAAGTGAATTTGATGCGCTGGTAACGTTGTGATTTTTTATGGATTATTCCTAAAGCCCATGCAACACGATGACGAATTGTTGTATGGGCTTTGTTATTATCAAATCGTAATATGCCTTTCATACTTTCGTCTGCCCGAAAAACAGGTAAAAGTGATAAATTGGCGCGACTTTCAAAAAGATGCGCATCAGCATAATGCAATACAATCGTATAAAAAATCTCGATAAAAATTGACTATACTTTTATGAATCAACAAATTAACCGTTTTCGCAATATCACTCTCCGTGTGCTGCTTGGCTGTACGTTCATATTCTCGTACGCTTCTGCGCAGGACAATCCCCGCAAGCCTGTCCTCACAATAAAAGGCTCCGACACGATGGTAATTCTCGTGCAGCGCTGGACGGAGATGTTTCCCGATAAAAGCAAAGTACAATTTCAAGTAACCGGCGGCGGTTCCGGCACGGGCATATCTGCGCTTATCAATGGCACGACTGATATTTGCTCGTCCTCACGCCCCATGAAACCAAGCGAAGTAAAGCAAATCCGCGAAAAGTATAAGTACAACGGGCTGGAAGTGCGCGTGGCACGCGACGGTATTGCTGTCTATTTGAACGTGAACAACCCCGTGCAAAACCTCACGATTGGTCAGGTAAAGCGCGTGTACACAGGCGAAATTGTGAATTGGAAAGAACTCGGCGGCAACGACGCCAAAATAGTGCTGTACAGCCGCGAAAATAACTCCGGCACCTACGAATTTTTCAAAGAACACGTGTTGCAAAAACAAGATTTTGCTTCGCAGACACAACACATGGTCGGCACGGGTGCACTTGTGAACGCGGTGGCAAAAGATCCCAATGCGATCGGCTTTGGTGGAATAGCCTACGCAAGCGGCGTGAAACCTGCGGCACTTGCTTTCAACGAAAGCAGCCGCTATGTGCTTCCCAAAGAGGAAGAGATTTTAAGCGGTAATTATCCCGTTTCGCGCTTGCTCTACTTCTACCTCAAAGAGCGCCCAAGCGGTCTGACAAAAGAATTTATTGATTGGGTTATCAGCAAAAGCGGGCAAGATGTCGTGAACGAAGTAGGCTACTTACCCACAAAAAAATTCTAACGTTGCCCGTTCACTGCCTGCTTCTTTCAAGTAATCACCCGAGCCATCACAACGATAAACGCTATGGAACAAGTTACAACGCCTTCTCCTGAACAAAGACACTCTTTTGTCCGCAAGACGAATAATATCGGCGAGCGTATCATTGAGCGCTGCGTCAAGATTATCGGGGGCGTTGCTGTTGTCCTAATTTTCCTGATTTTACTTTTTGTACTGCGCGAGGCTCTGCCACTGCTTATGGGTGCTTTTTCGCAATCCCGGACTGCCCAAAGTACAGCACAATCAAGCCTATCTGATACCCTCAACCTCAAACCCGAAGTCTATAACCCCGATGTAATCTTGAGTGAACATCAAGCACCCGAAGAATTTGCGCCCGAAGTCTATAATCCTGATGTCAGTGTACCTACTACTATTCATGCCGAAAAAATAAACAACGAGACCGAAGCCGAAGGCGACCACATCACGCTGGCGAATATTCTCGGGACCGTCTGGCAACCCGTTTCGACTATGCCAAAGTTCGGTATTATGCCGCTTATCATCGGTACGGCAAAAACGACCTTTGTAGCAATTTTTATCGGTGCACCGCTTGGAATCTTGGCTGCACTCTATGCTGCATTTTTCGCTCCTCGCCGTTTGCGAGAAATCATCAAGCCAATGGTGGAGATTTTGGCGGGCTTTCCGTCGGTCGTGATTGGCTTCTTCTGCTTGCTTTATGTCGGCTCGGCGCTGCAAAACCTTTTCGGATTTGATTTTCGGCTCAATGCCTTCGTAGGCGGCATTGGTCTTGCGATTGCCGTTATACCGATTGTGTTTACCATCACGGAGGATGCACTCTCCGCGGTACCGAAATCCCTTCTTGAGGCATCGCTCGCCATGGGCGCAACGCAGTGGGAAAGCGCCTACAAAGTCATGCTGCCTGCTGCTTTTCCGGGCGTATTTGCGGCGGTACTGCTTGGCATTGGGCGGGCGTTCGGCGAAACGATGATTGCGCTCATGGCGACCGGCAACGCCGCTATGGTTTCTGCCTCTATTGGCGACCCTGTGCGCACGTTCTCCGCCACTATCGGTGCGGAGATGGGCGAGGTTATTTGGGGTTCGGCGCATTACAGCATCTTGTTTTTCCTTGGCGTTCTGCTCTTTATCGTATCGTTCACGCTCAATGCCGTGACCGAACTTTTTATCAAAGAACGTCTCGCAAAAAAGCTGCAAGGCGGGTAGTACTGTCGAAATTTTGAGTTTTGAATTGAGTACAGGACGATAATCAAGAGTTCTGGTACACGAATAGTACGAATGGAAACAGATGAAGAGGATTTTTTTTTGCGATACAATGCACGAAATTCTTCTGAATCCTTCTTTATCCGCTCCAATCTGTCTTATCTGTGTCCCAAAAATCAGAATCTAAACAGGTAAATTTCAAAACTCAGCATTCACAATTCAACACTTTCTTTTCAATCATGTCCACAAAACGCCTCATAGGAATTTTTGCCGTCGGCGCAGCTACGGTCGCAGTGATTGCCATTGCCGGGCTTGTCTTTAGCACGATGGGAACGTTTCTCGTGAAAGGCTTGCCAAACATAACGTGGCAGCTTCTCTCGGAAGCTCCGCGCAACAACAACACCGAAGGCGGCATATTTCCTGCTATCTACGGCACGACGTTGCTTGTGCTCGTGATGTCCATTCTCGGCGTACCGATTGGCACAATTACCGCAATTTATCTGAACGAATATACCCGCGCCGGAGCCGTGATGCCGCGCGTCATTCGCTTTGCCGTCAATACGCTCGCGGGCGTACCGTCTATCGTTTTTGGACTTTTTGGTTTGGGATTTTTTGTGCAATTTCTCGGTGTCGGGCTGGACAAAACCTTTGGCAATACCGAGGCAATTTGGGCGAAACCCGCTCTGATATGGGCTTCTGCAACGCTTGCCGCACTTACCTTGCCGGTGGTGATTGTCTCGGTCGAGGAAGCGCTCAAAAACGTTCCCCAAGAGATGCGCGAAGGCAGCCTTGCTCTTGGTGCCACACGCTGGCAGACAATTTGGAAGATTGTTCTTCCGAATTCCACAACGGGCATTTTGACCGGTTCTATTCTGGCAATCGGACGCAGCGCGGGCGAAGTCGCACCGATACTCTTCACGGGTGTTGTTTACTCGCTGCCGCAACTGCCCGATGGCGTTTCGAGTCAGTTCATGCACTTGGGTTATCACCTGTTTGTTCTTTCTACGCAGTCCCCCGACGTTGATAAAACGCTGCCTTTGCAGTACGCCACCACACTGGTGCTGCTCATGCTCACCTTCACCCTGAATTTTGCTGCAACCTTCATTCGTTCTCGCATCAGAAGCAAACAATTTCGTTAATACGATTTTTACTATGAGCAAAAAAATTACGGAAACTAAAATTGAGGCAAAAGATTTATGCGTGTATTATGGCGCAAAGCAAGCGCTCCACCGCATTTCGATTGACCTTTTCGAGCGTGAGGTTACTGCCTTTATTGGTCCGTCGGGCTGCGGCAAATCTACCTTCCTCCGCAGCATCAACCGAATGAACGACCTTGTGCCCACAGCCCGTGTGACGGGTAATCTCTACATTGATGGTGTGGATATTTATCACAGCAGTGTGGATGTGGTCGAACTCCGTAAGCGCGTTGGCATGGTGTTCCAAAAATCAACGCCCTTTCCAAAGTCCATTTATGATAATGTTGCCTTCGGACCACGCTTAAACGGCATCACCGACCGTACTGAGCTGGATAAAATCGTCGAAGAAAGTCTCATCAATGCAGCACTCTTCGATGAAGTCAAAGACCGCTTGGATTCATCGGCAATGGGCTTATCGGGTGGACAGCAGCAGCGCTTGTGTATTGCGCGGGCAGTGGCGGTCAATCCGTCTATTTTGCTCATGGACGAGCCTTGTTCGGCGCTCGACCCAATTTCAACGGCGAAGGTCGAAGAATTGATTTTGGAATTGAAAAAACAGTACACGATTGTGATTGTGACGCATAATATGCAGCAAGCCGCCCGCGTAAGTGAATACACTGCATTCTTTTACATGGGGCATTTGGTAGAGTATGATAAAACTCGTAAAATATTCACGAATCCCAGCAAAAAAGAGACTGAGGATTATGTAACCGGACGTTTCGGTTAATCGTTTTTTAAGAGGCGGTACAGATGAATTATCGTTATGTAAGCGTTTTGGTACTTTGTGTAGCATTGCTCACCGGATGCAGTTGGTGGAGAACCGTTCAGCACTTGGGTAAATCCTACCCTGCGGTCGCAACAATTGATGTTTTCTATGCAGAAAAGGACATCAAAGCGCCTCAATATGAGTATGTTGGAGAAGTTTTCCTTAATGTTGGTGGTCTTGTAACACCTGAGTTGGAAAATATGCTTATTGAAGCAGGCAAGCAGCGAGGTGCAAGTGCTATTTTAATAAGTTACAACCTTACCTCGCAACCATCCTCGGAAAACGGCGTAGTATCAACTCCAATTCTTCGTGGTCGTTTGATTCGCTATTTATAGCCATTCCCACTAGGAATTTCCCGTAAGCTCTCATTTCTCATCTCTCATTCCCAGCAATCATGCACCGTTCATTTGAAGACAGCTTAGACAAACTCCGCACACGGCTTATCCGCATGGGTAGTATCGTGGAGGAGCAGGTAGAATTTTCGTTTCGCGCCGTATTGAAGGGAGACGAGCAAATAGCTCGTTTGGTGATGGAGCGCGACGACAAAGTGGACAAACTTGACATGAAAATTGACAAGCAATGCCAGAAGATTTTTGCACTGCATCAGCCCGTAGCAAGTGATTTACGCCTGCTTTTGGCGGCACTGAAAATTAACAACGAATTGGAACGTATCGGAGATTTAGCCTTTAACATAGCCCGTAATCTGATAGAGCAGCCGAGCCTGCCGCAGATTGCCGGAACGCTGCATCTGGAGCGCCTCACGCAAGGCGTACACACAATGGTCAAGGGGAGTTTAGATGCTTTTGTCAATAACGACCCCGAACTGGCGTATCAAATTATGCGCACCGACAACCACATTGATGCGCTGACAAAAGAAATTTTTGACGAGACCGTCGTACTGATGAAGCGCGACGCATCGGTAATTGACCCCTCAGTAGGAATGCTGATGGTGCTGCGCAATCTGGAGCGTATGGCAGACCAAGCCACGAATATCTGCGAAAACGTTATCTTTCTCGTGGAAGCAAAACTGGTGCGCTCCATTCACAGCGAAGACGACGGTCAGCCCTTCGATGCCGATAAGGATAATGACCGCGACGAAGAATAAGTTTTTTGAAAACAAACTCCTTACGCTGTCAGGCGTTCCAACGCCTCGCGGTATTTTGCCGCTGTTTTGTCCAAAATATCTTGCGGCAGATGCGGCGGCGGATATTGCTTATCCCAATCCAGCGTTTCGAGATAATCCCGCAACACCTGCTTGTCGAAATTCATTTGCGGTTTACCCGGTTGCCATTCGTCGGCAAGCCAAAAGCGTGAAGAATCGGGCGTGAGTGCTTCGTCAATGAGAATAATGCTGCCCGTGCTGTCCACCCCAAACTCAAATTTCGTGTCCGCCAGAATAATTCCCCGCTTTGCTGCGTACTCCGATGCAAAAGCATAGAGCTGAATACTCAAATCCCGCACGGCTACGGCTGTTTCTTGTCCAACAATTTTTGCTGCTTCTTCAAACGAAATGTTCTCGTCGTGCCCGGTTTCCGCTTTCGTAGCGGGTGTGAAAATTGGTTCTGCCAAACGCGAAGATTCTTCTAAGCCGCTTGGTAGCTTGATGCCGCAGATTGTTTCCGATGCCTTGTATTCCTTCCATCCCGACCCGGCAACATAACCCCGCACAACACATTCTATCGCTAAGGGTGCAGTTTTTTCGACCAGCATGGAGCGCCCGCGCAATTCAGAGGCATATTTCCGGCACTCCGCCGGATAGTCGTCAACATTACTCGAAATTAGGTGATTCCGCACGATTTGGCGCGTATGCTCAAACCAAAAAAGCGATACGGATGTGAGAATCTCACCTTTCTGCGGAATCGGCTGCGCCATGATAACATCAAAGGCAGAGATACGGTCTGTGGCGACCATCAAGAGCGTTGAGCCAAGATCGTACACATCGCGTACTTTGCCGCGTCGGAAGAGTTTGAGGTCGGGGAAGTCTGTTTGAATCATGGCAAGAATGAAAGGTTGTACTGTTTTGCTGTGAAGTGGCGTAGAATCTACGGTTGCAAATATAAGGCGTATTTTACTTGCGACAGCAAGAATATTTTAATAATTATTGGAAACTCAAAAAACGAAATAAGTTTCCATAGTGAATATTTTACTTGCGTTATCAAAAGTATTTTGATAATTTTGGAAACCTAAAAAACGTAATAAGTTTCCTCAGTGAAACTTTCTCTTTTTCCTCGCGTATCACTTTTCTGATAACTCAACAGTGGAACGAACCGAAACACACGAA
>Ga0075163_10004655_pt1 | contig 18379 bp, 19 predicted proteins | sample JI1023141ADNA_FD_71478 | JGI IMG/M metagenome (GOLD analysis project Ga0075163, IMG submission 71478) | Wastewater effluent complex algal communities from Wisconsin, to seasonally profile nutrient transformation and Carbon sequestration -... | ecosystem: Engineered > WWTP > Effluent > Algae...
AAGGCAACGGCCCAGGCGCCAGTTCCAAGCCATCCAGGCAGGCATCGGCTGCCCACCCAGGGCTGAGTCGGGCTTTCCAGGCTTTTCACAGACCAGACCGTTTGAAATTCCTATGCGCTTTGAAATTCCTATGCGCAGCTGGCGCGCTTTCGGACCTGGCGATCACTTCTATTCGGCCGATGTGTTGCCGCCCGGCACCGTCTTCGACCCGCAGCTGCACGGCCACTGGAGCCGGCAGTCCGGCCCTGACCCTCTGGTCACACTGTTCGTGCGGGGTTGACACCGCGACCATGGCGATCAAGAACGTTCACGGCCACACGCTGGATCAACTCGGCGAGGCGATCGTCGGCGGGCACTACCTGCCAGGCGCCTCGATCCCGCCGGAGCCGACGCTGTGCGAATCGCTGGGGGTCAGCCGCACGGTCGTGCGCGAGGCCGTCAAGTCCCTGGTGGCCAAGGGCTTGCTGGTCACCGGTCCCAAGCTCGGCACCCGCGTGCTGCCCTCGGACCAATGGAACTGGTTCGACCCCGACGTGGTGGCCTGGCAGAGCAAGGCCGGATTGACGCGCGATTTTCTGCGCGACTTGCAGGAGTTGCGCCGCGTGGTCGAACCAGCCGCGGTGCGCATGGCCGCCGAACGGGCGAGCTCGCAGGACATCGCCGAGATCGAAGCATCGTATGCCGGCATGAAACAGGCGATCGAGGAGGGTGGTGACTACGTGCGCCACGATCTGGCCTTTCACCAAGGCCTCATCGGTGCCTGCCACAACCGCATGCTGGTGCAGATGAGCAAGGCCCTGGGCGCGCTGCTGCGCACCAGCTTCGAGATCAGCACCTCGCGCCCCCAGGGGCCGGCCAACTCCCTGCCGCTGCACCGCGCGGTGCTCGACGCGGTCATCGCGCGCAACCCGGCGCGGGCCGAGAAGGCCAGCCTGGTGTTGATCGACGGCGCTGCCGACGACATCGAGCTGGTGCTGGCCTCGCGCCGCAAGCTGCCCTCCTTGGCACAACCGGCGCCGCGGCTGGCGCCCCCGCGGGCGGTCCGCCAGCCGGGCTGATGCGGCGGCTTCGGTCGGCGCTCAGCCGGCCGCCAGCGCGTCGAGCCGCGCGGTGCAGTCGTCGATCAGGGCGTGCAGCGCCGCCACCCGTTCGCTGCCGAGCACGTCGTTGACCTTGAGCTGTGCTGTCTTCCAGCATCGGCGCGCCTCGACCTGCTTGGCGCGGCCGCTGTCGGTCAGCCTGATCGAGCGCGTGCGGGCATCGGGCCCGGCGTCTTGCAGCAGCCAGCCCGCCGCCAGCAGCGGCTGCAGGTTGCGCGTCAGCGTCGACGCATCCAGGCCCATGCGCCGCGCCAACTCGCCCGGGGCGATGGGGCCGAGCTGCACCACGTGGCTGAGCAGCGAATACTGGGTGGTCTTGAGTCCGCACGCGGCCAGTTCGGCGTCGTAGTGGCGCGACAGCAGCCGCGACAGCTGGCGCGTCTTGAAGTTGGTGCAGCCCTGAGGGCGTGCCGCGGTGGCGGGAGGCATGGCCAGGATTGTAGGTACAAGGGTATGCCCCCGCCGGGTTTGACACCGGCCCGCAGGGGCCACACGCCGCGATCAAGGCCTTGTCTGCGCCCGCGTGCCCGTGGTGTATCTTCCAAGTCAGGACGTCGGTCAGTTCCTGCGGCGGTCTGCAGGCACAGGGCGTGCGGCGCTCACGGCCGTAGTGCCGCACCGCCGGGCAACCACGCCCGACGTGCCAGACGCGCGCGCCCCTCACCCCACTCACCCCACGCCAGGAGACGTGCATGCCGGATCTGTTCGACAACCCGATGGGCCTGATGGGCTTCGAATTCGTCGAGTTCGCCTCGCCAGACCCGCAGGTGCTGGAGCCCTTGTTCGAAAAGATGGGCTTCAGCTTGGTGGCCCGCCACCGCAGCAAGGACGTGCTGCTGTACCGCCAGGGCGGCTGCAACTTCATCGTCAACCGCGAGCCGCGCAGCTTGGCGGCGTACTTTGCCGCCGAGCACGGACCCAGCGCCTGCGGCTTGGCGTTTCGCGTGCGCGATGCGCACAAGGCCTATGCGCTGGCGCTGGCGCGCGGGGCACAGCCGGTGGAGATCCCGACCGGGCCGATGGAACTGCGGTTGCCGGCGATCAAGGGCATCGGCGGCGCGCCGCTGTACCTGATCGACCGCTACGAGGATGGCAAGAGCATCTACGACATCGACTTCGAGTTCATCGAGGGCGCGGAGCGCAGGCCGCGCGGTCATGGCTTGACGATGGTCGATCACCTCACGCACAACGTCTACCGCGGGCGCATGGCGTATTGGGGCGGCTTCTACGAGCGTATCTTCGGCTTCCGGGAGATCCGCTACTTCAACATCCAGGGTGAATACACCGGGCTGACCAGCCGCGCCATGACGGCGCCCGACGGCCTCATCCGCATCCCGTTGAACGAGGAGTCGGGCAAAGGCGCGGGGCAGATCGAGGAGTTCCTGATGCAGTTCAACGGCGAGGGCATCCAGCACATCGCGCTGCAGACCGACGACTTGCAGGCCAGCGTCGACGCCCTGCAGCTGGCCGGCGTCCCGCTGATGACCGCGCCCAACGACGTGTACTACGAGATGCTGGACGAGCGCCTGCCCGGTCACGGCCTGCCGGTGGCCGAGCTGCGCACACGCGGCATCCTGGTTGACGGCAGCACCCAGGCCGGTGAGCAGCGCAACGAGAAGCGCCTGCTGCTGCAGATCTTCAGCCAGACCCTGCTGGGGCCGGTGTTCTTCGAGTTCATCGAGCGCCGCGCCGACCAGGGTTTTGGCGAGGGCAACTTCAAGGCGCTGTTCGAGTCGCTCGAGCGTGACCAGATCCGGCGGGGTGCGCTGACCGCGCAGGCTTGAGCGGGCCGGTGCGGTGCAGGGGCGCTCAAGCGGTGCCCGGGAGGCCGTCTACCCGGGCTGACGCTCGCTCGACCACGAAGCTCACCACGGTGGTGGCGCTCCCGCCGACGTTGAGGGTCGCGAAACGACGGGCGCCCTCGACCTGGTAGTCCCCGGCCTGGCCGCTGACCTGACGCGCCGCGTCGAGCAGCATCCGCACCCCGGTGGCGCCGACCGGGTGACCGAGCCCGATCAGGCCGCCCGAGGGATTGACCGGCATGCGCCCGCCGAGCTCGATGTCGCCGGCTTCAATGGCCTTCCAGCTCTGGCCGGGCTCGGTGATGCCGAAGTGGTCGATCGCCATGTACTCGGTGGTGGTGAAGCAGTCATGGGTTTCGATGCCGTCGATCTGTTCGACGCCGCCGATGCCGGCGCGACGGAAGCCGTCCTCGATGGCCTGGCGCACGTGGGGGAACACATAGCGCGCGCCCTGGCTGCGGCGGATCTTCTCGTCGTAGAGCATGTGCGCGGTGCGGTGCCCCCAGCCGGCGATGAAGGGCACGTCGTCGAGCGCGAGCCCGCGCGCGTTTGCCCACGCCGAGGCAAAAGCCTCGGAGGCGAGCACCAGGGCGACCGCACCGTCGGTGACCTGGCCGCAATCCTGCCGGCGGAGCATGCCTTCGATCACCGGATTGGCACCGTCGTCCTGCGTGAAGCTTGCGTCGTCGAACGACCACTTGCGCGTCTGGGCCCGGGGGTTGCGGCGGGCGTTGGCCAGGTTGACCTGCGCGATGCGTCCAAGGTGCTCGTAGCGCAGGCCGTAGCGGCGGTCGTATTCCTCGCCGAGCCGGCTGAACATGTGCGGCCACACGAACCGTGCGTCCTGCGCCTCGCGGCCGACCCAGGCGGCGGCGCCAAGGTAGCCGGCGGCTTGGTCGCCATGCACGTTGCGCTCGAGTTCGACCCCGGTCACGAGCACACATTCGTAACGCCCGGCTTCGATCTCCGCGCTGGCAGCGAGTGCGGCGATGCTGCCTGACGCGCAAGCGGCCTCGTGGCGACCCGAGGCCACGCCCCAGAAGCCAGGGTCGACGGCCGCCAGCATGCCGTTGAGTTGCCCCTGGCCAGCGAACAGCTCACCCGCGAAATTCCCGACATGCGCGCTCTGCACCGATGCGGCGTCCAGGCGGCAGCGCTCCAGCGCGCCCTGCACCGCGTCGCGCAACAGCTCGAACAGGCCCTGACCGTTGCGGGCCGCGTGGACCGCGAAGTCGGTCTGGTCGCCGCCGAGGATGTAGACACGTTTGCTCATGGTGTTCCTTCGGGTTTCAGTCTTTCGACTCGAGTTGGTAGCACAGCGCGTAGCCGATCATCTCGGCGTTGGTGTTGAGGCCCAGCTTGTCGAGCACGCGGCGACGGTGTGTCGCCACGGTCTTGACGCTGATCTCCATGCGCTGGGCGATCTGCGTCAAGGGCACGCCGCGCACGATCTGCGTGAACACGTCGAACTCGCGTGCGGACAGCCGGGTGTGCGGCGGCACATCGCCCTGCGAGCGCAGTTCGGCGTCATCAAGCACGCCGTCGAACCAGCGCTCGCCCCGGGCCAAGGCGCGCACGGCTCGCAACATGTTGTCGGCGGCGCTGTCCTTGGTCACGTAGCCCTGTGCGCCCTCGAGTCGCGCGTGCTGCGCGTACAGCTTTTCGCGGTACATCGACAGCATCAGCACGGGCAGCGTCGGCCAGGCCTTGCGGATGATGCACAGCGCGTCCAGTCCCGAGGCGCCGGGCATGTTGATGTCGAGCATGACGGTGTCGACGCTGTGCCGGCGCAAGAAGGCAAGAGCCGATTCGGCATCCTTGGCTTCCCCGGCGACGGTGATGTCGCCTTCGTCGGCCAGCAGGCGCTTGAGCCCGCTGCGGAAGATCTCATGGTCGTCGACGAGCAGCACGCGGATCATGCCGTCTCCTCGGGCTTTGCCGAGGGCACGCGCAGCGTCACGCAGGTGCCCTGGCCCGGGCTGCCGTCGATCGTGAGCTCGCCGCCGAGCTGGCTGGCACGTTCGCGCATGCCCAGGATGCCGAAGGCCGTCGGCGCTTCGCGTTCGGCCGCGGTGATGCCTGTGCCGTTGTCGGTGACGCTCAGCAGCAGCTCGCCGCCTTCCTCGACCAGCCTGACGTCGACGCGGCTGGCCTGGGCGTGACGCGCGACGTTGGTGAGCAGCTCCTGGAAGATGCGAAACACGGACAGCTGCTGCATCGGATCCTGCAGCGGGCAGGTGACCGAGGTCTCCAGCCCTGTGGACATGCCGTGTCGGGCGCCAAAGCGTGCCAGCGCATCGGCTATCGCAGCCTTCAGACCAAGGTGGTCGAGCAGCGCGGGACGCAGGTCCCGCGACAGGCGGTGCACCTCGTCAATGCCTTGCTGCACGACCCCCAGGATGTCATCGGCGAGTTGTCGAGCTTCCGCATCGACCTGCCGCCGTGCCAGGCGCGACACGTCCATCTTCAGCGAGGTCAGGATGCCACCCAGCACGTCGTGCAGTTCGCGCGCGACGCTGGCCCGTTGCTGCTCTCTGACCTCATGCGTATGGCGGGTCAGCGCGCGCAGGCGCGCGGTGGTCCGCTCGAGCGTGCGCTCGCGCAGCACCCGTTCCGTGATGCTGACTTGCACGCCCGCCACGGCTGGCCGCCCGCGGTACATCACACGGGTGCCATGGCTCTCGACGTACACAGAGCGCCCGCTGCGGTGCAGCCCTTCGATCAGGTAGTGGATGGTGTGGGCATCGCCGGCCTCGCGCATGCGCAGGTACTCGCGCGACATCCCGAGCGCCGCCGGGGTGGTGGTCAGCGTGATCGGGCGGCCGATCACCTCGTCGGCGCGGTAGCCGAAGTTGGCGGCCCAGGTCTCGTTGACCCAGCAGAAAGTCTCGTTCTGGATCAGGTACAGACCCACCAGCGGCTGGTCGATCAGGACCGACAGCAGATCGAAGTCCAGCGCCTCCGGCGCCGTCCCGGCATGGTCCTTGCGCTGGACCAGCAGCGTGCCGAGGCCTTCGCGCAGCGTGGGCGGGGCGCGTGTGGCCATCGCGCTCAGCCCCGCTCCCGGGCCTGGCGAGCGGCCTCTTCGCGCAGCGGCTGCTTCACGAGCTTGCCGTTCAGGTTGCGTGGCAACGGCTCAGGCACCAAGGTCAGGAAGTCCGGAAGCTTGTAATCGGCGAGGTGCTGAGCACACTGGTTCCGCACGTCCTGCAGGTCGATCCGGGACGGACCGTGCAGGAAGGCGTGAACCCGCTCGCCCAGCACGGGGCAGGGCGCCGGCACCACGGCGGCCTCGATCACGCCGGGCAGCCGGTGCAGCACGTTCTCGACCTCGGTGCTGTAGACCTTGTAGCCACCGCGGATGATCATGTCCTTGCGCCGGTCGAACAGCCGCACACGTCGCGCGGTGTCGATGCTGCCGATGTCGCCGGAGCGCCAGTAGCCGCTGACGAACTCGCTGCGCGTGGCCTGGGCGTTGTCCCAGTAGCCGATCGCGTTGCCCGGGCTGAGCACGAACAGTTCGCCGGTTTCACCCGGCGCGACCTCGCGGCCCTGTGCATCGAGGACGCGGATGCAGACGCAATCGAGAGCGGTGCCGACCGAGTCGAGGTAGGCCACCGTGTCCGGGGCGGTCGACAGCGTGGCTGCCGACGTGGTCTCGGTGGCGCCGTAGCCGTTGTACAGGCGCAAGGTGGGCAGGCGCTGCGCCAGGCGCTGAATGCTGACCTCGGGCATGGGTGCGCCGCCGAAGTGCCCCACCCGCCAGCTCGACAGGTCGAGTCGGTCGAAGTCCGGCTCGAGCAGGCATAGGTTGTACATCGCAGGCACCATGGCGGTCGCGGTGATGCGTTCGCGGGCGACGGTGGCCAGGAAGTCGCGGGCCTTGAACTCGCGCACGATCACCGTGCAGCCCCCCACCTGCAGCATCACCACGAGCCCGGCCAGCAGGCCGCTGATGTGCGAGATCGGCACCGACAGCGCCAGCCTCGACGCGCTCGTGTAGCCGAAGCTGCGTTCGTAGTTCTTGGCGGTGTGGAAGAAGCCCAGGTGGGACAGCACCGCGCCCTTCGGTCGCCCGGTGGTGCCGGAGGTGTACATGATGAACGCCGGGCTCTGCTCGTCGATCGGCTGCACGGGCAGGGGCAGGTGCTGCGGGTCGCGCAGATCGGCAAACGCTTGTTCGCCCGGCAACGGCGGGCCGCCGATGCGCCAGCGCCACCGCAGCGCCGGTGCGTCGCCGGCGGCGGCCACACGCGCGGCATGGATGTCCTCGAACACCAGGCCAACGGCTGCGCACTGCGTCAGCACGTAGCCCAGCTCGGCGCCGCTCTGGCGTACGCCCACCGGCACGCAGATCGCGCCCAGGCGAAGAATGCCGAAGGCCGCCAGCACGAACTCGATGCGATTGCCGACGAACAGCACGACGCGCTCGCCGGCGCGCACCCCGGCCTGATGCAGCGCCGTTGCGATGCGGCCGACCTCGTCGTCGAACTCGCGGTACGTCAGGCGCCCGCCCTCGTCGACCAGGGCCTCGTGATCAGGCAGCCGCGCCGCCACCGAGCGCAGCATGTCGTCGAGGTTGGCCGGCCGCGGCGTGAAGCAGGGGACCAGGCGGTCCGCGTACAGGCACTCCACGCGGATCGAGACGTCGTCGCCGCTCATGTCCGCTCCGCCACCGGGCCGGGCTGGGGCTCGCGCATGCGCACGGCAGCGTCGATGCGGATCACCTCGCCGTTGAGCATCGGGTTCTCGATGACCGCGCGCACCAGGTGCGCGTACTCGGCGGGGGCACCCGCGCGCGGCGGGAACGGTGCGTCGGCCACCAGGGTCTGGCGGGTGTGGTCCGGGACCACCGCGAGCATCCCGGTGTCGAAGCTGCCGGGTGCGATCGCCACCGCACGGATGCCATGGCGCGCCAGTTCCCTTGCGAGCGGCAACGTCATGCCGGCAACGCCGCCCTTGGAGCTTCCGTAGGCCGCCTGTGCCGACAGCGCCTCGTAGGCTGCCACCGACGCGGTGTTGACGATCACGCCCCGCTCGCCGCCGTCCAGCGCCTGTGCGGCGTGGATGCGTGCCGCGAACACGCGGATCGAGTTGAAGGTGCCGACCAGGTTGATGTCGATGACGCGCCGGAACGCGTCGAGCTCGCGGGCCTTGCCGTCGCGCTTGAGCAGCTTGCCGACACCCAGCACACCGGCACAGTTGACCAGGATGCGGGCCTCGCCCCAGTGTGCCGCGACACGCTCGAACGCCGCTTCCATCTGCGGCCCGTCGCGCACGTCGATCGTGATCGGCAGCACCGCTTCGCCGAGTTCGGCAGCCAGTGCCTGCACGCCCTGAGGCTGCGCGTCGAGTGCCGCCACGCGGGCGCCTGCGGCCACGAGCATCCGCGCCGTGCCACGGCCCAGGCCCGAGCCGCCACCGGTCACGACTGCCACCTGTCCATCGATTCGCATGATTCGCTTCCTCGTTCGTATTGTCGGGATCGGACCCGGCACCGGGGGCCGCTGCAGGGGCGCTACAGACGCGCCGGCATGCGCAACCCGCCGTCCAGCCGGATCACCTCGCCATTGAGCATCGGGGCTTCGATGATCGAACGCACCACCGAGGCGAACTCCTCGGGCCGCCCGGGGCGCTGTGGAAAGGGCGGCTTCGCGGCAAAGACGACGTCGCGCGACTTCTGCGGCAGATCCAGCGTCATCGGGGTGGCAAACACGCCCGGCGCAACGCACATCACGCGAATGCCGAGGTCGCCGAGTTCCCGCGCCATCGGCAACGTCAGCGCCGCCACGCCGGCCTTCGATGCCGCGTAGGCGGCTTGCCCGATCTGGCCGTCGAATGCGGCGATCGATGCGGTGTTGACGATCACGCCGGCCTCGTCGTCCGTCGTCGTGCGGGGTGTGGCGGCCATCTGCTCGACGGCCAGGCGCATGGTGTTGATCGTTCCGAGCAGGTTGACCTCGACGACCTGGCGGAACTCGTCGAGGGGCATCGGAAGACCCTTGCGCACGACCGAGCCGGGCTGTGCAATCCCTGCGCAGTTGACGAGGATCGACACCGGCCCGAGTTCGGCTCGGATCTTGTCGAAGACGGCAACGGCGCCAGCCTCGTCGGTCACGTCGAGCGCCATCGCCCTGCCGCCGACCGACGCGGCAGTCGCAGCCACTGCCTCGGCCGAGCGGTCGAGCAGCGCCACCCTGGCGCCCGCGCGCAGCAGCATCTCGGCCACCGCTCGGCCGAGCCCCGATGCGGCGCCGGTGACGGCCGCGGTCCTGTTCCGGATGTCCATGGTGCTTCCTTGTTCTGAACGGTTGGCCAGGGGTCCTCGGGTCGCGCGCAGGCTCGCTACACCTTCAGCCAGTCGTCCTGCACGTCGGTGCGTGCGCGCAGTTCGGCCGGCGTGCCCTCGAACACCACGCGGCCGTGGCCCATGACGTAGACCCGGTGCGAGATGTCGAGCACGATCACCAGCTTCTGCTCCACCAGCAGCACCGCCAGGCCGCGGTCGGCGATGGCACGCACCAGGCTTGCCACGCGCTGCACCATCTGCGGCGACAGCCCCTCGGTGGGCTCGTCGATGATGATGAGGTCAGGGTCGCCCAGCAGCGTGCGGCACATGGTCAGCATCTGCTGCTCGCCGCCTGACAGCGCCTCGGCCGGCGCGTCCGCGCGCTCCTGCAGCGCGGGGAAGATGCGGTACACCTCGTCGAGGCTCCAGCGGTTGGGCGCGCCGGGCTTCTTGATGCCCAGGCGCAGGTTCTCTTCCACCGTCAGCCCGGCGAAGATCAGGCGGTCCTCGGGCACGTAGCCCAGCCCCAGGCGTGCGATCCGGTCGGGCGCCTGGCCGGCGATGTCCCGGCCCTTGAAGCTCACGCGACCCACCGGCGCCACCAGACCCATGATCGCCTTGCAGGTGGTGGAGCGGCCCACGCCGTTGCGCCCGAGCAGGCTGACGATCTCGCCCTCGCGCACCGTCAGGTCGACGCCATGCAGCACATGGGACTGCCCATACCAGGCGTTCAGGCCCTGTACTTCGAGCAGACTCATGGTGCGGCCTCCAGTGCGGTGCCGAGGTAGGCCTCCTGCACGCGGGCGTCGGCACGAACGGCCTCCGGCGTTCCGGACGCGATGACCTGACCGTAGACAAGGACGCTGATGCGCTCCGCAAGGTTGAACACGATCTGCATGTCGTGCTCGATCACCAGCAGTGACCGTCCGACGGTGACGGTGCGGATCAACTCGAGCATGCGCTCGGTCTCGCTGCGGCTCATGCCCGCGGTGGGCTCGTCGAGCAGGATCAGTCGCGCGTCGCCCGCAATCGCCATCCCGATCTCGAGTGCACGCTGCTCGGCGTAACTGAGCGTGCCGACCAGCAGGTCGCGCGCATGGGAGAGATGCAACTGTTCGAGCACCTGGCTGGCGCGTTCGTTGATGCTGCGCACGCGCGACGCAAGGCGCCACAGCGATCCCAGATGCAGCCCCTGCGACCAGAGCGTGGCCATCCGGATGTTCTCGAAGGCCGACAGATTGGCGAACAGATTGTTGATCTGGAAGCTGCGTGCAAGTCCCCGCCGCGCGATCTGGTGCGCTGGCAGTCCGCTGATCTCCTGCCCGCCAAAGACGATGGAGCCGCTGTCGGCCGCGATCCGGCCCGAGATCAGGTGGAACAGGGTCGACTTGCCGGCGCCGTTCGGACCGATCAGGGCGTGCCGCTCGCCATCCTTCACCTGCAACTCGGCGCCACGGATGATCGCCGCGCGCCCGAAGCTCTTGACGAGTCCGCGCACCTCAAGCAGCGGTGCGTTCATCTCGCGGCCCCGGTCGAGAAGCGCTGGCGCCAGTGCGCGAGCCCCCGTCGCAGGGCATGGACCCCGCACCCGAGCAGCAGCAGCGCCACCATCCAGGGCACCGGCGAGCGCGTGTCGATCACCAGCCGGAACCATGTCAGCGGCTTGTCGGGCTGTGCGCGGAAGTGCCAGTTGACCTCGACCAGCAACACCAGTCCGACGAGTGCAGCGGCGAACGACAGCAGCACCGCGGCGGCCGGTGCCAGCGTGCGCACGCCGTGCCGCCGCCAGGCGTCGCCGACCGCCGACAGGATGCCGGCGAGGCCTCGCGGCGCAAAGGACACCACGGCGACGAACAGCAGCCCGAAATAGAGCTGCCAGACGTCGGTGGCCTTGGACAGCAGCAACTGCATCGCAGTCACCACCGCGGCGCCGAGCATGGGGCCGGCGAAGAAGGCCGCGCCGCCGATGTAGGTGGCGAGCAGCACATTCGCCGACGTGCCGATCGACAGGATTTCGGTCGTCGTGCTCTCGTAGTTCATGGCCGACAGCCCGCCGGCGATGCCGGCAAAGCCGCCAGCGATCACGAATTGCATGTAGCGCAGCAGGTAGGGCGAAAAGCCCAGGAACTGCACACGCTCGGGGTTGTCGCGCACCGCGTTCGCCAGCCGCCCGAGCAGCGTGCGCGTCTGCCAGGCCATCGCCAGCGTGCACAGCGCCAGCCACGCGGCAATCAGCAGCAGCATCGACAGCTGCGACTCGTAGCGCAGGCCGAACAGCGATCCGTTCGCTGCGCGATCGCCGGTGAGGCCTTCTTCACCGCCGAACACCGAACGCATGATGTTGGCGGCGGTGATCACCATTTCGGCCACGCCGAGCGAAATCATCGAGAACGGCACGCCGCCGCGGCGGGTCGAGAACACGCCGAACAGCAGCGCGAACACCAGCCCGCACAGCCCCCCTGCCAGCGGCAGCAGTTCGAGGGGCACCTGCGCCAGGCCGAGCAGACGGATGGTCGCAAAGCCGCCAAGGCCGAAATAGACCGCATGCCCGAACGAGAGCATGCCGGTCTGCCCGAAGAGCATGTTGAACGACAGTGCGAACAGCATCGCGATGCCCATCTGCGACAGCAGCGACAGCGCAAAGCCTCCGCGCAGCCAGGGCGCCATGAGCGCGAGCAGCACGGCACCGGCAGCGATCCCCATCAGCGCGCGTTTCATCGTTGCTCAGCTTTCCCGCCGGCCCATGAGGCCCTTTGGGCGGAAGATCAGCACCGCGACCATCAGCACGTACGGCAGCAGGGCGCCGATCTCGGACAGCTTGACGGGAATGAACGGCGCCAGCGACACATCGGCGCCGATCGACACCGTCTGCACCACCCCGACCAGCAGTGACGCCACCAGCGCGCCGGCGAGCGAGCCGAGGCCGCCGATGACGACGACGACGAAGATGATCGTGCCCAGGTGCAGCGCCAGCGTGGGCTGCGTGGTGAAGTAGTTGCCACCGATGACGCCGGCCAGGCCGGCCAGGCCACAGCCGCCGGCAAACACGCCCATGAAGACACGCGGCACGTCGTGGCCCAGCGCACGCAGCATCTCGGGCTGCGACAGCGCGGCGCGCACGATGAGGCCGATGCGGGTGCGGGTGAGCAGCAGCGCGAGCCCGACGAAGCTCACGACCGCGACGCCGAGCATGAAGATCCGGTAGGCCGAGTAGTTGATGCCGAACAGCGTGAACAACGTGAAGTCCAGTGCGGCCGGGATGCGGTAGTCGACGGGCAGCCGACCCCAGAAGAAGACCACCATTTCCTCGATCACGTAGACCAGGCCGAAGGTGAACAGCAGTTCGGCGACATGACCCTGGCGGTGCAGCCGACGCAGCCCATAGGCCTCGACGAGCGCACCGAGCGCGGCGACCACCAGCGGCGCCACGACCAGCGCCGGCCAGAAGCCCACGATGCGGCTGATCTCGAAGGCGAAGTACGCGCCCAGCATGAAGAAGCTTGCGTGGGCGAAGTTCAGCACTCCCATCATGCTGAAGATCAGCGTCAGGCCGCTGGCCAGCATGAACAGCAGCATGCCGTAGAGCAGGCCGTTGAAGACCGAGAACAGGATCGTCTGCGTCACGCGTGCTCCCGACCTGGGTTCATGGCTCCAATGTGCTCAAGAGGTGGCGCGGCCGCCGGACAGGTCGAAGGTGACGCCGGTGGAGAACGAGCACTCGGGCGATGCGAGCCAGGCGACGAGCGCGGCAAACTCCTCGGGGCGGCCGAGCCTGCCCATCGGGATCTTGGCGCGCAGCGCGTCGACTGCCGCGCGATCCATGCCGTCCGCGGCGTCGAGCATCGGCGAACTCACCAGCGTGGGCGCGATGCCGTTGACGAGGACGCCGGATTGCGCCAGTTCCTTGCCCAGGGACTTGGTGAAGCCGATGATCCCCGCCTTGGCCGTCGCATACGCGATCTGACGCGGATTGCCCTCCTTGCCGGCCATCGACGAAACCGTGATCACGCGTCCCCATCCCCGTTCGATCATCGCTGGCACCAGGGCGCGGCAGCACAGATGGACGCCGGTGAGGTTGATGGCGATCACCTGGTGCCAGCCGTCCAGCGGATAGTCGACGTAGGGCACGATGTGGCCGGCGATGCCGGCCGCCGCGAGCAGGGTGTCGGCTGCACCCAAGGCGTTGCGTGTGTCTTGCGCGGCACGCTCGATGCTTTGTTCGTCGGTGACGTCGACTTCGCAGCACAGCAGATCGGGGCCGCCGCCGAGTGACTGTGCGGCGGCGCGCAGCCCGTCGGACGAGCGATCCCAGAGGGCCACGCGCAGACCGTCCGCGCGCAGGCGCCGGGCGGCGGCCAGGCCAAGGCCACTGGCGCCGCCGGTGACGACGGCGATGCGCGGGCTCGGGGGGATGGGCTCAGCAGTCATGGGGGATCGTCCGATCGGTCAGATGGGCCAAGGGGTGCGCCAAGGGTTGCGCCAAAGGGTGAGCGAAGGGCGGTCCGCTCGATCGCCCGCCGCGCTGCCAGGTGGATCGGCTGGCGCCTCTCGCGGCCCCGTCAGTACGGCCCCATCTTGCAGGTGGTGGGCTGCATCACGTCGTTGGCGTCCATCGTCATCAGCGTCTTCCAGCCGACACCGCTCTTCTCGATGTCGTACTTGGCCGCCCGGGTGTAGACCGACACGTACATGGGGTGCTGCATCTGGTGGTCGGTGGCGCGCATCGTGACCTTGCCGAGCGGGCCTTCGTATTCCAGGCCGGCGAGCGCCGGGGCGACCTTCTTCGGGTCGGTGCTCCCCGCCTTCTTCATCGCCTGGCCGAGCATGGTGAGCATCGTCTCGTGGTGCAGGAACCAGAGGTCGAGGTCGTTCTTCTTCTTGAAGTCCACGTAGAGCTGCTCGAGCGCCGGCATCTTGCGCTCGACGGCCAGACTGGGGTGATAGATGGCCGCCTCGATCACGGTGCCGTCGCCGGACAGGCCGATCGCCGACGCACTGCCGAACGCGCCGCCAAAGATCGTGTAGAAGCGAACCGCGAGGCCGGCCTCCTTGGCGGCCTTGACCAGCAGCGACAGGTCGCCGCTCCAGTTGCCGGTGATCACCGCGTCGGCCCCGCTGGCCTTGATCTTGGCGACATAGGGCGAGAAGTCCTGCACTTTCTGCAAGGGGTGGAACTCGTCACCGACGATCTGCACCTCCGGGCGCGCCTTCTTCAGCATGTCGCGTGCGGATTCGCTGACCGACTTGCCGAACGAATAGTCCTGGTTGAAGAGGTACACCTTCTTGATGGCCGTGTCACCGGCCAGATGGCGGGTCAGCGCCGCCATGAGCATGCCGGTATGAGGGAAGAAGCGGAAGAAATACGGGTGGCACAGCGATTCGGTCAACGAGGGCTCGAGCGACCCCCCGTTGAGCAGCATGATGGGTTTGTCGGCGTTGCGCGCGTTGTGCTTCTTGACGGCGTCCGACAGCGCCGCGCCGACGGCCGAGCTGGTGTTCTGGTAGACGTAGCGGATGTCCTTGTCGATCAGGTCCTTCAGGATGACGAGCGTCTCCTGAGGGCTTGCCTTGTTGTCGAAGGTGAGCACCTCCCACTTGGCGCCACCGGGCAGGCCGCCGCTGGCGTTCATGCGGTCGGCGAAGTAGTTCATCGTCTTCGACGACGGCACGCCGACGTTGGCGACCGGCCCGCTCTGCGGCTCGACGACCGCGAGGCGGACGTTCTGTGCCGTTGCCGGCGTGACGGCGGCCAGGCCGAGAGTGGCGAGTCCGAGGACGAGGGCCGTGAGTCGGCGCATGGGATGTCTCCTGCCAGGGTTGATGGATTTGTGGGCGGAGTGTCAGAGGCAAGGTCTGCGCCGACAATCAGACTATTCCGACAGCCATGCCGGGGAGACGCGACTGACACCGACACCGGCGCCCGACCAACCCCCGCTGCCGCCCAGCTTCAGCCAGGCCCTGCGCTTCTGGCTCACGCTGGGTTTCATCAGCTTCGGCGGGCCGGCCGGGCAGATCGCGATCATGCACACCGAGCTGGTCGAGCGCCGGCGCTGGATCAGCGAGCAGCGCTTCCTGCATGCGCTGAACTACTGCATGGTGCTGCCCGGGCCCGAGGCGCAGCAACTCGCCACCTACATCGGCTGGCTGCTGCACCGCACGGCCGGCGGCATCGTCGCCGGCGCCTTGTTCGTGCTGCCGTCGCTGCGACCGCTGACTCATTCCCGGCGCGGTCCGCCTGCGTCACGATGCAGGCATCCCAGCGACGTCAGAGGACGGTCATGAACACATTCACTCCAGCTGCCGTTGGCGACCCGTGCATCCGGGAACCATCCGCCCGGGGCCGCTACCTCGCGACGCTGGCATGGCTGTTTGCGTTCTTCAACTCGGTTCGCGTGCTGGCCTACCTGCCCACGCTGTGGTCGATCCACGTCAGCGGGGACAGCAGTCAGCACTCATGGTTGACGTGGGCGACCTGGGCAGGTGCAAACGCAACCATGGCCGCGTGGCTGTACGAGAACAACGGGCAGCGGGCGAATCGCGCCGTCGCGGTGAGTGCCTGCAACGCCGCGATGTGCGTTGCGACTTTGCTGCTCATCCTTTTCCATCGCTCGTAGTTCAGGCAAGCCCTTCGTCGTCCCGCGACGTCACGTGCACATGGACCCAACCGTTTCAGGCGGTGCCGCTCGCAGGCGTCGCGCCGACGGTCAGGCGGTTCACCGTTCAGGGTATGAGCCTGTACGAGTGGGACAACGGCAAGTCCCGGTCCAACGAGAACTACTTCAATGTTCTGGCGAAGATGGCCCAGATCAGGGCCCTCTCGTTGCGTGTTGCGCAGCCGCCTGCCGGCGCGAAGTAGAGTGACCCGCATAGACTGCGATAACACTTGGCCCACCTGATCCGCACCCCATGTCGCGTGCCATCGAGTTGAGAACTTCCCGGCTGCGCCTGCGCCAATGGCAGGAGACGGATCGGGAACCATTTGCCAGGCTCAACGCAGACCCGGAGGTGATGAGGTTCTTTGCGGCCCCACAGACCCGGGAGCAGAGCGACCGGAGCATTGCGGTCTGGACAGAAGAATTGGAGCAACGGGGGTGGAGCAATTGGGCCGTGGAGCGGATCGCCGACGGACGGCTCATCGGCTTCGTCGGCCTCACGGTACCCAGGCGAGCGTTGCCTTTCACGCCCTGCGTCGAAGTCGGATACCGGCTTGCGAAGGAGTACTGGGGGCAAGGCTTCGCAACCGAGGCCGCACGCGAGGCACTGCGACACGGCTTCGAGACACTGCGGCTGTCGGAGGTCGTGTCGTTCACAGCCAAGCTGAACCTGCCTTCGCAGGCAGTGATGAAGCGGCTTGGTCTGGTCGATGCTCGCGAGGACTTCGAGCACCCGGCACTTCCCGAAGGCAGTCCACTCAGGCCACACTGTCTGTACAGGTTGTCGCGGCAGCGCTGGCTTGCGGATCGCGCCTGATTGATCGGCGGCAGTCAAGCGATGCCAGGGTTGATTGGGCCGACCCAGAAGAAAGTGCCTTGCCAAACGACGGGAGCGGGCCGCGAACGGCGGCACTTGGTTGGCGACGCCAGCGAGCTGTGTAAAGACTTTGTACCAAACCCGCCGCTCGCAGACGAGACAGCGCAAGCAGGTCGACCCAGCGCTGAAGGACTGCAACTGGCCGTTAGCTGGCATCCGCCAGCGGCTGCATGACGGCACCTCGCTGGCGGAGCGCATCGATGCAGCGAGGCAGCAACTCCGGCACCCCAGTAGGCAAGGCGCATGGGCTCGTGCTGGAGCCGGGCTGGCTTACGGCGACAAGAACCGCATCTCCTTGATCCTGCGGTCGCGCCAGGGTCGTTCCTTTGGCGCCCTACGTCACGTTCGAGCCGCCGGCGCCGGCCCGCTGCTGGCGCGCACGCGCAGCTCCGTGGGCAGGCGGATGCGCGGGATGGGCTCGCCGTCGCGCAGGGCCGCCACCAGCACGCGCGCCACTTCCTGCGCGTGCAGCTCCACCGGCGTGTCCACCGAGGTGATGGCGGGCTCGAAGGCGCTGGCCAGCGACGAGTCGTTGTAACCGGTGACCGACAGGTCCTGCGGCACACGCAGCCCCAGCGACTGCGCCTCGAGCAGCACGCCGGCGGCGATGAGGTCGTTGCTGCACACCACCGCGGTGGCCGTCACGCCGCGCGCGCGCAGCGTGCGCAGCGCCTCGCGGCCGGCAGGTGCATCCAGGCCACCATCGTCCACCACCGCCTGCGGATGCAATGGCAGCCCATGGCCGGCCAGCGCCTCGCGCACCGCCGCCAGCCGACCGCGCAGGCGGTCCCCCAGCGCCTGGAAAGGCACCACCAGCGCCAGCTGGCGGTGGCCAAGCCCCACCAGATGGTGCACCACATCGGCCATGGCTGCGCCGTGGTCGAAGGCCACCGAAGGCTCGCCGTCCAGCGCTGACCAGCAGCGCAGGTGCGGCACACCGCGGCGCAGCAGCAGCGCCGCGCTCTCGTCGTGCAGCGGCCGACCGAAGAGCACCACGCCGTCGACGCCCTGCGCCATGAGCGCGCGCACGCCGTCCAGCTCGGCCTGCGCATCGTGGTTGGCGCTGATCAGCAGCACCGTGTAGCCGGCCTGCGCCAGCAGGGCCTGCAGGCGCTCGAGCGTGCCGGCGTAGTAGGCGTAGCGCAGCGACGGCATCACGATGCCCACGACCATCGACCGGCGTCGGCGCAGCGAGCGCGCCAGGCCATAGGGCTGATAACCCAGCTGTTGAGCGGCGCGCTGCACGCGCTCGAGCGTGGGCGCGCCCAGCAGCGCCGGCGCATTGAAGGCACGCGACACGGTGGCGGGCGACACGCCGGCCAGGCGCGCAACGTCGGCCACCGACGGGGGCGCGGGGTGTGCAGGAGGCGCGTGCGTCACGATCCCGAGGATGAAATCGTTTCATGTGATCTCGAATCAGTGTTTGTACTGATGTTTGTTGACCTCGTCGACCCGGACTTCTAGACTGAATGAAATCCTTTTCATCGCGAGGTCCCAGATGCCGACCGAACGCTTGCCGAGCCGCCGCCAATGTCTGCCGTGCCCGGATCGACCGTGCCGTCGATCAGGTCGTACATCGTGCAGTTGTGGATGAAGTTGACCAGGTCCGTGCGGAAGTTCGGATCCTGGAAGGCGACGCCGCCTGTCTCCCGGATGAG
>Ga0075163_10004658_pt1 | contig 18376 bp, 5 predicted proteins | sample JI1023141ADNA_FD_71478 | JGI IMG/M metagenome (GOLD analysis project Ga0075163, IMG submission 71478) | Wastewater effluent complex algal communities from Wisconsin, to seasonally profile nutrient transformation and Carbon sequestration -... | ecosystem: Engineered > WWTP > Effluent > Algae...
TGGTCCTTGCCGGCGGGCATCGGCTTGCCGGCGAAGAAGGCGGCGCGGCTGACATCGGTGACGGTCGGCACTCCGGCGAGGACCGGCGGGAACGGCCCGTCGCCGACCCTGCGGGCCATCCACGCGATCGGCGCCCACGGGGTGGCGCGCTCGCCGAGCGACTCGAGCAGCTCAACCGCCTGTGCCCACGCCATGCCGTCGAGGAGGAGGACCATCATGCGGCGGGGGGCGGCGCTTTTGAGGAAGTCGACCACGAACCTGTCGACAGCCCTGTCGATCGGCAGCACCTGCGCGTCGGGTCGGCCGGCGCGGTACCAGTCGACGAGCGCCCGGGCGAACCGGACGTCGAGCTCGCGACGGGCCTCGTCGGCTTCTTTGAGGACCGCCTTGACGGCCTCGCCGAAGCGGTCGGGTCGCACCGCCGCCGGGCGAGCCGCACGCCGGGCCCGATCGATGTAGCCGCCCTCCTCGGTGTACCAGCGGGCGAGGGACTCGACCGGCGCGTGGCTGCTGGGGGACTCGGCGAGCCGGCGATCGCTGCGGTCGATCAGCCAGGCGGCCAAACGGGCGGCCATCTCGGCCTGGCGTGCGAGCGCGGCGGCGTCCTGCTTCTTGATCCGCTCGTGGGCCGCGAGGGTCCGCAGGCGCTCGCCGACCTCGGACATGGCGGCCGCGTCGCGGCGCTTGAGGAGGTCGAGCAGGGCCCCGCCGACGGCCGCCAGGCGCAGGTTCCAGCTCGTCTCGAGGCGCGGGCTGCCGATCATGTGCGGGCGGATGCGTTCGGGCGAGTTGGACTGCACGAGCGCCTCGGCCCGGCGCAGCACGTCGGCGACGGCGACCTCGTCGGTCTCCTCGAGCTTGCCGAGGGCGAGGGCGACGCGTCCGCGGAGCTGGTCGCTGGCCTCGCCGAGCACCTGCGGGACGGACGTCCCGAGCGGCGTCTTGCCGACGAGCTCGAGCCAGGTCCGCACCTCGGGCGCCTCACTGCCGGCGAGGGCCTCGCAGATCACCGCGAACGCCAGTAGTTCGCGGCCCTCGCCGCGCTCCCACGCGCGCCAGAGGATCGGCCCGAGCGCGCCGAGCTGGCGGCTCAGCAGGCGCATCAGCTCGTCGCGCACGCCCTCGGCGTCGCGGGCGGCCATCGCCGCGGCGAATTGCGGCCCGCGGCCGTCGCTCGCGGCCCAGACGAGCATTTCCGGCACGTTGAGGTCGGCCGGGGTGCGCCACTCGGAGGCGAGCCAGCCCTGCCACAGCAGGGCCTCGGTCAGTCGGCCCATCCCGGGCAGGCGGATCCGCGGGGCGCGGCGCAGGAGGTAGTCCGCCAGGCGGCTCTCGAGCACGCTCGTGTCGACCTCCTCGACGCCGAGGCGCGCGCGCAGGAGGCTGACCCGCGGCAGCGTCAGCACGCGGCCGTGGCCGGCGAACCTCCCGCTGATGTCGAGCGGCAGCTCGTCCCACGGGACCAGGTAGACCTGGCGGATCTCGAGCGCCTCGGCGGGGTCGAGGTCGAGCGGCGGGAGCTGACGGCGCAGCTCGAGCTCCGAGCGCACCGGCACCACCGCGAACTCGCCGACGTGGGTCCGCACGAGCCCCGGCGCCCCGGTGCCGAGGACCGCGACCAGGTGGCTGCGCCGCTTCGCCGCGTCGCCAGCGAACAGCGAGTCGACGAGGTTGCCGAGGTCGCCGGGCTGGAGCTCGGGGAGCTCGCTCATCGGCTCCTCCCACGCAGCTCGACCTGCACGGCCAGCTCGAGCGCGTCGCCGGGGTCCGTCTCCGCGGCGCTGCGAATATCGGCGAGCTTCGCCTCGATCGCCGCGACGGCTTCGAGGACCTTCGCGCGGCCGCGGGCCTGCCAGGCGCCCTGGACCAGCACGGCCACGCCGGGAGGCGGCGGCGGCCTCGGGGGCTCCGGGTCCGGTCCAGGCCCCGGTCCCGGTCCCGGCTTCTTCACCTGGCGCTGGAGCACGTCCTGGGCCTCCTTCGCGGTCTGGCGCAGCAGCTTCGCCAGGGGGCGCTGAAGCTCGTCCTGACGCAGGGCCGTGTCGACCTCGGCGAGCACCGGTCCGGACTCGGCGAGCTGCGCGCCGTGGAGCTGCTCGAACACCCCGAGGACGAGCCCGTCGTCGAGCGCCTGGACGTTGCTCGCCGCGGTCGCAAGCGAGCGACCGATCGCCTGCAGGCTGGTGCCCGCGAGCTTCGTGGCGAACTCCGCCATCGTCCGCGCCAGAGCGGCCGGCGGCTGGCCCTGAACGGTGGCCACCAGCTCCGACGCCGCGGTCGCGGTCGTCAGGCGGGCGCTCTCGGCGGTGAAGCTCAGGGCGGTGCGCCACGCCGTGATCGCGTGCGGGAGGCGCAGCGCCGCGGCGGCCTGCTCCTTGACCTTGTCGTCGATCGCGCGGGCGAAGCCGCGCAGGTTCTCGCCGGTCAGCGCCTTGCGCTGCAGGGTGACGCCGAACGCGTGGCCGGCGACGTCGAGCGCCCCGCGCCACTCGGTCTGGCTCGGCAGGTCGGGGAGCTCGAGCACCACGTCGCCGGGGAGGCCCTTGCCCTTGGCCTTGCCGGGGTCGAAGGGGTCGCCGCCGAGGACCAGGGTCCGCGACTCGGCGAGCGCGTAGGCCCGTACGAGGACGGCCTGCGCCTCGGGTTGCAGGCCCATCGTGTCGTGTTCGTCGGCCCAGCGGAGGACCTCGTCGACGCGCGGGTGGTCGACGCCTTTCTGGCGGCGGCGGCTCTCGATCGTGTGGAGCAGGCCGTCGGCGCGCAGGTGGGCGGTCGTCTCGGTGATGCGGACCAGGCCGAGCTCGCCGAGGGTGCCGCGCAGCTCCTCGAGCTCGCGGCGGTCGAGGCTGATCTTCTTGTCGGAGGCCTCGACGATCGCCTGGAACCGCTCGAGCAATTTCTCGACGCGTGCGGGCGTCAGCGGCTCGCTGAAGACCGGGTGGCGGGGGTAGCGGGCCTCGAGGATCGCGTTGGTGTAGATCGGGAACGCCTCGCCGAGGTTGCCGGCGACCATCGCCTGCAGGGTCACGCCCGGCTTGAGCAGGTAGAGGTGCTGGTCGACGCTGCGCGCGGGGTCGAGGTCGGGGTCGTCGTCCTTGACGTCGTGGACCAGCCCGTACGCCTTGGCCAGCACGCCGAGCAGGTGCTGCTTCTTCTGGCTGGCGAGGTTCTCGAGGGTCAGGCGGGCCTGCTCCTGCTGCTCGACGCTGAGGTGGCCGACGAACTGCTCGAGCGTGGTGCGTGAGCCGAGGATGTGGGTGATGCGGACCAGCTCGCTCAGGGTCTTGTTGCTGGCCTCGGAGAAGAAGCTCGGCAGCCAGACCAGCGTCCATGAACCGGTGCTCTGGGTCATGAACGCCTTGATGACGCGCTCGTCGTCCTGCGGGCCGTGCTCCTTCTCGTCGAACGGGTGGTCGATGATGAGGCGCCAGTCGTCGTCCTCGGGGCAGCGCAGCTGCTCGGGGCCCATGCGGCGGACGTTGTCGAAGCGCAGGGCACCAGGGCGCTTTGTCCCGCGCCAATCGTGCTTCCTCGGCAGGTCGCCGAGGAGCTCGCCCTTGGCCTCGTCCTCGAGCATCGACTGGAACAGCAGGTCGTGGAGGACCTTGCGTCGGCGGGCTGGGGAGTCGATCTCGCGGGCCTGCTCGAGCAGCGGGCGGATGTCGACGCCCTCGAGCTGGATCGACACCTGCGGGTCGGTCTGGTCGCCGAGGCGGATCTGGCCGAGCTGGCTGGCCCACTTGCGCAGCTTGCCGACCAGCGCAGCCGTCTCGCGCCCGGGGATCTTGGTCGTCAGCCAGCCGTGGTTGAGCTCGACCACCCGGCGGACCGTCAGGTCGCGGAACGCCGGGACCGCGGGGACCAGCGCGGCCGTCAGCAGCGTTTTAATAATTCGATTGTCGTTGCGGCAGGCCGTCATGGGGCAGTTGGCGCAGCCGAGGTCGGGCGGGTGCTCGGGGCGCAGGCGCTGGCAGCGGTCCGGGGTCGTCGTGCCGTTGGCGTCCTGGATCAGCGGCAGGAGCTCGTGCTTGTACAGCTTGCGGGCGGCCTCGAAGCGGGCGCCCATGAGGCCGTCGGCGGCCTTCTCGCCCTCGGCCATGACGTCGAACAGGTCGCCGACGCCGACGAGCTGACCGAGATGAAGGTCCTCGATGTGGCGCATCAGCAGCTCGGTGAGCAGCTTGATCGCCGTGCGCTGGCGCTGGAGCGCGTTCGACAGGGCGACGAGCGCGTCGATCAGCACCGGGGAGAACGGGTAGAGCTTGCGGAACGCGTCGGCGTCGTGGCCGGTGCCGAGCAGGGTCGTCCACGAGCCCTTCTGCTGCGACTCGGAGCGCAGGCGGTCGAACGTCGCGGCGATCTCGGCCGATGCGGCGGCGTCGCGGGGGGTCAGGACGCGCTTCTCGACGATCGCCGGGAGGTTGTTGTCGCCGAGGGGGATCTCCCCGAAGCGGCCGCGGGCGTGGCGGAGGACCTCGGCGAGGTGGGCGTCGTCGGGGCCGGCGAGCTCCTCGCCGACCATCTCTCGCAGCTCGCGCTGGCGGGCGATGAAGGCGCAGAACGGGGCCGGGCGGTCGTTGTCGGTCGCCTCGACGAGCTTGACCATGCGCTGGACCGACTCGCCGAGGCGGCGGGCGTCGCGGGCCATGTAGCTGAGCCAGAGGATCAGCTCGTCGAGCAGCAGGACGATCACGTCGTAGCCGAGGGAGCGCGCGTGGCGGCTGAGGATCCCCAGGCCGCGGTCGATGTCGACGAACTTCGGCGCCGACTCGGCGAACGCTTTAAAATGGGTCCGCGTCAGCACGGTCAGCAGCTCGGCGCGGACCTCGGAGTCGAGCGAGCCGCGGGCCTCGTCGAAGCGAGCGCGGTCCCAGGCGCCCGCGCGCGGCGGCTCGGGCTGGGTCGCGGGCTTGTGGACCTGCGACCAGCCCTGCTTGAGCCGCGTGGTCGCCGGGTCGCTCGTGGCCGGGCCGGCGAGCGCGTGGATCGGGGCGAAGAACGCGGCGTCGCCGAGGCGCTGGCGCAGCGCCTCGGCGTCGTCGAACAGGCCCTGGTCGGCGAACAGCGCCGGCAGGTCGGCGTCCGGGTGGTGGGCGCGCACGTGGGCCAGGTAGGCGCGGAAGATCGGCGTCTCGAGGTCCGGCTGGTTGAGCATGTGCGCGTGCAGCTCGAGCACCCGGGCCTCGCCGACCCACGGGAACTTGACCCGCAGCGCGTGCAGCTCCGGCCGCCGCCATGCCGCCTCGTGGTCGGCGAGCAGCAAGCTCAGCATCGCCATGAAGTGCGACTTGCCGCTGCCGAACGAGCCGTGCAAATAGGTGCCCTGGCTCTGCTTCTTGCGGTACGCCTGATCGATGAGGCCGAGCGCCTGGTCGTAGGCCTGGACAATCTGCGGGGTCAGGACGTAGGTGCGGACGGTCTCGTCGGCGCGGGCGATGCCGTCGGCCAGCGCGACGGTGAAGTCCATCTTGCCGATCCGCTCGGGGATGCTGAAAAGGTCGCGGACGCGGGGCGGGGTGGAGGTCATTGGGCACCTGTCCTGGGAGACATCTGTCGAGCGAGCGAGAATGATGAGGATGGGCCGGGGTCGGTCAGGTTTTCTTCGGTCGCCCGCGCTTGCGTGGCTGCGTGCCCGGCTCGCCCGGGAACAGCGCGAGCTCGGGGACCGCGGCGGGCGCGGCGGGCGGTCCAGGCGCGACGGCCTCGACCGCGACCGCGGGGCGGGGCGGACGACCGCGACGCTTCGCGGGGGCCTCCTCGGCAGGAGCTTCGTCAGCGACGATGCTGGGCGGGTGGTCGCGGCGCTTCGCAGGGGCGTCCGTGGTTGGGGCGTCGTCCGTGGCAGCGGTCCGGCCCGCCTTCGTGGCCGCCCTGGTCCCCCGGCCGCGGCCAGGCGCAGGCCGCCACGCGCGGAGCTTTTCGCGAGTGAGCCCGAGTCCCCGCAACTCCTCATCGAGTACGGCCTCGTAATCGTCGCCCATGCGTGAACCATCGGCGTCGGGATCGTTGTGCCACTGCTTGAGCCACGGGAGCAGCTCGAGCAGCCCCGCGAGAATCGGCGTCAGGCGCTCGGCCGACCAGCCCTCGTCGTTCTTGCGCTTATAAAAGAGGTCCATCACTGCACTGGCCCGCTGCAGGTGATCCCAGCCGGTCCAGCCGTAAATAGGCTCGCCGTCCTCGTCTGACTCGCAGCCGGGGTAGCTGATGAAGCGCTCCTTCGGGACGTCGAGCTCGCCGCGGAGGCGATAGAAACTAGCATCCCGAAAGTCCTGCGCGTTGTAATCCGGTGGTACGAGGATCGAATCGACCTTTTCGCCGACATCTTCACGGCGCTGAAGAGACCAGGTATTCTCCCAGAGGCTCCGTTTCTCAAGACCGGATTCGGTGTAACAATACGCGGCTAAGAAAGGGACTGAAGAGCGAGTAAGAAGTTGATATATAAATGCACCCTCGCCATCGCGGGCGCAAGTATTTATTGCGACGGCGACTCGGCGCTCCTCGAGAATGTCGAGGACGAGTTGTTGCTGTGGAATAACTTGGGCGTTGAAGAGACGCTTTTCCAAAGATTCCGCCAGCCACTCCGCGAGGGGGTCCGTGGGGTCGGTCGGTCGAAATCCTTCACGAAACGTTCGCTTATGCGCAGGTTGCTCCAGCAGAGATAGAAACGGCGATCGGCGGATTGCGTCTAGTCTGCGGACATAAAGCGCAGATGAGGAGTTTGCGGCGTTGTTGACTATCTCCTGCGGAGATGGGAGCCGGCATAGTTGGAAATATCGCGTGCTGTGTTGCCCAGACAGTACCGCTTGGGCGTAGAGAACGTCGGAAGGGCGAGGTATACGAGCGTTGTCATTCATGCTGCCGACGAGGTGCTCGTCGACGAGGCCGAAGATCCAATAAAAATACCAATCAAGCATTTCAACGAGGTCGCGCATCTCTTGCTCAATCGCATGCGCGATGGCATCTCTGCGCTCGATTTCATTCGGGATTGTTTCTGGGGGAGTTTGTTCAAAGACTTCGCGATAGCTGAGTGCCGACGAGCGGTCGGCTGCCAGTGTCTGAAGTCGTCGTGCAATCGTGATGGTGAATTTGCGTTGTTCTACAGTCAGTTCAGGGATCGGCATGCCCTCTATTCTTGTGCTGGCGAGCTCATAGAACTGCTCCCACGCCTCCGATGTAAGCCCTCCTCCTTGGCCACGGCTTCCTCTGTTCATCCCTACTTGTTTTAGCCAGAAACATGCGAGGGAACTATTTAGGTAGGGTAAAAGCGTGAGGTAATCATCCTCCTTGGAGTCGGCGGGGAGTTTGATGATTGGCGCTGTTTGCTTGAAGATCTTGCCGGCCGAATCGAAAACGAAGTGATTGTGGGTAGCAACAAACGCGAAGGCAATGCTGAGCGGGGTGGAGCGCTTGGCTTTGTAGAAGGAGCGATATTCGAACCATTTCAGGCCGGCTTCAAGAGTGTTCTTGCCAAATTGAAGGCGATTGATGAGCTTTGTTCGAAATGTCCAAAGGTGACGCTGCGCTTTTGAAGGTAGAGAATCGAAGGACGGTTGCAAACTTTGATTATATGGAAACAGCGCCTTTCTGTCAGAGTTTAAGGCCCAGTCCCGGACAGATTCGCCTTCGATCAAGATGTGGCTGTGTGTCTCCGAAACCTGGAGTCGATTTAGCCAATCAGGGGGACCCGTGTACAGGTCGTCCTCTCCCATAATGGCATCAAATCCTATCGCGGTGACGATGTCTGCTAACCTTCTTGTTGTGCGTTGTTCAATGAGAGTCTTTAGTTGCCCTGCGCCACCCCCTTCGAGACTCCATGGGTGCCGGTCCAGGGTCTTCCGAAACACCCGTTCGACCGAGATATACTCTCCATTAAATCCAACTTCGTGCCAGTGCTGGGCGATGCTTGTCCACACCTCGCCGGCCGCGGGATTACCGGGGATACCTGGTTCGCCGCGCTTCGATAACACGGCCAGCACCTTCTCCGCGGCTTCATCTTCAGACTTTCGATGTCGACCGAAGATCAGCACGGTTGGTGTGCCGTGACCAGGGATGTAGGCTCCCGCGGTGTTGACGATGAGTGTCAGGTCAAAACGTGGCAGGACCGTCTCAACTAGCTTTTTGCCGAATTCGCGTTTAATAAAGGCATTGGACGTTATCTGACCAGTAAAGCCGCCATGACGGGCGAGCCTGAAGAACAGCTCGAGAAACGGGGCCGAGAGCGCATATTTGCCGGATGCAGAGTCGGGAAAACGTTTGCGGTATGTCTCGCGCAAAGCGGCGTCCTTAACGCCGATGTAAGGCGGATTTCCAACCACCGCCGAGAATCGCCGGCCGAGAATCGCCTTCGCCGCTTGCTCATCATCAAACGCGAACGTCGGCCCGTACCACGCCGTCGACGTCTGCCCCGGCATTTCCATGAAGTCCCGTTGTTCCCCGGCCGCGTGGAACAGCGAATCCCCGACCACCACATTGAGCGGCGGGCAGGCGCTCTGAACCGGCTCGAGCCGTCGCAGCCCGATCGCGTCCCAGAACGCCAGGGTCAGGCGAAACCTTGCGATGGCCACCGCATACGGGTTGATGTCGACTCCGAACACGCGGGACATCGCGTTGTTCGCGTGGCTCTCGGCGGACAGGCCGGGGTTGTGGTGGCGCTGGGCGTCGAGCAGTCTGGCGAACGCCCCCAGGAGGAAGTGCCCGCTGCCGCAGGTCGGGTCGATGAGGGTAGTGTCATTGACCCCGTACTCGGCGAGTGCGGGGTCGAGGGTGCGGTCGAGGATGAAGGACTCGATGAAGTCTGGGGTTTGGAGGAGCGCGTAGGTCTCGCGGACGTCGGCGCTGATGTCCTGGTAGAGGTCGCCGAGGAAGCGGGTATTGGTCTGGCCGAAGCGGAACGCGGGGGCGTCGGGTTGGGGGGCGCGGAGCAGGTCGAGGAGGGCCTGGGCGCCGCCCTGGGACGGGCCGAGGCGCCAGACCAGGTTGTGGCGTGCGTCGAAAAGGGGCGCGGTCGCGGGGGTCTTGGCGAGCTCGCGGAACAGCGTGAGCAGGTAGTCGCGGGGGCCGAGGTAGGGTGCGAGCTCGCCGAACTGGCGCTGGCTGTCCTCGGCGCCGGGGCCGGCGAGGCGGTGGCGGGCGAGCAGGCCGCGGTCCTCGAGCACGCGGACGAACACGCAGGACAGCAGCCAGGCGGCGGCGACCTGGACCATTCGCTGGCGGCGCCAGACCTCGTAGGGCTCGGCGGTGCGGCCGGCGGCGTGTTCGGCGGCGTGGGAGCGGCGGAGCTCGGCGGTGACGGCGGGGCTGGCGTCGGCGCGCTCGAGCAGGTCGGCGGTCAGGAGCGAGAGGACGGGCTGGGCGGCGGACAGGAAGGCGGGGCTGTCGAGTGGCGCGCGGGGGTCGTGCTGGGGGATCAGCTCGAGGGTTCGCTTCTTGCGAGTTCCGGCCATCGTCGTTCCTGTGCGTCCACGGCCCGCAGCCGCGGACGGGGGACGATATCATGGGGGCGGCTTCGGGCGGCACGCGATCGCACGGTTGCCAGGTCGACCGCGGGCCTGCGACCCTGGACGGCCCTTATGAAGGCCGACGATCCGCGACTGGTGGCGCTCAGGCGCGAGGCGAGACGGCGTTTTGGCCGCGGGCAGGCGCTGCTGGTCGCCGCGGGCGCCGCGGAGGAGCTGCGGCGCCGGTGTGGCGTGCCGACGTGGGAGGCGTGGGTCGAGGCGGGCCGGCTGATGGACGCCCACGGTCGGGCCCCGACGATGGATGAGATGAAGGCGGCGATGGCCGCGGTCCAGGTCGGGCGACGATCGATGGACCCGGAGGAGAAGCGGCGCTCGGCCGGGGCGCTGCACTGCGTGCTGCGGGCGCTGGGTCGCTGGTCCGAGCACACGGGGATGCTGTGGATGGCGCCGATGGCGGTCCGCGATTTTATCGGCGACCTGTCGACCGACCCGCGGGAGGAGGAGGCGCTGGCGCGGGCGCTCGCCGACGCAGCCGGGCGGCTGGCGGCGGACGGGAGCTACGGGGAGTTCGCGGCGGCCGACGCCCGGACGATGCACGCGGTCGGATTGCTGCGGCTGCCCGAGGCCGACGCGCGGGAGGCGGGGCGCGGGCTGCTCGCGGAGCAGGTCGCGGCGATGGAGCGGCTGCTCGCCGGGGAGCTGGTGTTCGCGGGGAATCTGGCGGCGGACGGGCTGGTGGCCAGCGCCCGGATGGTGCACGCGATGGCGGTCAACAACCTCGCCCAGGCGTGGGAGCAGCGGGTCGAGGGCGAGCGCGCCGACAACCTCCGGCGAGCCATCACGTTGTACGAGCAATGCTGCGCGCTGCCCGCCCGCGTCGCCGAGCCGGAGAAGCTCCTGCACTCGCTCCACCACCTCGCGCTGTGCCTGCGCGGGCTGGCGGACGAGGTCGATGATGTCGCGGAGCGCGGGTCACTGTTGGTGCAGGCTCGAGACATCGCGGATCGGGGGCTGGCTCTGGCGCGGCAGCACTCGGAGGTGTCGTTCCCGATGCTCGATGCGTTGCGCCTCAACCGGGCGAACACGGAGACACACTGGTTGCTCTGGCAGAAGGAGACCGGAGCCCTGGCGCCTGACGAGACGGAGCGGCGCTTACGAGGTCATGTCGAGGAGGCGCTGGCATGGCTGCGGGCGTCGCGGCTGCGGGGTGGGGTGGAGGGAAGTGCGGCCGAGACGTTCTTCGCGCAGCTGCTCGGCCAGGAGGGACATGCCCAGACCGAGGATGCGGCGGTCGCAGCGCTGCAGGGCCTGGTGCGTCGGCTCGCTGGAGGGGGGCCCAGCGAGCTCCGGTTCATGAATCGGGACGAGGCGAGGCTGGCGCTCTCGGCGATGGTGGCGCTAACGCCAGACGGCGAGCCGTCGCCGACGGCGTTGCGACCGGACGTGCACGGATGCCTGCCGGTCGTGCTCGGCGCGCTGCATCCGTTGCACGTCGGGGTGGCCACGGCGCGAGGGCTTTATGGCGTCGAGCTCGCATGGATCGCACCGCGGCTGCGCGCGCTCGGGTCGCTCGGCCGAAAATATATCGAGGACGCGATCTCGGGGATGCACCGCTGGATGTGTGACGCGGACCTGCCGGACGCACACCGCCGGTTGTTCGCGGCGCAGGTCGGCCAGCTCGCGTCGCTGGCACTGGATCTCGAAGTCGGGCTCGTCGGGCTCGACGACCTCGATCGCGTGCGCTTCCACGATCTGACGGGCGCGGCGTTCTATCGCTCTGAATCGACGTTCTACGGACAAGGGCCCAGTCACTGGTCGCCATTGGCGACGGAGGCGGGGTGGCGGCTCAATCTGTACCGGGCGCGCCAGGACCTCGACCACTGCGCGCTGCTCCACACCTACGAGGAGCTGCGCCCGCTGATCGACCAGGTCCAGCCGGGCGCGCTCGACGAGGCCCTGGCGACGATGCGGCTGTACCGGGCCTACTCGGAGACCGGTAGCGAGGTCCGCGAGATCCGCAGCCCTCTGGCGAAGATCAGCGAGCTGCGCGCCGAGATCCTCGAGATTCGACGATACGGCCAGTCCCACGGCTGGCGACCAGCGTTCGTCGAGACGACGCCGGCGCCGCAGCGCGACGAGATCGCGGCCTGGCTCCGTGAGCATCCGACCATGGGCGTGCTCATCGCTGGCGACGCCGAGCTCGGCCTGGTTCATGGCGACGGCGCATATCTGCGGTTCGCGGATTGGTGCGGCGAAGACTGGTCCAGGATGCTTGCGCTGGCCGACGAGCTGGCGCGCGTCTGGGCGAAGCTGTTGCAGGATCCGTCCGACGCGGCCCGCGCTCTGGGCGAGCTCGACGCGGCGCTGCTGCAAGTGACGCTGAATCGCGGCTGGCGCGCTCTCGCGGAGAAGTTGGCGGAGACGCTGATCGGGCGCGGTCTGACGTGCGTGACGGTGGTCGAGCGCGGGGTGTGGCGGGCCTTCCCGTGGGGCAGTCTGCCGGTCGGCGCCGGGGTGCTCGCCGACGTCGCGGCGTTCTTGCATGTGCCCACTCTGGCGACGACGGGGGCCCGGGCGGCGCCGCTTCGTGGCGGGGCATTCGCCTACGTCGGGGCGGCCGAGGGGGTCGCGCCCGAGCTGGAGTTCGGACGCGCGGTGTTCCGGAGCGGCGGAGACGTCATTGCGGCGCTCCGGCGTGAGGCATTCGAACAGGCGTGTATCGGCGCGGGCGTCGTCCGCGTGTTCACCCATGGCGAATTCAACAGTGTCGACGCGACGGTTTCCGGGATCTTGCTCGATGTGGCGGACGAGGAGCCGCCGTATCAGGGGTACGAGATCGCTACGATGGACCTCGGCGGCTGCGGCCGAGTGGAGCTGTGGGCGTGCGAGTCCGGGGTGCAGATGGACTTCCTCGGCGAGCTGCTCGGCAACGATGAGCCGCTGGGGATCGCGTCGTGCTTTCTGCTGGCGGGGGCGCGGGTGGTGATCGGCTCGCTGTGGAAGCAGCCGGCGATGGTCGCGGGGCTGATCGCGGCGGCGTTCTCCGCGGTCGCGGGTCCGCCGGGGTCGGCGGAACATGACGCGCGCGCGCTGGCGCAGGCGCTGGCGAATTACCGGCGCGCGGTCGACGAGGGCGGACCGCTCGAGGAGGCGTTCTGCCGGTCGCTCGCGGCCTCGTTGCGGTCGCCGGATCCGGTCGCGGGCGTCGTCAACCGGGCGGTCCATGCGGCGTGGTGTGAAGCCGCGACCTGCCTGGCAGGGCGGCCGATCGAGGTTCCACTGTCGGCGATCCCGGAGCATCAGGACGCGGGGCTAGGCGCGCTCCGCGAGCTCGTCGACGAGCCGGAGGAGCTCGACCAGGAGCTGCGCCGCGGCGCCCGGAGGATCTTCGGGTTTCTCCGCGGACCGGCCGCGTGGGCCGGCTGGCGCGTGCTGGCGCGGGACAGGACGGTGGTCTGATCGGTCACGCCGTCAGGCAGCGCGGTTGTGCTTGTTCTGGATCCACGACAGGGGGAGGGCCGCCCGCTGTCCCGGTAAAAGCCCCGGTAGCGCCAGTGTGTCGCGTACGCCGCGGATGACCGGCTGGCCGCCGTCGTCGACCGCGGGCACGACGAGCAGCACGGCGGCGCCGTCGAGCCGCACGGCGCGGTCGACCAGATCGTCGATGAAGCGTCGCAGGTCGTAGCGCGCGCACAGGCCGGGCTGGAGGAGCAGCGTCGGGGTCGCAGCGGGGACGATGTCGGCGAGCAAGCCTTCGGCGGCCTCGGCCGCGAGTCCCGTGAGCTGCGCCCAGAATTCGCCGGCCGGACCCTGAGCGTCGGTGTCGACCAGGAGCGAGGGATCTCCGCCGCGTTCGCCGAGCAGGGCGTCCATGCGCTCGAGGAGGGCGCGGTCGAGGTGGATGACGCGGCCGTCGGGGTGGCGCTCGTGGAAGAACCGGATCAGCGCCTGCGAGCCGCGGATCGTCCAGTCGGCGTTGACGCTGAGCACGCGCAGGCCGCCGCGCGTGAGCAGGACCTTGAGCTGATCCTCGAAGTCGCGCGCCTCGTTGGCCTCGGCGTCGCGGGCGAGGCGCTGACCCCGGACCGCGGTCGGCGCTCTGGTGCTCTGCAGGACGCTGGTCGACGGCAGGTGGTCGGCCTGGGGTCGCACGTACTGGCCCTCGCGGGCGTCCCAGCGCAGTCCCAGCGGGGCGAGCAGCGGGTGCAGGGCGTCGCCGTCCGGCAGCGTCGCGGCCTCGGGGTAGCGGGCCCGCACGCGGGCCTGCACCTCCGCGGGCTTGAGGTTGCTGGTGAGGATCTGGGCGGAGAGTTCGAGCGCGCGCTCGGCCGCCATGCCACGCGGGTAGAGCTCGTTACGGCTCGAGCGCGCGGCGGTCCGGCTCGCGGCGGCGGCGAGGTCGGCGAGGCGACTGGACTCGAGGCCCGCGAGCGGGGTGTCCGCGACGACGTTGCGGAGCTCGAGCTCCACCTCACCAGAGGCGGCGAGCGGGACCCGGGTTGCGAGGCGATCGGCGGCCTCCCCGAGCGTCTCGATGACCGCCAGGTGCGCCGCGCTGCAGGCGACCCACAGGGCTCCGCCAAGGCTTGCGAGCGAGAAAGAGGTCGTGTCGGCGTCGTCGTCGACGACGAGGCGCGCGAGGATCCGCCAGAGCACGACGCCGCTGCGTTGCAGCTGGGCGGGGGTAGCATCGCCGTGCTCGAGACGACGTGCGAGGGCCTCGGCGGCGCGCTCGATCGGGGCGGCGCACCCGAGCTCGTCGAGGACCGCGTGCGCGAGCTCGACGAGCCCCGGCAGCGCCGCTTGCTTGCGCCAATCGGCCTCGGCCTGTCCGAGCGCCTGATACACCCGCTGGTTGGTGACGTCGGCGTGAGCGGCGACGTCGCGAACGCGGATGTCGGCGCGGCCGACGAAGGGGTCGTCGATGCCGAGGAGGAAGCGGACGAGGTAGAGGCCGCCGCCCTTCTTGCCCTTCGGCGCGGGCAAGAGGCGCTCGATCCATTGATCGAGCGAGGGGAACTCGGCGACGCCGTCGCCGTCGACGCGCGCCGCGAGCGCGGCACGGAGCGCCGCCGGATCGACGCCCGCGTGGCGGAGGATCCGCTCGATCTGCGAGCGCGGCGCCGAGGCGACCGACTGCAGGGTCTCAAAGCCCGCGTCGACGAGCGGCTGGGCGAGCTCCACGGCGAGACCGGCGCCCACGACGAACAGGTCGCCGCCCCGAAGACCCGGATAGAACGCCTCTGGGCTGTCGAGACCCGAAGCAGTCTCGGTGTTGCGCTCGCCCCAGCGCTCGCGGAACTGGAAGATCTCGAGGGCGACCTTGCGACCGATGCCGCGGATCGCCGAGAGACGGTTGTTGGGGAGCGCCAGGAGTTCGGCCATCCGCGAGATCCCGGCGCGCTCGAGGGCGTGGCGAGCGCGCGGTGAGAGCGGCAGATCGCCGAGCTGGGTGTCCGGCGTGATCTTCGCCAGATCCCGCAGCCGCACCTCCGGTCGTTGCTCATTGGAGGGCTCGGGCGAGCTGGAGACCGCGTCCGGCGGCCGCGCCGACGGGGCGAGCATCGGGTGGAAGCGCGGCGCCTCGAACGCCGAGATCCAGGCGAGCCGCATCTCCCGGGCCGAGGCGAAGCGGTCCTCGATCCGTGCCTCGAGCGCGCGCTGGAAGAAAGCGACCAGGCGATCGCGGGCGTCAGGGTCGAATCGTTCAGCGGCGAGGACGAGCGGCAGCGTGGGCGCGGGGATCGGCTGGCCGAGCGCACCCCAGCCGGGACGGGCGCCGGTGAGGGCCTCGTGCAGAGTGATCGCGGCGGCCCAGCGATCGGCCGCCGAGTCCCAGACGCCGCGGTCACGCAGGTACGGGTCGCGGTAGGGATCCGTGCCGACCTTGAGGTCGGTCAACGGCACGTCGATCAGCGAGAAGTCGAAGATGGTGAGCCGCCTGGCCTTCTTGTGCCGGGCTCCGACGCCGAGGTTGCCCGGCTTGATGTCGCGGTGCAGCACGCCCTCGCGCGCGAGGTAGTCGAGGGCGTCGAGGAGATCCTCGCCGTAGCGAATGGCGTCCTCGACCGCGAGCGGCCCCTCGTCGGTGAGGTGGCGTTGCAGCGTGACGGCGCCGGCGATCCCGAGCAGCAGGCACGTACGGTCGGCCAGGGTCAACACGTCGCGCAGCGGGACGATCGACGGGTGGCGGAGACGGCCCAGCAGCTCGCCCTCGGCCTTGAGATAGCCGTCGTGATCCGGGCCGATGCTGACCTTGAGGGCGTAGGGCTGTCCGTCGCGCTCGACCTCGATGACCCGCGCGGACGCGCCGTGGCCGAGGACGCCGACGACCGTCATGCCGCTCGCGAGCCGGTCGCCCTTCTGGGCCTGCAGCGGCGAGACGGTCTCCGCGAGCTTGCGGTCTGGCTCGGTGAGGTCGGCGTACAGGCACTCGAACCACACGTCGGCGTCGTCGATCCGCTCGAAGGGGATCCGCGCAGTGGCCTCGACGATGGCGCGGCGGATCGCCTCCGGGACGTCGGCGCGGACGCTCCAGGGGTCGAGCGAGTTGTAGGAGCGGAGGGCGGCGTCGCGGGCCTCCATGTCGCTCGCGGGCGCCTGCCCGGTGAACAGGAAGAATGCCACGGCGCCGAGCCCGAACACGTCGGAGTGGGGGCCGCGGGCCGAGGCGTCCGCGCTGAGCTCCGGCGCCTGGTAGACGGCGGCGGGCGCGGTCAATACCTCGGTGCGGTGCACGGTCGGCGACACGAGCTCGCTGGCGCCGAGCTGGAAGTTGATGAGGCGGGTGTCGAGCTTGCCGTCGTCGCCGCGGCGCACGAGCACCGCCTCGGGGGCGAGGCCGCCGTGGGTGTGCGACTTGCGGTGGCAGTGGGCGATCGTCCGGCTGAGCTGACCGAGGATGTCGAGTCGGTCGCTGTGGGACAGTTCGGGGTGCCGATGCAGAAAGCGGTCGAGGCCGACGCCGCCGGCGAACTCGTCGAACAGGATCGTCGGGCCCTGGTCGCCGGTGACGTAGTACTCGTGGACGTTGAGGATGTGCGGGTGCTGGCCGATCCCCTGGAGGATGCGGACCTCGCGGTCGGCCTGGCGCCGGCAGGTGGCCTGTCGCTCGCTGCTCGTCTGCTCGGGGACGCGGTAGATGCGGGCCCGTCGCTTGAGCTCGGGGAGCGTGGCGTGGGTCGCCACGTAGTCCTGGTAGCTGCGCCCGTCGCCGAGGAGCTCGCCGAGTTCGTAGTCGCCGACGCGGAGCCTGGCCTTGCGCGGCCGCAGGCCGAGCTGGCCGAACGCCTGGACGAGCTCACGCATCAGCGGGGTGGGGATCCGTTCGCGCGGTAGCCGTTCGTTGCCGTCGAACTTGCCGTGGACGACCGCGTCCTTGAAGCCGCCGCGGCCGACGACCGCGATGCGCCCGGTCCCGGTGAGGCCGTTCTGCAGGTTGGGGTCGCTGAGGAAGATGAGCGGCTGCACCCAGGGTGCGCGACCCCGCAGCTTCCGCTCGAGCAAGGATCGGAGCACCTTGCACTTATGGTTGGTCAGGCTGAGCGGCGACGGGATCTCGATCTTCCGCCCCTCCGGCGGCGTCCAGATCCAATCCACGTGATCGCCCTCGATCTTGCCCGGATGACTCTTGATCTCGACGAGGTAGATCGCCGAGTAGCCGATCAGGAGGAGGTCGATCTCGTAGAGCGATCCGCTGCCGGGATCGAGGAGCTCCACGAGCGCCCGCCCCTGGAAGGGGTCGCCGCGGTCTCGCAGCTGTTCGAAGGCGAAGGCGACCGCCTCTCGCTCCCAGGGGTATCGGCTCTCGCCAGCGACGATGAAGCGGTCATCCGAGGGGGCCACTCAAGACTCCTTCTGGAGCTGCTCCGCCCAGGCGCGCGCCTCGGGGTCGACGTCATCGGAGATGAGAGGGCGGGCCCGTCCGAACGGGCTCGCGGGGCGGTCACCCGGCCGCACGAGGTTCGTCGGGTGGTTCGCCCCGAGGATCGGAGCTGCCAGCGCGGCGAGGTGTCGCTCGAACGGCCGGCCGGCGACGACGAGCACCTGGTCGTTCCACGCGAGCGTCGTGTCCCGCGCGAACATCCGCGCCGTCGCCGCGACGGCGCTCGCGCCGGCGACGATGAGCCGGGTCGTGGGGGTCAGGCCCGGGACGTCGACCGGGACGAATGGCTGACCCCAAGCGCGTGCGGCCGTTTCGGTCAGCTCCGCAACGTCCTTCCACGGGGGGGCGGCGCCGATGGCCCTCCAGAGCTCCTCACCGAGGGCCGGCTCGAGGCTCGCCCACGCCGCTCCGAACGGCTCGTCGTCGGCAAGCCCCGCGAGCCCGAACACGACCCGCGGCGCGAACGCCTGCGGCCACTGTACGTCCGCGTCGCGGAGCAGGAGGTCGATCCGCTCGCTCGCCCCCATGTCCCCCGCGAAGCCGTGCCACGCCGCGTCCGCGTCCGAGCCGAAACGTCGGCTCCGCGCCTCCCGTGCGTCGCAGAAACGGAGCGCAGCAAGCGAGGCACGGTAGAAGGCCGCACGATCACCGTCGTGGATCACGGGGCTGCGCATGAGGACGGCACCTTACCAGCCTCCATTTCCGCACAGCAAGGGGAAAGAAGACCAGCGGTTCTGTTCGCCTGTCATTGCTCGATGCAGTAGAGCCGGGCTTCAGCTGCGCATGGTCCGTTGTCGAAGTAGGACCACGTGGAGTCGAAGCTAGAACTATTTCCGACTCCCGAAAATTCGAGAGACCCAGACTCTTCCCAGTCATTGCAAAATTTCGTACCAGGGGCCGCTTCGCCGATGGCGAGCGTGCCCGTCCAAACCGGATCATCCTTGGTTTGCGAGTTCTCATCGACGATGAGCGGATTCTCGAGCATGCCGGACGTCAAAGCAGTCCAGTTCTGGGCCACGACCAGGCCGTTGAC